>Ga0326512_10004178_pt1 | contig 10500 bp, 11 predicted proteins | sample 1_2617_0518_D_FD_203652 | JGI IMG/M metagenome (GOLD analysis project Ga0326512, IMG submission 203652) | Bovine rumen microbial communities from UC Davis, California, United States - 1_2617_0518 | ecosystem: Host-associated > Mammals > Digestive system > Stomach > Rumen | place: USA...
TATATAAATGGAGATTCAGTATCTGGTGGATATCATTTTACTGTAACATCAGCTGGAACAAGATATCTTGAAGGTACTACATCTAATGGCTCAATTACTTATGTAAGAGTAACATATAATAATGAGGACTATATTGGTATAAGATTTTTACCGAATACTAAAATTTATTTTAGTGGGTATGACCTAAGAAATGAAAATATATTGCCACCAGATTATACCACATATGATGATACTAGCCATAGTAAAGTAATAGAAATAGCAGATGAGTCTAATAATAAAACAGAAAATAAAGAAGTAGAAAATCCAGTAACTACCAACTGGGATTTTTCTGCACCATGCGCTGGTCTAGATGAAGAGAATAAAACTACGCCGCTTACTGAATATGACTTAACAGATGGTTTATATATAAATTCAGAATATAATAATAGTGTTTATTTTTATCCAGATGAAATAACTGAAAATGATAAAGGATACATTACTTTAGGCGGCTCTGGTAAAGCGCTAAAGTTAGTTCTTACTAAGAATAACAGCGCATTGAAAATATTATTTTCTTCTAATGCTAATAATGCTGAAGCTAGAACTTTAGTAATAAGTAATGAAAGTGAGACCATAGAAACTGCATATAGTGACACTAAAGATGTTATTTCTACATTAAAAACATCTGAATTAAAAGCTGGTACTTATTATATAGGTACTACAAATTCTAGGATACGTATTTATAGAATTGCACTTATTCCTCCTCAAGTTAACATAACAGTTGAGGGCCATGAAGCTATAAATTATGATTGGGACTTTAGACAAAAACCCGATGGATGGATAGATAGTGAAAGTACCGACTTTAGTAATGGCCTTCAAATGATAAGGTCTGATGGTGGTACTTATGAAATATATGGTACTACTACAAGTTATAATGATACCGGATATTTCATAAATAACTTATCAAAGGTATATCTATTCTATATAGACGTACCGTATAATAATGCGACATTTACAATAAAATATACTACTGGACGAAGAGGCTCAAATAGGTACTGTGCTTTAGTTGATGAACAAGGAAATACACTAACAAGTAGTTGGACTGATCAGTACCCAAGTAATTTAACAACGCTAACATATACTTTTAATAAAGGTAGATATTTTATTTGGCAAAATGCTCCATTACAGATATATCATATAACCCTAAGTATTCCTTATGTAGAGCAAGTAGAAGAAGAAATATCATACGCTGAAAAAGTAGTAGAGTCAATAGACGCATTGGAAGAAACAGGCGAAACTGGTGACCCACATTATATGAAAGTATCCGATGTTGCTCTATCTTTACAGGACTTAAAGGATATAGCAGATAAATTAAAAGACTCTGATAGAAAAATCCATTTGGATTTAACTGAGTGCTTTGTTAGAGATGACGCAAAAGAATGGAATGGAATTTTTAATAAGTGCCTTTCTTTAAGCTACTTAGGTATGCCACAAGGTGTAACTAAAATTGGACCTAATACTTTTGTAGGCTGTATATTCTTAGAAAAAATAAAATTTTGTGAGTCAATTACCACTTTTGAATCTAGCTCTGATACATACATATTCTCAGGTAATAGAGTTAGAACATTTATTTTACCATATAAATGTGAAAAGATTGGATGGAATACTTTTGCAAACTCTGGCGCTAGACATATTATTGTACCACCTAATAGTATAAATTCCTTTAAGTCTATGCTTGCATATGGCTCATTCTTTAATACACTAGACTATATCAAAATATATATGACCCAAGAAGAATTTAATAGAGAAAATTATGAACTAACTTGGGAACATGATAACTACATGGGCGATAGTAAAGATACTAAAATATCTGACCATATTACTATATATGATGACATTAATAAGCTATTAAGCGAATTAAATTATGGAGAAGATTACTAATGAAAACACCTCAAGAATGGGCTAATTTTTTAAATAAAAGAATTGCTTGCTTTAAGATAAATAATAAATATGAATATAGAGCTTTAAATCCCAATGTTATTCCTTTTTCTTCTCGGTGGCTTCAATTTCTAGAATTTGAAAAAGATGAAACTGCTACAAACTTCTATAAAAAGTATAGATGGCAAATGACTAAGGTATTAGCAACAAATTATTATGACTCACTTTTTGTAATTATACCTAGTGGTGAAGATAAAATTGTTCAAGAAGCTGGAGAAGGAACAAGAAGATATATAGCGGGACGTGTAGATACTATTGATAAAGCTAGTGAGTCAATAAATTATGAAATTGACGCTTGGGATAAAAATATTTATGAGCCATTTATAGATGAAACTGTAGATGAGCCAAATAGCGATGTTAAAATTGCTGAACTCTAATCAGGAATAAAGCCAGTTTCCCAATCTGGCTTTTCTTTTTTTAAAGTTTTGAGTATTTGTTTCATTTCATCACCATAAACAAAATGAACTTGTGGACACTGTTCCATTTTTAATACATCATTAGCACGGAAAATACCCTTTGTTTCTACAAGTTGTGACCCATTAACTACAAAGTCATAATAGAATTTTCTTCTTTTTCCAGCCGCATCAACGTAATATAAATAATCTGATGTATTTCTCTCTATTGTATTTCCTTTTATATCTCTCATATAAATAAAATACCCATATTCCCATTTAGAGTCAAAATGATTTCCATCTCCCATACCAGATACGCCCTGGAAGCCTTGGCGAGTCTTTTTCTTTTCTTTCTTTTCTTTATCTTCAAAATCTTCATCATAATTAAAGCTTTCTATATAATCATGAAAATCATTTGGTGTAGCAATATCAGCTTGTAATTTTAGGTCTGTATTTACTCTTTGGGGCATTTCAGATTCGCTATTTGTAACAAGGCCTATAGTTTTAGGAGTTGTACAATTAGATACTTTATCCATTAGCTTATCCATGCCTGTTGTATCAAATACAGCTGGAAATTTCTTAGTAGTGAGAACATATTGTTTTATATTTATTTTCTTTACAGCCATACAAAATTAGCTTTAAAAAATTAAAGGCTTAACTTATATTAAGTATACTTACTAAATAATTATTATGAAGATTAAGTTTAATAAATTACAAACATCCAAAAAGTCAATATCTATAGATTTAGGGTATACTAAAAAGGAATATTCTGATTCAGAATATAATAATCTTTTACAAAATGGCATTGAAATTGATCAATTTAAGATAAACACAGCGTCAGATATCAGTATAAAAGGAAGTAAAATACACTATCCAGAATATGATGATAACATTGAAAAAGAAATTGAAATTTCTAAATTTAAAAATTTAGATAATCAAGATGATACAACCGAAGTTTCTGAGAATTATAAATGGAAAATTCAGCAAAATAAAGAAGAATTTACTAACATAAAAATTGTTACTAACAATACGTCTGAAAATATTTCAGATGATATTTATTATGAGGGCAAAATTATAGAAAACGTGCTATATTACGGTGGTAATGATATAGATAAAAGCCTTATTACAAAATATAATTCTGACGTAATTATAAAGGATGGTACTATTAGTAAAATAAATAATAGTACGTTCAAAGGTAATAAAATAATTACTAGTATAGTTATACCAAATGGCGTTACTTCTATTGATGACTCAGCTTTTTATGGCTGTACTAACCTTGAAAGTATAGTTATCCCAGAAAGCGTAACGTCTATTGGAAATAGCGCTTTTTATAACTGTGATAGTCTTGAAAGTATTACTATACCAGAAAGTGTCACTACTATTGGAATTAACACTTTTTATAATTGCAAAAATCTTAAAAGTATAGTTATCCCAAAAAGTGTTACTTCTATTGGAAATTATGCTTTTCATGAATGTAAAAATCTTGAAAGTATTACTATACCGGAAGGTGTCACTACTATTGGAAATAGCACTTTTTATGGCTGTAAGAGTCTTAGAAATATAGTTATTCCAGAGGGCGTTACTACTATTGGAAATTATGCTTTTCAGGAATGTAAAAATCTTGAAAGTATTACTATACCAGAAAGTGTCACTACTATTGGATACTTCGCCTTTTCTGGTTGTACAAGCCTTGAAAGTATTACTATTCCAGAGGGCGTTACTACTATTGGAAATTATGCCTTTCTGGGATGTACAAGTCTTGAAAGTATTACTATTCCAGAAAGTGTTACTACTATTGGAGGACGAGCTTTTTATGGCTGTACAAGCCTTGAAAGTATTACTATACCAGAAAGTGTTACTACTATTAGAAGTGGCGCTTTTTCTGGTTGTACAAGCCTTAAAAGTATAGTTATTCCAAAAAATGTTCATAGTATCTTCTATGAAAGTTTTTATGGTATAGAAAATGTTATTTATAATGGAACTAAATTTAAGATTAAAGATAATTTAATTATTAATAATGACTCTAAAATGTTAGTGTCATGTTATGGCAATGCTGAAAATATAATTATTCCTGAAGGTGTTACTTCTATTGAAGGCGGTTTCGATTCCATGAGCCTTTCTAGGGGAGGTGCTTTTTCTAATTGTACAAGTCTTAAAAGTATAGTTATTCCAGAGGGCGTTACTACTATTGGAGAACGAGCTTTTTATGGCTGTACAAGCCTTGAAAGTATTACTATTCCAGAAAGTGTCACTTTTATTGATGACCATGCTTTTTCCGGCTGTACAAGCCTTAAAAGTATAGTTATTCCAGAAAGTGTCACTTCTATTAGAGAACGAGCTTTTTCTGGTTGTACAAGCCTTGAAAGTATTACTATTCCAGAGGGCGTTACTACTATTGGAGAACAAGCTTTTTCTGGTTGTACAAGCCTTGAAAGTATTACTATTCCAGAGGGCGTTACTACTATTGGAGAACGAGCTTTTTATGGCTGTACGGGTCTCGAAAGTATAGTTATTCCATGTTCTCTTAAGTCTTTTGGAAAAAATATATTTACAAATTGTATAAGCCCACTTTATATTAGAATAAAAAAAGCTAATAAAGATGTAGATTACGGTAAAATAGATGCTTTTAAGTCTAATATTTTATATATTACGCAGGATGATTACGATGCTGGTTATTTTTCTGGGTGTAGCAATATAAAAATTGGTGAATTACCCAGTACAGATAATATTCGGGATATAATCGTTACTGAAAATTTTAGTACATATTATAAAAATAATACTATAATTAGCAAAATAACTCTTAATGAAGGCGTTACCTCCATCGATAACCAAGCTTTTTATGGCTGTAAGAGTCTTAGAAATATAGTTATCCCAAAAAGTGTTACTACTATTGGAGGTAATGCATTTACTGGTTGTACAAGTCTTAAAAGTATAGTTATTCCAGAGGGTATTACTACTATTGGAAGTAGCGCTTTTTATAACTGTGATCGTCTTGAAAGTATAGTTATCCCAAAAAGTGTTACTACTATTGAAAGTGGCGCCTTTTATAACTGTACAAGCCTTAAAAGTATTACTATACCAGAAAGTGTCACTTTTATTGAAGAACGAGCTTTTTATGGCTGTACGGGTATCAAAAGTATTACTATACCAGAGGGTATTACTACTATTGGAGAACAAGCTTTTTCTAATTGTACAAGTCTTAAAAGTATAGTTATTCCAGAGGGCGTTACTACTATTGGAGAACGAGCTTTTTATGGCTGTACAAGCCTTGAAAGTATAGTTATCCCAGAAAGCGTAACGTCTATTGGAAATAGCGCTTTTTATGGCTGTAAGAGTCTTAGAAATATAGTTATTCCAGAGGGTATTACTACTATTGGAGAACAAGCTTTTTCTGATTGTATAAGCCTTGAAAGTATAGTTATTCCAGAAAGTGTCACTTCTATTGATGACCGTGCTTTTTCCGGCTGTACAAGCCTTAAAAGTATTACTATACCAGAAAGTGTCACTACTATTGGATACTTCGCCTTTTATAACTGTACAAGCCTTAAAAGTATTACTATACCAGAAAGTGTCACTACTATTGGATACTTCGCCTTTTATAACTGTACAAGCCTTAAAAGTATAGTTATTCCAGAAAGTGTTACTTTTAATTGTGGACCAGCTTTATATGGTATAGAAAATATTATTTATAACGGAACTAAGCTTAAATTTAAGGACAACTTAATTATTAATAATGACTCTAAAATGTTAGTGTCATGTTATGGCAATGCTGAGAATATAACTATTCCAGAAGGTATAACATCTATCGGAAATAGAGCTTTTTATAACTGTAAAAATCTTAAAAATATATCTATTCCAGAAGGCGTTACCATTATTGAGCTAGATACTTTTGGGCAATGTACAGAACTTAGGAGTCTTACATTACCTAGTACAATTATTAAAGTTGAAATAGATGTTACTAGTAGTTATGGCTGTAAAAAACTTACACATATTAAATATAGAGGTACTAAAGATGACTTTAATAAAATAACGTTTACAAAAGGACTTAGCGATATACATATAAAATATATTTAATAATAATAATAAAGACTTGCTAAAAAGCAAGCCTTATTTTTATTTAGTTAAATACTTATTTACCAATATTTAATTTCTTTAAGAATTCATCTACTATTGCATGCTTAGCTTCTTTTGATTCAGAAGCATACTGAAGTCCATTTGGTCCAGCAATTAAAGCCTCATCTAATTTCTGAGATTTATTTTCCTTTTTTGTAGATTCATCAAGAGGACTTTCAATTGGCTTAAAGTCTTCACCTTCTGCGCCGTATTTATCAACTTCATATGCCCAAACTTCTGTTACAGCCGCATGTTCGTTTTTTGCTTTTTGGAAATCGTCCCATTTTTCTAAGCTATCAAAAGTAGTATGGTATGCGCTATCATCAGAACAATTTACTGTAAGAAGAGCCTCATGGCCTTTATCTTCACAATCCTTAACAAAGTCCCTTACGCCAAGAATATCCATTGCTGTTTCTTTTGGAATGAAATGCTTTTTTCTATAACATTTTTCTATAAGTTTTTGAGCGATTGCTTCGTCTAATTTACTTTTTGATTCAAAGAACTCATTTACAAGGTCCGATTTTGATTCATTAAGCGCTGTTTCAAAAGCCATTTTAATAGTTTCTTTATCGTACGTTTTAGCCATTGAATTAACTACAGCCTTAGCATGATATACAGCTGCATCATAATCGTCATAATTTTCATTTAATTTTTTAGATTCGAAGAATTCGTCTACTTTATCCATATTTTCATCCTTATCAGCATCATAGATTACAGCGAAATTATCATAGTAAAAATTACCATTTTCATCTGCAATATTAAAGTGCCGTACATCAAAACCTGTTTCTTCAATAAAATCTCTAAATTCTTTTATTGTAGTTTCACAAGCGCATTTTTCTTCATTATAAGGAAAAGCGTTTTTTAATGCTTCACCTTCTGGTCTTGACCTTTTAATTGCAAGACTTACATATATTTTATCACTATCTAGCGTATTTTCCTTTAGTTCCATAAACTATAACTCCTTAGTAATTAGTTATTAAGTTCCACCATTTTATCTAAAACTTCTTTAATTCTATCTAATATCCAAGGATCATTTTTATAATATGTATAAAGCATATGTATCATCTGATGGGTCCGTTTGTTTAGTGGTAAAAAATTATCCCTGTTAGATAAGTCTTCATAAAACTCGTCTTTTAGACAAAGATGATGTAAATTTGCTCTAGGCTGGAGTCTCCTTTGAGTAATATAATCTACCTTAGCCTCTTCTATTTTTTCTTTTCTAAACTCTTTCCATTCGTCTGTTTCTCTAAAAGCGCGCTTATCCGCAGAATTATATTCCTTTTTAGTAATTTTTTTAGTAGCCTTTTTACTTGTATTCTTTGTTTTTGCCATAAATAATTAGCTAATATATTAAGTAATTAAATAGAAAATATACTAAATAATATAAACATTTTTATATATTAGAAGGTTTTATAATGGTAACAGTAAATGTAGAGAATGACAATCTCGAAAGAGCTATCAGAAAATTCAGAAAAGAAATTGATAAAGAAAATATTCTTAGAGAATATAAAGATAGACGCTATTTTGAAAAACCTTCCCTTAAAGAGCATAGAAAAAAGCGCTCGATGGAACGTAAACGTCAGCGTGAAGCTGAAGCTCTAAAGCAGGAAGCAGAAAATAGCAAATATAAAAATACCAACAAACAGCAAGATAAGTAAGTTTGGTATAAAAAGAAAGCGCCTAATAAAAAGGCGCTTTTTTATTTTAGTATTTAATTATTTTACTCTTTATCAGCAAATAATCCGAAGACCTGGCCTTTTACAAGCCAGCCTATACCGAAGAATGTTAGTGCAATAGCTTCAACAATAAACGTTTTAGCAAAAAAACTTACTGGTATAACCATTAAGGCCATAGCACAAAGCATTCCTATACCACAAGTCCTATAAATTATATTTCTTAATTTTTTTTGTTTTGTATTACTCTCGCCAAGCGTAAATAAGAATAAGCTATTGATAGCGAGTAATATAAAAAATATTACAGCTGAAGAGCAATGAATTATATTAGAGATATTCACTGGTAATTGGAAAAAACCAGCTAAAGGCGTTGATACGGAACAGTTACATGGAAAAATAACTATACATAACCCAAAAAATCCAGATATAGTTGTTATTAGATTATCTCTCCAATCATAGCCATCATAGCACATAAGAACTATTGCTGCGGTAGTTAGAACACCCGTTAGAGGCGGTGTAATATAATATGTTGCTGAAATAGATAGAGTTTCCCAAAATGTTTCTGGTACTCCAACCGATTTTGATATAATTACTGCGCCTAGTAAAGATAGCCACGGCAAAATCATACCTAAAAATCCGGCTAAATTTCTTATACGTTTTAACCATAAATTTGAATTTCTCATTATATTTTCTCCTATTCTATTTTGACGTTTTTACAATAGTAGTATACCAGCCTTTTAAAAAATGTTTACTTTTTTTCTTAAAATATTTATCTAAGGCCTTCTCTACTTTAAGTTTATGAGCCGCTGCTTCCTTAAGAACTTTTTGCGCTTCTTCTGACTGATTTAACATTGGTCCAGAATACATATTATTTTCATCAATAAGATTACCAATAGTATTTGTAGTATAAGTTTTATAATTATCTTGTGGATTTATGCTATTATTTGGTATAGGACCAGAGTATTCATGTAATGGTGTATGATTAAAACAACCATGAGAGTCAGTTTCATAAGTTACATTATTATTCTGAACTTCTATCATCTTAGGCTTTGGACCAGTATAACTTTCACCTGGCTTATGATTAAAACAGCCATGTTTATCAGTTACATAGCTTCTTCCATTATATTCTTCTTCTATTTTCTTTTCATATTCATCATTGTTGAATTCTAATATTACTGATTCTGTTGTTTCCATACTAATAATTAGCTCAATGACATTTATACATTTTAGGGTCATCTAACATATTTTTAATATGCGTATTTTTTGTAAAGAAAGAGACTATTATGACTATCTACAGATTCACGATGACGATATTATTTTTGATCGTAGAAATTATTGCGTTTGGTCAAATAACGAAATTATTAGTCATTTTCCAACTTATGAAAGAAATATACTCAGGCCTAATGGGGGAACAAGATATCAAATATTAGCGCTACGAGCAGGTTATAGATTATTCTTTTTCAAGTTTACAATATTTGATATTGCAAATAATGACATGCGAGGTGATTTACTTAATACATTAGACTTTAAGTATAATATAGAATTCATAGGTAGCCGTTTTGATTATACTTATAAAGATGACCCACTTACTTTTGTAGGTTATGAAGCTAATATTGGTCATGATAGAAAATATAATACTGTTGTTGCTGATGTTTTAAAAGATAACCTTAATAATATTAAATGTTACTTTTTAAAGTATGACTGGTGGCATCATAGAGATGGCGAATATTGTGTACCGCTTATTTCTAATACATTTGTAGCCAAATATATAAGTGGCGAAGAAATATATAATGCTATTGATGATTATTTACGCTCTAAAAAGAATGATGTAGACCAAGAGTCAAGTGGTATAACAGACGTTGATAAAGCTATTAATCATGGTTTTGACAAAAGGACTTCATTTAGGAACGTAAAATAATATTGCGAATATAATATTATGAGTAAAGTAGCTATTAAAGAGCCAGAACGCCCTAAAATGGAAATTAGATATGAGGGACTTTTTGGGCCTAAAATTGATAAAGTATTAATTTGGGTAGTATTATTGCTATATGGACTTAGCATATACTTAGCTTTAATAGCGCAATAATGCTGTATGATAATAGATATAAATGATTCCTATTTATATTGGGTAAAATATTTTTTTAAAAAAGAATATATTCTCTTTCAAAATGATGACCAACGTGATACTTGGCTAGAACATAATAAGCATAAATTTGGAAAAGTAGAACTAAAGAATATCCAAAAAGTTATCAAATATAAAAAAATACACATTTGTAATATAATTACTCTAACAAAAGAAAGAGAATTATTAGCAAAAATAATGGAGCAATTAGAGAATGGAAATTGAA
>Ga0326512_10004179_pt1 | contig 10498 bp, 7 predicted proteins | sample 1_2617_0518_D_FD_203652 | JGI IMG/M metagenome (GOLD analysis project Ga0326512, IMG submission 203652) | Bovine rumen microbial communities from UC Davis, California, United States - 1_2617_0518 | ecosystem: Host-associated > Mammals > Digestive system > Stomach > Rumen | place: USA: California...
AAAAAATGGCAAAAGAGAAGTTTGTCCGTGGCAAAGTACACGTAAACGTAGGCACCATTGGTCACGTTGACCACGGTAAGACCACTTTAACCGCAGCTATCACAACTGTTCTAGCAGAGAAGTTCGGTGGTGAGGCACGTAAGTTCGATCAGATCGATAACGCTCCAGAAGAGAAGGCACGTGGTATTACCATTAACACCTCTCACGTTGAGTACGATACTGCAAACCGTCACTATGCACACGTTGACTGCCCAGGTCACGCTGACTATGTTAAGAACATGATTACTGGTGCAGCACAGATGGACGGTGCTATTCTGGTAGTAGCAGCAACTGATGGTCCTATGCCACAGACCCGTGAGCACATTCTGTTAGCTCGTCAGGTAGGTGTACCATACATCATTGTATTCCTAAACAAGTGCGATATGGTAGACGACGAGGAATTATTAGAGTTAGTTGAGATGGACGTACGTGATCTATTAAATCAGTACCAGTTCCCAGGCGACGACACTCCAATCATCCGTGGTTCAGCACTAGGCGCATTAAATGGCGAAGAGAAGTGGAAGGAGTCAATCTTCAAGTTAGCAGAGACCCTAGATTCATACATTCCAGATCCAAAGCGTGATGTCGATGATCCATTCCTATTACCAATCGAAGATATCTTCTCAATCTCAGGTCGTGGTACTGTAGTAACCGGCCGTGTAGAGCGTGGTATTGTACACGTAGGTGACGAAGTAGAAATCGTTGGTATCCGTCCAACCACCAAGACCACTGTAACTGGCGTTGAAATGTTCCGTAAGTTACTAGACGAAGGCCGTGCTGGTGATAACGTAGGTATTCTACTACGTGGTACCAAGCGTGATGAAGTTGAGCGTGGACAGGTTCTGGCAGCTCCAGGCACCATTACTCCACACACCAAGTTCACAGGTCAGGTTTACGTACTAAGCAAGGATGAAGGTGGTCGTCACACTCCATTCTTCAAAGGCTATCGTCCACAGTTCTTCTTCAGAACAACCGATATTACCGGTTCAATTGATCTGAAAGAGGGCGTAGAGATGGTAATGCCAGGTGATAACACCGACATGACCGTAACCCTAATCCACCCAGTAGCTATGGCTGAAGGCGAGAGATTCGCTATCCGTGAAGGTGGCCGTACTGTAGGTGCTGGTGTTGTTGGTTCTATTATTGAATAATAGATAACAACTTGATTTAGTAAATAAATATGTCCGTAGCAGGTGTAAAAGGCTTGCTACGGATTTAATGATCTTATAAAAGTCTTAAGACTAAATAAAAGATAGGTTTGATTTTTATGTCAGAAATTAATAGCAATAAAGCTGCTGTTGAATCAAAGAAAGCTCCTGTAAAGAAAGTTGCAGCAGATGGTTCTCAGCTTTTTGTGTCTCCAGCTGTAAGTGCTGTTTTCTGGACAGTTTCTTTAGTATTAGTTTGCGCAATTATTTTTGGTAACTATTACTACACAAATTTTGTTGTGGTTGAGGAAACCACTCTTTCACGTTTACTTCGTGTATTAGCAGTAATTTTCGGTTTAATTATTGCTTTATCAGTATCTCTATTGACAAACAAGGGTCGTGCACTAATTCAGTTTTCACGTCAGGCATATACTGAACTTAAAAAAGTTATTTGGCCTACTCGCCAGGAAGCAGTTCAGACTACATTTATCGTTTTCGTAGCTGTTGCTGTTGTAAGCTTATTCCTGTATCTTTGCGATATCGTATTTTTACAGATTGTTCGTGTATTCACTCTTTAATTGACTTCGAAGGACTTTAAAATGGCAGATGTAGAAAAGATTGAAGCTCCAGAAGCACCTGTTTCACCTGATGCAACCAGTCTAGATGAAGCTCAGTTAGATTCAAAAACTCAGGTAGAGAAGAAGAATAAGTATTTCGGTGGAGACAAGTTCCGCTGGTATGTTATTCAGGCTTTTTCTGGTTTTGAGCAGCGTGTTGCACTTACTCTTCAGGAAAGAATCAAGATTCACCATATGGAAGACTATTTTGGTGAAATTCTTGTTCCAAAGGAGAAGGTCAAGGAGATTAAGGACGGAAAGAAACGCGAGTCAGAGCGTAAGTTTTTCCCAGGATATGTTTTAGTTAATATGCGCATGACTTCTGAGTCTTGGCAGCTTGTAAAACATACTGATCGTGTTTTAGGTTTCATCGGTGGTACTTCAGAAAAACCATTGCCAATTACTGAAGCTGAAGCAAACAAGATTCTTGATAGACTTAAGGAAACTGAGGATTCTCCTCGTCCTAAGACTATGTTCGAAGTTGGTGAACATGTACGTGCTATCGAAGGTGCATTTAAAGACTTCGTTGGTACTGTTGAGAAGGTTGATTACGAGAAGAATCGCCTGACTGTATCAATTGCGATTTTCGGACGTGCAACTCCTGTTGAACTTGATTTCACCCAGGTAGAGAAAGACATCTAATTCTTATTAAAGCTCAACTTTATAGTTGGGCTTTAATTTCTAATCTATATTTAATCTATTAATATCCTTTCATTTAATTAATTCGTTTCCCAATTTAATTTTTGCATGATTTAACATACAGTTAGGTTAAACCGGCATAAAAATCAAATTTTTTTACTGCTTTTTGATTAATTTAATTGATCTGCGTCATGCATTTGTGTATAATCTCAAAATTATTTTTGTGCTTTTTGCACATTAATATATAGGTCAAATGACCAAGGGAAGCGTATTTTAAGGTACGCGATATCACCCACATTAACTTAGAGGAAAACCTCAAAATGGCAAAGAAAGTTACTGCCTACATTAAATTACAGGTTGGTGCTGGTAATGCTAATCCAGCTCCTCCAGTTGGCCCTGCATTAGGTCAGCACGGTGTTAATATCATGGAGTTCTGTAAGGCATTTAATGCTAAGACTTCAAATATGGAAAAGGGTTTACCTGTTCCAGTTATCATCACCGTATATCAGGATAAGTCATTTACATTCGTTTCAAAGACAACCCCTGCTTCTTACTTAATCAAGAAGACCTTAGGTCTTAAGTCTGGTTCTCACAAGCCTGGTACTGAAAGTGCTGGTAAGATCACCATGGCTCAGTGCATTGAGATTGCTAAGCAGAAAGAAGCAGATATGACTGGTGCTGATTTAGAGGCATCTGCTCGTACTATCGCTGGTACTGCTCGTTCAATGGGCATCCAGGTGGAGGGTTAATAAATGGCTAAGATTGCAAAGCGTTTAAAAGAAATCCGCGCCGCTGTTGATAAGACCAAGCAGTACGACATCAAAGAAGGTTTTGAACTATTAAAGAACACAGCTAAGGCTAAGTTCGTTGAGAGCGTAGACGTAGCAATTCAGTTAGGTATTGACGCTACTAAGTCAGACCAGAACGTTCGTGGTTCAACTGTTCTTCCACACGGTACCGGTAAAACCGTTCGTGTTTTAGTATTCACTCAGGGTGAGTTAGCAGAGCAGGCTAAGGCTGCTGGTGCAGACCATGTTGGTATGGACGAGCTAGCTGCAGAAGTTAAGAAAGGTTTCTCTGACTTCGACGTTGTTATTGCTTCTCCTGATGCTATGCGTGTAGTTGGTTCTCTAGGTCAGATCCTAGGTCCACGTGGTTTAATGCCAAACCCTAAGGTTGGTACTGTAACCCGTGACGTTGCTACCGCTGTTAAGAATGCAAAAGCTGGTCAGGTTCGCTTCCGTAACGACAAGGCTGGTAACATCCAGACTTCAATCGGTAAGGCTAACTTCACTGCTGAACAGCTTGCAGATAACTTAAATGCACTTGTTGCTTCAATCGAGAAGATGAAGCCAGCTGCAGCTAAGGGTACCTTCATTAAGAAAGTTAGCGTATCAACCACTATGGGTGTTGGTCTAACTATCGATAAGGCAACTTTAGGTAGCAAGGCAGTTGAGGCTTAATTAGCCCAAAGTGCTAGCACAAAGGTACATGTGCTTATAAAAGATTTTGGATAGGAGGCTTTGCCGCCAAACCAAAGACCGCTAGGGGTAGTACCTTAATAATCTAGCGTAGGCGAAAATAAACACTGAGTTTATTTTCGGTGGTCCCGAAAGGGTATAGTCCGATTTTGGACATTCCAGGAGTCACTGCTAAAAATGGCATTGAATATCGAAGACAAAAAGGCAATTGTTGCTGAAGTCGCCGAAGTAGCCAAGAAAGCTGTGTCCGCTGTTACTGCAGATTCATGCGGTATTCCAGTAGCAACTTTAACTCAGTTACGTAAAGAGGCTCGTGCTAACAATGTTTATCTACATGTTGTACGTAATACTCTTTTAACTCGTGCTTTAGAGGGTACTGAGTTCGAGTGCATCAAGGATTCATGCAAGGGTCCAACCATCATTGGTTTATCTCTTGAGCATCCAGGTGCTGCTGCTAGAATCTTCAAGAATTTCGCAAAGACCTGCAATACTTTCAAGGTTAAGGCTTTAGCTTTTGAGGGTAAGGCATACAGCAGCGAAGACATTGATGTTCTTGCAACATTACCAACTTACGACGAGGCTATCGCTCAGTTAATGGCAACCATGAAGGAAGCTGCAGCTGGCAAGCTTGTACGTACTCTTGCTGCATTAGGCGAGAAACTTGGTTCAGAGGCTGGCGCTCAGTAGTAGCGTATTCAGCTAGGCTATATTTTTTTATAGTCAATTGTTTTTTTTCAGGCATAGCCTGGTTATTTTATAGGAAGTTTAAAAATGGCTTTATCTAAGGATGAAATCATTGAGGCAATTGCTGCTCTATCAGTTACCGAAGTTGTAGAGTTAGTTAAGGCAATGGAAGAGAAGTTTGGCGTTTCAGCTGCTGCCGCAGTTGCAGCTGCTCCTGCTGCTGGTGCAGCTGGTGCTGCTGAAGAGAAGACTGAGTTCGACGTTGAGTTGAAGTCAGCAGGCGCTAACAAGATCGCTGTTATTAAGGCAGTTCGTACTGCAACTGGTCTAGGTCTAAAAGAGGCTAAGGATCTAGTTGAGTCAGCTCCAGCTAAGGTTAAGGAAGCAATGCCTAAGGCTGACGCTGAGGCTTTAGTTAAGGCTCTAGTTGACGCTGGTGCTGAGGCTGCTTTAGTTTAATTACTAGCCCAAAAATTTGGTTCGCATCGGACCAATAACAGTATTTTAAACTGTTAAAAACGTAACCCGATCACCTATCAAAAGGTGATCGGGTTCGATGCCTGTAAACACTAGGTGCAATTTATTGTACTTGTCCGGAAACAGATCAAATAGAGGATCACCTATCCATGGTCTACTCCTACACTGAGCAAAAGCGCATCCGTAAGGATTTTGGTAAGCGTGTAAAAGTTTTAGATACACCTTACTTATTAGCAGTACAACTCGATTCATTTAAACAATTTATTAGTTCAGATCCAAACAATGAGAATGGTTTGGTTGCTGCATTTAAGAGTGTATTCCCAATTAAGAGTTACTCTGGCAACGCTGAATTATGTTATAACAGTTTTCATCTTGGTGAGCCAAAGTTCAATGTGCGCGAATGCATGATTCGTGGTACAACATATTCTGCTCCTTTGAAGGTTAAATTAAGCTTAGTTCGTTACGAGAAAGATTCTCCTAAGACAGTTAAAGAGCGTATTGACCAAGATGTTTATATGGGTGAAATCCCACTGATGACCGACAACGGTACCTTTATTGTTAATGGTACAGAGCGTGTTGTTGTTTCACAGTTACACCGTTCTCCAAGCGTTTTCTTTGATAACGACAGAGGTAAGACCTACCCTGGACGTATTTTATTCAGTGCACGTGTTATTCCTTACCGTGGTTCTTGGCTAGATTTTGAGTTTGATCACCGCGATAATTTATACGTTCGTATTGACCGTCGTCGTAAGTTACCTGCAACTGTTCTACTTCGTGCTTTAGGCTACAACACAGAGCAGATTTTAGGCTTGTTCTTTGATACTGTTGAGATTGATTTCAAGAACAACAAGATCAATATGGAGCTTGTTCCTGAGAGCTTACGTGGTGAGACCGCTTCATTCGACATTAAAGTTGGCAAAGAGATAATTGTAGAAAAGGGCATGAAGATTACTGCCCGCCATGTTCGTCAGTTGAAGAAGTTGGAAGTTACTTCACTTGAGGTTCCACCAGAGTATCTATTAGATAAGATTGTTGCAAAGGATTACAAGAATAAGGAAGGCGAAGTTGTTCTTGCTGCAAATACCTTATTAAATGAAGACAATCTAAAGGCAATCTCAGAAAACGGTTTAAAGAAGATCGAGATTCTTTATACTTCAGCTGTTGATGAAGGTTCTTTCATTGCAGATACTTTGCGTAACGATACAACTCGTGATTTAAGTTCTGAGGAAGCAGATAAGAACGCAGCATTATTTGAAATCTACAAGATGATGCGTCCTGGTGAAATTCCAACTGTTGAAGCTGCTGAAACCTTATTTAAGAACTTATTCTTTGCTGAGGACAGATATGACCTATCATCAGTTGGTCGTATGAAGTTCGACAGCCGTTTTGTTGAAGAGAAGAACTTTAAAGCTGGTTTAGAGCGTTTATTATCTAATTCTGAATCTGTAATTAATACTGCAGAGGCACCTGTATCAGTTGTTGATGGCTTTGTTTATGCTCAGTATCCACAGATTGTTGATGCAATTAAGCCACTATTAGATCCTGCTGAAGTTGAGTGCATGCCTAATACAACTCCTCAGAGAGTTGCTGATAAGCTGTTAGGCTTCCTTGATAATATTCTGATTCACGCTAAGAAAGATCAGATGTTACCTGCTGCAGAGCGTCTATTACACAAGGTTAAGATTCAGCCAAAAGACGGTGAGGCTTTCACTTACGATAGAGCAATTATTCTTCCTCTGTCTGTATTAAAGCTTGCATCTAACGTTGTTGAAATTGAAGGTAAAGCAACTGATTCAAAGGGTAAAGAGATTAATCTTGATACTACCCACATAGAGAACGAAGCTTTACGTGGCACCCTAAATAACAGCGATATTATTAAGGTAATCCGTTACTTAGTAAGAATCCGTAACGGTAAAGAGACTATCGACGATATCGATCACTTAGGTAACCGTCGTATCCGTTCTGTTGGTGAAATGGCAGAAAACCAGTTCCGTATTGGTTTAGTTCGTGTAGAGCGTGCTGTAAAAGAAAGATTATCTTTAGGTGATCTTGATAATACAACTCCACAGGAACTGATTAATGCTAAGCCAATTTCAGCAGCAATTAAAGAGTTCTATGGTTCAAGCCAGTTATCTCAGTTCATGGATCAGAACAATCCATTGTCAGAAGTTACACACAAGCGTCGTATTTCTGCATTAGGTCCTGGTGGTCTGACTCGTGAAAGAGCTGGTTTCGAGGTTCGAGACGTTCATCCTACTCACTATGGTCGTTTATGTCCTATTGAGACTCCTGAAGGTCCAAACATCGGTCTGATTAACTCATTATCAGTATTTGCGCGTTGTAACGACTATGGTTTCCTAGAGACTCCATACCGTTTTGTAAAGAATGGTGTTGTTAGTGAGGAGTTCCAGTACTTATCTGCTATTGAAGAAGGTCAGTATGTTATTGCTCAGGCAAACACAGACCTTGATGAAAATGGCAAGATTATTTCTGATTATGTTCAGTGCCGTTACAAGGGTGAGTCAGAAGTTCGTCGAGCTGAAGATGTTCAGTTCATGGACGTTTCACCTCAGCAGATTATTTCTGTTGCAGCTGCTCTGATTCCATTCCTTGAGCATGATGACGCTAACCGTGCTCTGATGGGTGCTAACATGCAGCGTCAGGCTGTTCCAACTGTTCGTTCCGAGAAACCTTTCGTAGGTACAGGTATGGAACGTGCTGTTGCAGTTGACTCTGGTGTTTCAATCATTGCTAAACGTGGTGGTATTGTTCAGCACGTTGATGGCGGACGTATTGTTGTTCGTGTAAACATCGATGAGATCGAGGGAGATCATGATGCAGGTATTGATATCTACAATCTGATCAAGTATACACGTTCAAACCAGAATACATGTATTAACCAGCGTCCTTGCGTAATGCTAAATGAAAGGGTTAAAGCTGGTGACGTAATTGCTGATGGTTCTTCTACAGACATGGGTGAGCTGGCATTAGGTCAGAATATGAGAATCGCATTCATGCCTTGGAACGGTTATAACTACGAGGATTCTATTCTTGTTTCTGAGAGAGTTGCTGCTAAGGATCGCTTAACAACAATTCATATTGAGGAAATGACCTGTATCGCTCGTGATACCAAGTTAGGACCTGAAGAAATTACTGCAGATATTCCAAATGTTGGTGAGTCTGCTCTATCCAAGCTTGATGAAGCTGGTATTGTTTACGTAGGTGCTGAAGTTGTTGGCGGCGACATCCTTGTTGGTAAAGTAACTCCAAAGGGAGAAACTCAGCTAACTCCTGAAGAGAAGCTGTTACGTGCTATCTTCGGTGAAAAGGCATCTGAGGTTAAGGATTCATCATTACGTTTAGCTAATGGTGAAACCGGTACTGTTGTTGATGTTCAGATCTTCACCCGTGAAGGTGTAGAGAAAGATAAGCGTGCTAAAGAAATTGAAGAGATGCACCTAAATCAGGCTAAGAAAGATTTAGATGAGGAATTCAGTTTCTTATCACAGGGTCTGTTACATCAGGTTCGTATTCATCTTGTTAAGAATGGCATGACTCAGGAACAGGTTGATGCAATTGCCGATGAGGATCTGTTAAAGCAGACCTTAAATGATGACAAGGCACAGCGTCAGCTTGAAGAGTTCTCTGTTCGTTTAGATGAGTTTGCTAAGCAGTACAAAGAGAAATTTGAAACAGAAAAGAAGAAGATCACAGATGGTGATGATCTAACTCCAGGCGTTTTGAAGATCGTTAAGGTTTATGTTGCTGTTAAGCGTCGTATTCAGCCAGGTGATAAGCTTGCTGGTCGTCACGGTAATAAGGGTGTTATCTCCAAGATTAACCCAATAGAAGATATGCCTTACGATGAGAACGGTCGTCCTGTAGATATGGTTCTAAACCCTCTGGGTGTGCCTTCACGTATGAACATCGGTCAGGTTCTTGAGGTTCATTTAGGTCTTGCTGCAAAGGGCATCGGTGAAAAGATTAATAAGATGCTTGTTCAGCAGAGAGCTATTGCTGAAATCCGTAAGACCCTGCAGGATATCTACGATTTAGGTGATACTTCACAGGAAGTTGATATTTCAAGCATGTCAGATGATGAAGTTATGACTCTTGCTAACAACTTACGTGATGGTCTACCAGTTGCAACACCTGTATTTGATGGTGCTCAGGAAGAGAACATCAAGCAGATGTTAAAGATGGCTGATTTACCTGAGTCTGGTCAGATGACTTTATTTGATGGCAGAACAGGTCGTCCATTTGAACGAAAGGTAACTGTTGGTTACATGTACATGCTGAAGTTGAACCACTTGGTTGATGACAAGATGCATGCTCGTTCTACTGGTTCATACAGTCTTGTTACTCAGCAGCCATTGGGCGGTAAAGCTCAGTTTGGCGGTCAGCGTTTCGGTGAGATGGAAGTTTGGGCCCTTGAAGCATACGGTGCTGCTTACACTCTACGTGAAATGCTTACTGTTAAGTCTGATGATGTTAACGGTAGAACCAAGATGTATAAGAATATTGTTGACGGTAAATACACTATGGAAGCTGGTATTCCTGAGTCATTCAATGTTCTATTACGTGAAATTCGTTCACTTGGTATCAATATCGATCTTGTCCGCAAGGAATAAGTTTCTAGTTAGGGGTTTTTAACCCCTATTTGGCTACGACAATAGGAGAAACTGTTGTGAGCAATTTGGAAAACGATCAGAACGATGATCTTTTAGAAGGTTTAGCAAGTCAGACTCAACCTTCTCCTGAAGAATCTGTTATGGATCTTGGTGTAAGCGAGAGCTTAGGTAAACTTGCTAATCGCAGCAACGCTTTCAAGCAGAAGCTTGAAGACTTTGATGCAATCAAGATTGGTCTTGCTTCACCTGAGATGATTCGTGCATGGTCATATGGTGAAGTTAAAAAACCAGAGACCATTAACTATCGTACTTTCAAACCAGAGCGTGATGGTCTGTTCTGTGCAAAGATTTTCGGACCTATCAAAGATTATGAGTGCTTATGCGGTAAGTATAAGCGTCTAAAGCACCGTGGTACTATTTGTGATAAGTGTGGTGTTGAAGTTACCCAGGCTAAAGTACGTCGTGAGCGTATGGGCCACATTGAATTGGCTTCTCCTGTTGCACATATCTGGTACCTAAAGTCACTACCTTCCCGTATTGGCTTAATGCTTGATATGAAGTTACGTGATATTGAAAGTGTGCTTTATTTCGAGAGCTACGTTGTAACCGACCCTGGTATGACTGATTTAGCTGAGCGTCAGCTATTAACTGAAGAGCAGTATGTTGATGCTTTAGGTCAGTATGGTGATGATTTCACCGCCAAGATGGGTGCAGAGGCTATTCTTGATTTACTTCGTCAGATTAATCTTGAGGAAGAATTGAAGACTGTAAGAGAAACTCTT
>Ga0326512_10004180_pt1 | contig 10497 bp, 7 predicted proteins | sample 1_2617_0518_D_FD_203652 | JGI IMG/M metagenome (GOLD analysis project Ga0326512, IMG submission 203652) | Bovine rumen microbial communities from UC Davis, California, United States - 1_2617_0518 | ecosystem: Host-associated > Mammals > Digestive system > Stomach > Rumen | place: USA: California...
TACAGCAACACCTTCGGGAACTCCTGCTACAGCAACACCTTCGGGGACAACTGCTCCAGCAACACCTTCGGGAGCGCTTGCTCCAGAAACACCTTCGGGGACAACTGCTCCAGCAACACCTTCGGGAGCGCTTGCTCCAGAAACACCTTCGGGGACAACTGCTCCAGCAACACCTTCGGGGACTACTGCTCCAGCAACACCTTCGGGGACAACTGCTCCAGCAACACCTTCGGGGACTACTGCTCCAGCAACACCTTCGGGGACAACTGCTCCAGCAACACCTTCGGGGACTACTGCTCCAGCAACACCTTCGGGGACTCCTGCTACAGCAACACCTTCGGGACGAACGACACGAACAACGCGCTGCGGGGATATATCCGATACGCCGAGCTGGGCGACAAGTGCGTATATGTCACCGTCAACAGCCTCGGCGCGGGCAGTTATTTCGACGGGTTGGAGGCCGGGGACTTCGTGCAGGGCGTGAGCGTTCCCGCCGCGCAGGTGAGCGCCACGGGGCGGTACAGACTGGAGAACTACACGAACACGGGCAACGGCTACGTTCAGAGCGGCGGCAGCGCCACGTTGATCCACAAGACGGGTTACGGGCAGGAAACCGCCATCAGCACCACGGACGGCGGGGCCACGTGGGCGTGAAAGGAGCAAACGTATGACGATCACGCAGGCAATGGCCAACGCGCAGGCGGTGACGGGGCAGGTGTTTGACGCTGCGACGCTGCGGCGCTGGCTCTCCGAGTTGGACGGGCAACTCGCGCTCGATCTCTATCACGCCGACGCATGGACGCCCTACAGCGCCGACGACGACTCCGCCCTGCTGCTGGTGCCGTACCCCTGGGACGGGCTGTATGTGCATCATCTGGAGGCCATGACATACTTCTCCAACGGGGAGTATGACCGCTATCAGAACGCGCTGACGATGCGGGAAAACGCGCTGGGGGAGTTCAAGCGCTTCGTGCAGCGGACCAAGGGCGTCTGCGGGCGGATCCGCGTGGTGCAGGCAGGGGACGGGGGCACGGCGGTGACGATCATCGACGAGGGCGCCCCGATCTGGCAGTACGTCAGCGCCTACGGTACGGCGGTGCTGCGGGGCTACACCGGCACCGTGGACGAGTGGCTGGACAGCCTCAAGGGGGCGGACGGGGAGCCCGGGCCCGCGGGGGCGCCTGGGAACGTCAGCTTCGACGAGCTTACGCCGGAGCAGATCGCCATGCTCAAGGGAGACCCCGGTGAGGACGGCGAGGACGGCGTGACGCCCGCCTTCCGCATCGGGACGGTGGAGACGCTGGCGCCCACGGCGGCGGCCACGGCCTCCATCAGCGGCACGGCGGCGGAGCCGGAGCTCAACCTGGGAATCCCGGGGGCAAACCTGTGGCTGGGGAGCAAGGCGCAGTACGACGCCATGGAGAGCCACGACCCGGCGCGGCTGTATTTGATTACGCGCTGCCCGGCGGCTATCAGCGTATCGTCGCCGCCGACGAAAACGAGCTACACCGTGGGGCAAGCGCTCGACCTGAGCGGGATCGCCGTCAGCCTCGTTTACGACGACGGGGCAAGCGAGATCGTGCCCAACAGCGCGTGCACCTTCTCCCCGGCGGACGGAACGACGCTGGGCACGGCGGGCACCGTGACGATTACGGCGAGCTACGTCAAGAGCGGCGTGACCTACACGGCGACGACGACGGTGACGGTGGCGGCGGCATCGTAAGGAGTACGGCATGGGGAGTATCAGAATCGGGGAAAGGGAGCCTTCCCTGCTGCGGCTGGGGGACACGGAGGCCTATGAGGCTTACGCGGGTGACGAGCGGGTATGGCCGGGGACGGAAACCAAGCTGTGGCTGCATCTGACGAGTAAGAGAAGCATTGGGCTTTATTACGCCGGCCTTTTGGAGAGTACCCCCTATATGATCGACTGGGGGGACGGCAAGAGCGAAACCTACAGCGGGTACAGCCGCACTCACGCCTACGCCGGGGCCGGGGACTACGTCGTGCGCATGAGGCCGACGGGAAATGAAATACGGTCCCTTGCTTATGGTTTCTCAAGCGAAAATATTTTCGGCATAGGGGCAGGAGGGACGAAGACCGGAACGTCGCCGGAGCTTACCCGCCTGGAAATCGGTGGGCTGGCAGGGAATATCAATTCCTGGGCCTTCGCCGGGTGCACGTCTCTGCGGGCGGTGACGGTGCCGGGGCACGTGCCGAGCCTTGGCGACGAGGCCTTCAAGGGCTGCGCCGGGTTGGTGCTGGCGGAGATCGGAGCCCATCGGCTGGGGGCGAACGTGGTGAAGAGCTGCCCGGCCCTGCAAAAGCTGTGGCTGCGGGAAAGCGTGGAGACCATCGGGGCGGACAGCCTGCGGGACATCGGGCCCACCGGGGCGCTGACGATCTACTGCGAGGCGGACGAGAAGCCCGCGATATGGCCGGAGGGCTGGAATCCCGGAGGCTTCCCCGTGGTGTGGGGACAGAAAGCGAGGCCGTGGTAATGTACATTTACAGGACGAGCGACCCGGCGGCAGCCTATCGCCTTTCAAGGGAGTGTATGGACGGGCATGAGGGGGAGATAATCGTCGTCAACGCCGCCCCCTGCGTGTGGACGGGTCGGCTGAACACGATGGATCTGAGCGCCTGCGCCGGGCGGGGGCTGACGGTGGCTTACGGGGAGTATCTCGGGGGCAGCATCGTGTGTATGCCCGGGGACCTGTCCGTGATGCGCGTCACCTTCGGCAGCAACGAGTGGGCGCCGGAGCTGGTGGACGCGGCGGCTGCGTGGCTGGAGGGGCGCGGGATCGCCGTGACGCGGGACGAAAACGACGTGCTGGCGGACGGGCGGAAGGTGATCTCCTGGGCACGGGCGACGGGCTACGAGGGCTGGTGCCAGAGCGTGGTGCATTTCAGCATCGGGCCCATGGACCTGGACCTGGTGCGGGCGGTGTGCACAAAACCCATGACGAAGGTGCCGGGAAGCCTGGGCGAGTATGGCGTCACGGCGGAGGACCTTATCGGGGCGCTGGGCATCGGACGGTAGGGGGCGCGTGATTCAGCGCCTTACGGCGCTGGCGTCCTGGCGGACGCCGGGGCGTCGGGGAGCAGCCCCCTACAAAAGGACGGCGGGCGGCAGATTGCCGCCCCTACGGGGGAGAGGTGAGACGATGGCGGACAAGAAGGGGAACGGGACCGGGGCGCTGTATCTTGCGGACCTGGGCTATCCCATGCTCCCGGCAGGGGCGACAGAGCAGGAGAAATTCGACGAGCTGCAGGATTACCTCTTCCGGCTGGTAGAGGCCCTGCGGTGGACTATGGGGCACCTGGACGAAACCAATTTCAACCAGAATTTTTTTTTAGACTTCGCCGTCGGTGAGCTCTACAAGCCGCTGCCGGTGGAGAATTTCTCAATACAGGTTGACCGCATCGACACAAACACGGTGGAGGCCGGGGACATCGGGACGATGGACGGCAACGTGGTCGCCGTGTACTGGCTGGAGGGCTTCGGGCACCAAATCCACCCGCACAAGCCGACGCCCCAGCTTACGCTGGAAGCGACGGACGGAAACCTGGCAGAAGAAAAAACGCTGGAGGGCGTGGAGATCACGACAGAGCACCACGACGGGCCGATTTAAGGAGGTACAGTTATGCCGATCACAAGCACAGGGGCCTGGACAAAAAACTACGAGGCCATGAAAAGATATTGGGCGGCAAGGAGATCGCCCGTGTCCAATCAGCCGTTCGGGAGCATCGTCGATGAAAGCGGTGTGCCTCTGTACAGCATCTCTTATGTCTCGACATACAACGCAAGCGGGCTTCCAATAGGAAACATAACCGATACTACCTATCAAAAAAACACATCAGAAGGTCAAAACCTTCAACTGGTACTCGGCGGGCAGCAGAGCAGTGTGGTCCCATCCGAGGACGATTATACTATATACGGACCGATCCGAAACGCCCAAAATAATGCAATCCTTTCGTACAGAAACATAACGAACACGAATGTCACACCAGGGGCAGACGGGGAAGGTAATTACGTATCTGGGATAAGGAGCTCGGTGACAATCCAGAACATCACCGCAAACCCGATCACCGTTTACGAGTGGGGGCTTTTTACAGGGCTTACTGCGAGCGTAACCTCTGGCGGCTCAGCCACTACTCGACAGGTACTGCTCTATCGCGGCGTATTGAGCGAGCCGGTGACGCTGGGACAGTGGGACACGATCACGATCACGTTTGATCGCTACATGAAGGTGGCGATGCAGGAGAGCGGGACGACGCCTTGACGGAGGGGAAGATCCTTCGCCTCACTCAGGATGACAAAGGGGGCACGGGGGCGCGTGATTCAGCGCCTGGCGGCGCTGGCGTCCTGGCGGACGCCGGGGCGTCGAGGCGCCGCCCCCTACAAAAGGACGGCGGGCGGCATGTTGCCGCCCGTACGGGGAGGAATGCGGGCGGCGGGCTGCCGCCCTGACGGAGGGAAAGTATGAGACTACCGACATTGCCGGACAACAGCGGGGCGCTGGGAGCGGCGCAGACGGCTTTCGCGGGGGTGGACTACCGCTACGGGGCCGGGAACGGGGCTATCGTGGAGGAGCTGGGCTGCTCCTCCGCCTACTATCCCGCTCTTTCCAGCCGCCCGGCGGCGCGGCTGATGGATTCCAGGATCGTGGGGCACCCAAACGGGATGACCGTCTTCGGCGGAGAGCCCAACGGGGCCAGTTATACGGGCGGGCATCACTACATCTGCGACGGAAACAACGTGCTGCGCAACGGCGTGCGGCCCGGCATGGAGCTGACGAAAAACACAGACATGCTGGACACGCCCCGGACCATGGTGGGCATGGGGAAAAAGCTCATCGTATTCCCGGACAAGCTGATGCTGGACACTTATTACTGGCTCCAGGACCATATCAAGCCCCTGGAGGCCAGCGCGGAGAACGTGAGCGTGAGCTTCACGAACGGCAGCTACGCCGGGGAGAACGCCGAGGCGAACACCATCACCGCCGCCTCCGCCTCCTACGACTGGGGGGAGCGCTTCGCCGTGGGGGACGGGCTGACGATCTCCGGGGCGCCCTACGCCGCCTGGAACGGCACCTTCATCGTGCGGGAGATCGAGGGGAACGAGCTGCGCTTCTATGAGCACACCTTTGACCCGCCGGAGGGCGTGACGCTGCCCGTGACGGCGACGATCACCGTGAAGCGGACGGTGCCGGACATGGACTTTGTTTGCGAACAGGGCAACCGGCTTTGGGGCTGCAAGGGGGACACGATCTACTGCTCCAAGCTGGGGGACCCCACCAACTGGAACGTCTTTGACGGCATCAGCACGGACGCCTGGAGCGTGGAAACGGGCTCCCCCGGCGGCTTCACGGGCTGCTGCTCCTTCCTCGGCTACCCCATCTTCTTCAAGGCGGACCAGATATACAAGGTCTACGGAACGAGGCCGGAGAACTTCGAGCTGGTGGGCGGGCCGGCCATGGGCGTGCGGCCCGGCTGCGGCAAGAGCCTCGCCATCGTCGGCGACGTGCTCTATTACGTTTCCCGGGTGGGCGTGACGGCCTACACGGGGGGACTCCCCCGGCAGGCGACGGAGCTTTTCGGGGATATTCGCCTGGCGGACGCCGTGGGAGGCAGCGACGGGCGGCGGTACTACCTCACGGCCAGGGACGCCAGGACGAGCGTGTGGAGCCAATGGGTCTACGACACGCAGACGGGGCTCCTCAGCCGGGAGGAAGAGGCCTGGCGGCCCGAGTGGGACGAGGAGGGCGCCGTGCCGCCCCACGCGGACTACAGGATGGTGGCCTACGGCTACTACAACGGGGGCATACTGAAGCTCATGCGCTCCGGGGAGAGCACCTACACGGGCGAGGACCGGGACACGGAGGACGCGGCCCCCACCTACTGCATGGCAGAGTTCGGGGATTGGGACTATCTGAGCCTCAGCCGGTCCGGGGCCTTCGCGGCGCTGTACCCGGTGCGGCTGTGGGTGCGCATTTCGGCGGCGGCGGGGGCGACGGTGACGATCTCCGTCCGCTACGACGGCGGCGAATGGGAGGAGGCGGCCTCCTTCGCCGGCGAGGGAGAGCGTAAGGACACGTATATGCCCGTGCCGGTGCGCCGGTGCAGGCGCTACGCGCTCAAGCTGGAGGTTTCCGGGGACAGCGCGGCCTTTAAGCTGCTGGCCATCGAGCGGGAGCTGGTGGCGGAGAATAAGGCGAGACGGTAAGGGACAGGCAACAGGGGCGGGGCGGCAGGTTGCCGCCCCTACAAAGAGGCGGGCGGCAGATTGCCGCCCATACGGGAGGACGCGGGGAGGCGTTGGGATGGCTATCAAATACGACAAGAACGGCAGACCTTATGAGGAGGTCGAGGACCCGGCGGCGCTGATCGACGCCGGGAGAGCGGCGGGACTGCGGCAGGCGGCGCAGTACCAGGCAGCAGGGCTCGGGCAGGAGCTTCCTTCGAGCGGGACAGGGCGGCAGGTTGCCGCCCCTACGGGCGCGCAGAACGGCGCAGGAGCGACGCAGCAGCCCATCAGCTACGAGAACGCGGGGAGCTACCTCAGCGCCAACCAGGCGGCTATTGACGCGCTGCGGGGGCGCATCCTGGGGCGCGGGGCCTTTGACTACGACTACACCACCGATCCCCGGTGGCAGGCGTACCGCAAGGAGTACGTCCGGGAGGGGCAGCGGGCCGCCGCCGACACGCTGGGGCAGGCTTCGGCGCTGACGGGGGGCAGGCCCTCCACGGCCGCCATAACGGCCAGCCAGCAGGCGGGCAACTACTACGCCGCCCAGCTCGCGGACAAGATACCCGAGCTCTACGCCGCCGCCTACGACACGTGGCAGGACGCGGACAGCAGGGACCGGGCGAATCTCGGCCTGCTGCTGGACGAGGAGAACACGGCGTATGAGCGGGCCTGGAACGAGGACGAGCGGGATTATAAGCGGGGCGTCTACGCCGACGAGACCGCCTACAACCGGGGGCAGCAGAGCTGGGAGAACAACCTGGCCCTGGCGAAGCTGGCGGCCAGCTACGGCGACTTCTCCATGCTGCGGAGGCTGGGCTTCGACGACGCCCAGATCGCCAGCATCACGGCGGGCTACCAGGCCCAGCAGGCGGGCAGCGGCGGCAGCGGCGGGAGCGGGAGCAGCCGGAGAAGCGGCAGCTCCGGCGAGGACGCGCTGCGGGCTGCGGCGGAGGAAGCGACGGGAAGCGCGGCTTCCGGCATCGACGACGACGCCGTGCTGGACGTGCTGCTGCAATACTTCCCCAACCGGGAGATCACCGACGCCGAAACCTGGGCGGAGCTTACGAAATACTACACGCCCGCGCAGATCAGGGCCTCCGGCTTCCGCAACGCCTCCGGGGGCGTTCCCGAGGAAACGGAGGAGGAGCTGCGCAGCGGGGCAATTTCCCGCACGGGGCGCATCGGCGAGACCACGGACAGCGGCACCGGGACGCCGGGGGGCTCTGATTTTGGCGGAGACAGAGGCGCGGCCGTGCGGTCTGTCGTGACGCGCGGCGTACCCTACAGCGAGGCAAACAAGCTCCTCAGCCGGGAGCAGTTTCAGCAGGCTAAAGAGGACGGACTGACCGGGTGGCCCAGCTCGTATGAATATGAGGACTATCTGCGTGAACGCACCAGGGAGCTGGTGCAGCAGTATGGAGGGCGCTGAATATGAGCATGATTTCCGAAAGGCTGCGCAAGGCGCGGCAGGGCGTGAAGGAAGAGGACAGCCCGGCGGCGCAGGCGCTCCGTCTGGCGGCCTACGGGGCCGCCTCCGGGCGGCTGCGGGAGCAGGAGGAACAGGAGGCGCAGGGACTTCAATCCCTGCGCCTGGCGGCATATGGGGCGGCACAGGACGCAGCGCTGGCCAACGCACGGCGGCCCGCCCCCTCCTACGCCGGGACGCTGCGGGCGGTGCCGGACAGCGGCACGGGGACCAGCGCGGCGAAACAGGCAGCGCAGCAGGAATATGAGGCCGGGAAGGAGCGGGCCCGGTATCTGGACTTTTCCACGGGAGCGGAGCTGCAGCGGCGGCTCCGGGAGGCGGAGGACGCCCTTTCCCTCTCCGGCGGCGGCAGGGCCGAGGACGCGGCGGCACGGGCGGCAAAGGCCGAGCTGGACAAGTGGCAGAGCGACGCGAGGGCGGCGCAGAGCGACAGGTGGTATCAGAAGGCGGAGAAGGCCGTCGCCGGGCTGGATCAGCAGACCATCAACGAGCTTTCCTCCTCCCGCTTCGGCTACCTGGACCAGACCCTTGCCATGCTGGGCCTTTTGCCCAACGCGCAGGAGATCAACCGCGCCGTCGGCACCGTGTCCTACGACGCCGCCTGGCAGAATCTCCGGGAGAAGGGCTACAGCGACGAACAAATCCGGGAGCTGCGGGAATACGTGGAGGCCGTTCAGAACGAGGAGCGGGCGGCGGAGCGGAGAGAGACCGCCCGGGAGGAAACGCAGAGCGGCGTGGCCGGAGCCATCGGCACGAACGCCGCCGCCGTGCTGAGCGCCCCCGCAAGGGCGCTGGGGCTGGCTGAATCCCTCAGAAGCGTGCTCCCCGAGTGGCTGGGCGGCTACCACGACAGCGCAAGGCCCATGGACGTTAATTCGCCCTACCGCGACTTCGGCAACTACAAGGCCAACGTAAGCGAGGCTACCCACGAGATGATTGACAATCCCGTGGGCGAGTTCGTCTACGACGCCGGGGTGAGCGCCATCGAGAGCGCCTATAACATGATGCTGGCCGGGGGGATCGCCAACGCCGCCACGGGCGGCAGCGCCATTGCCGGAGGGCTCGGCGGCACGGCTTCCGTGGGCGGGGAGATCGGGAGCGCGGCGGAGAATCTGACGCAGGTCACGGCCCGGACCATGAATTGGGTCATGGGCAGCGAGGTGGCCTCCGACGCCGTAGCCGACGAGGTGCGCAAGGGTCACGGCAACCTGGAGGCGCTGATGCTCGGCGTTATCCGTGGCGCTATCGAGGGCTTGACGGAGCAGTACAGCGTCGGCGAATGGCTCAACGAGGCGGCGGCGGGCAAGGCGGCCTGGAAGGTGCTGGCCTCCGCAGCGGGCGCGGAGGGCATGGAGGAAGTGGCCTCCAACTGGCTCAACTATATTGTGGACTATATCGCGGAGCCCGAGGAGGCCCGCGAGCTGACGCCCATCTACGAGAGGTATAAGGCCCAGGGCATGAGCGACGCCGAGGCGTTGGGCATGGCGCTGCTGGAGCACAACGGGACGGCCTTCCTCTCCGGCGCTCTCTCCGGCTTCGCTATGTCCGGGACCGCTTACGCGGTCGGCAGCCTCCAGCAGATGCCGGGGCAGCTTCGCGCCAACAGAGCGAATCGGGCCTACGGGCAGTTTGCGCAGACCGGCGAGACCGTGGGGCAGATCGGGGACGTCACCGTGCCCGGCGTGGACGAGGCGACGGCGGCGCTCATTGAGAGCGGGCTGGAGAGCCCCGATGGGACCGAGAGCCGGAGGATGGCGGAGGCGGCGCTGGCGAGGGCCCGGGCGGGGCAGGAGATCAGCGCCCGGATGAGGGGCGAGCTGGCGGCGGCCAACGCCGCCCAGGTGGCGAGCGAGGAGAGCGCTGCCACGGAGGGGGCCCAGGAGGAGCGTCCCACGGGCGATCGCGGGCGGCAGATTGTGACCGAAGGGAATCCCCGGAGTGGGGCCGCCCCTACGGAAAACGAGGCGGCGAGGGCCGCGGAGAACGTGACGCTGACGGCGGAGGACCGGGCGGCGGAGGTGCGGCGGGTGGCCGTGGAGGAGGCGGGGCTTTCCGCCGAGGCCGGGGACACGCTGGCGGACATTTTTACCCAGGCGGCGCCGGAGGGCGTTGACCCCGCCACCTTTGCCGCCGTGAACGGCTACTTCTACCAGGCCGGAGAGCGCGGCCTGCCCTTCGACAATGTGCGAGAGAGCATCCCCGCCGGGGCGTGGAGCGCGGCGAGGGGCACGGAGGAGGTCGCGCAGTACGCCTACAACCGGGGGCGGATGAAGACGCTGGCCCAGGAGGCGGAGGCCGAGCGGCGGCAGCGGGAGGCGGAGCGGAAGGCCGCCGAGCGGGCGCAGCTTGCCCGGGAGGCGGAGCGCAACCGCAGACTGGCGGCGAGCGAGGCCGGGCTGCATGAGGACGATTTCACCCGCGCCAATCTCTCCGCCGACGACGCCCGGCGCATCGACGAGACGGCGCGGCTGCTGGGGACCCCCGTCTACGTCGTCGGCAACAACGAGATCAACGCGGGGCGGGCTAACGGCGAGCTTGTTGAGGGCCGGGCCGTGCTGCTGGAGCAGGGGCTTTTCGAGGGCGAAAACGCCGGGACGAGCGCCGGGCTGCGGATCGCCGGGCACGAATGGGGCCACCGGCTCAAAAGGCTGGCACCCACCGAGTACGGCCAGGTGGTGGAGGCCCTGCGCCCGCTGCTGACAAAGGAGATCGAGCAGAAGCGGCACCTCTATAACGAGCAGAACGGGCTTAATTACAGCGA
>Ga0326512_10004181_pt1 | contig 10497 bp, 22 predicted proteins | sample 1_2617_0518_D_FD_203652 | JGI IMG/M metagenome (GOLD analysis project Ga0326512, IMG submission 203652) | Bovine rumen microbial communities from UC Davis, California, United States - 1_2617_0518 | ecosystem: Host-associated > Mammals > Digestive system > Stomach > Rumen | place: USA...
CACGACCGCCCGGAACACCCTGCGCTGCGCGTCTGTCAGGCTGCGGTAGTCCGCACTGCCGTAAATTTTCTTGCTGATCTCTTTATCCATTTTTTTTACTTCCTTAAATCACTTTTCGTGGGAGCGAGACTGGGGGGGGGTGGTCTTGGCCGCTTGGCCCTCGAGAGATTTCGGCCCCCTATCCCGGCTACCAAATAACACTTGCGCGCCTTCGGGGCATCTTTCCAATGCTACTTCTTTTGCTCTTTTGCTCATTTCTCGCCCTCCCGATAGTTTACTATTTTGATGCGCAACGGGTCAGCAATTAGCCTTGGAGTAACCAGCTCAAAGTCAAACCATACCTCTTGGTCTCCGTGCATTATTGGGATTTCGCCAGAAGACAACTGGTTAGTGATTTCATTGGCCTTGCGGATTAATTCGTTAAGTGTCATTTTCCATCCTCCTCATAATGTTCCCAAGCCACGCAACCCTTGACAATACAAGGTGTTCCTGGAAGTCCTTTGCCGCATTCCTCTCCATTCCGAAGCCACTTGCAAGTCATTTGCTTTTCAACTATGCGTTTGGTTTCTTCAGGGACTTTGGCTAATAATTCATCAAATTGTCTATTGCGTTTCATAACTATTCCTCCTTTCTTGCGTTAAGACCAAGTTCGTAGAAGTGGCGGGCAATTTTTGCATAGTCAAGAACAGTGGTCTTAAATCCGCCCAAATCTATTGTCTTTGTGAAAGAATAATCAGCGATTCCCTTATCTATTTCTTTCTCCAAATCCACCTCCTGCTCCTCGCTGGGTTTCCAGTTGTCCGATGGTTTCGGACGACTGCGGAGGGATTTGAGCCAGTTATGGATTTTTTCTTGCAGTTTTGAGGTGCATCCTGCATTTTTAACTATCCGTTCAATCTGCCGTATTTGCTTCTCGTCCTCTTCGCTCCACTCTGCTGGCTTCTGCTCTTTCGGCTTTTCACTATACTTCCACACATAGTCAAGTATTTTCCTCCCCCACAAATCCGTATCACTTTCAATCTCTGTGTCATCCGTGCGATTTGCGGCGGATTGGAGATATTGTAGCAATAGCGATTGAAGCCCACTAAATTTGTCGGGAATAGGGATAGGCTCTTTCTTTATATCCTCTCTCTCCAGCCTTCTGCCTTCCTTCACTCCGTCTTGGAATAGCTTGGTGTCGAAGGGGTCAATAGGCTCTTTCTGCTTTTCGAGCCACGTGACAATCTCGGCTATCTCGACACCTTCGATGACTGCTGCATCAGAGTAGTTCTCGTAGAGTATATGCTCAATGGCCTTAATCATCCTCTCGTCCTCGCTCTCGTTGAGTTGAGGAAAAATAGTTGTCGCGACACCCCTGACTAAATCTTTGTCAGCAGCAATATCAATGGCTGCTTTTGCCCGTTTAAGAGCCTCTTTGTATTCCTTTTCGTAGTCCATATCTATTTTCTTTTTTGTTCTCTCCATTTGGCTATTATCTTCTTATCCCGGTTACCCTTCAGCACGTTGCATTCCTCGCACAGGCTTTGGAAGTTCGTAGTGTCGAAGAAGTCTCCGCATACGGGCCAGGGGACTATGTGGTCGACCACCTGCGCGGGCTTGATTATTCCCTTGCGCTGGCATTCCGCACAGAGAGGGTGAGCCGTCCGCCATGCACGCGAGAGCTTCGTCCACCTGTACGTGTGGTAAGGATCGTCGGACCGCCTGCGCGTGTACTTCTCCCGTGGAGGCGAAGGTATGTCCCATGCGAGTTTCATAGCGGTAGGAATTCAAAATACACATAGTTCTTGTCGCCCTTCCTTCGGGCTTCTATCTGCGGGGCGCGGCGGGTGTTCTCGTCATAGTAGGCGACGTTGCTTCCGCGCTCGATGTGGTATCCGCGCTTGCGCAGGTTCGAGCGCAGGCAGACCACGTTCTTGGCTTGCTTCGTCACGCGGAGCTTGGTCTTGCGGTCCAGTCCCCACTTCGCCCTGATCTTTTCCATCTCCCACGTCTCTTTCCTGGAAGCGGTCGCCTTGCTGATGCGTGCGCGCTTCACCCTCTCGTTCTTGTCGCGGTGCCCGGGCTTGAAGCCGTTGACGTCAGCTCCCGGGATGCGGTAGCCCTTGGGCGGGTAGGTTCCGTTCTTGAGGTGTGACGCCTTCGCCGCATCCGCTGCCGCCTTCTGGCACTTGGCCATGAAGCGGGCGGTCTTCTTCAGTCCGTGTTCGCGTGCGAAGCGGTGCAGCCATGAGAACTTGATTCCGTACTTCTCCATGATGTCGGCGTTCTTCGTGTGGCCGTAGTGGTTTATGATCCACTGCTTGGCGCGGTCGGAGATCTCCGTCTTCTTCCAGGTGTACGGCACGTTGTGGTAGACTCTGTTCAGGCATCCGCAGCTGCGCGTCGGGCGCACTTTGTCCCGCAGCCGTTCCGCCTCTACGATGCACTCGTTCCCGCAGTCGCAGCGGCAGGTCCAGTAGTACTTCCATTTCTTCGCTCCGTAGGGCGTGCGGTGGTGGAAGCCGGTGACGGTGAGCTTGCCCACCCTCGTTCCGGTCAGATCCTTGCCGTAGAAATTGGTGTCGCTCTGTCTCATACCAGGTACTGTTTCATTCGTCCCATCTCTATCTCCACCTGCCGGAGCAGGTCGGTGTCTTCGGGCCTCGGGAGGTAGATGCCCTGGCCGGATGCCCATCTGTGCAGGCGGTCGAGGGCCAGCGACATTTCTTCGTGCGAGAGCTCCGACGTGGAGCGCACCGTCTCCACCTTGTTCCCGAGCGAGTCCACCTTCGTCCTGACGAAGATGTCCGGATTCACCAGGCATTTGAAGTAATGGTGCTTGGCGTCTGCGAGGGTGTTGCCGGTCTCCATGGCGAGTACTCCCAGCACCAGATGCAGGTAGCTGTTCTGGTTGAGGCTGCGCCCGGTCTTCTCGGTGAGGTCGATGCAGCAGCCCCTCTCGAGCAGCCTGCCGAACCGTGCCACGGCCCTCTCCTTGTCCAGCTGTTGTGAAAGGTCGTATATCATAGGGCGTCCACGGTTTTGTTGAAGTCCTGCCAGAGGGTGTATTCCCCCTTGTAGTATTGCGGTATCAGGATCATGTCCTTCACTGCTTCGCGGTAGTATATGACGGTGCTGTGCGACACGCCGAGGGCGTTCCCCGTGGCGATGGTCGTGGATCCGTCGTCGAGCATCCGCGCGGCGATGATCGCGCGGCATATCATGACCTCTCGGCGCCGTGTCTTGAGCAGGGCGTCTATGCCGGTGAGGTCGTGCATTATCTTGATGTAGCGCTTTGCGCGCTGCGCGGTGGTGTAGTCAAAATAGTTTTCCATAAACGAGCAGAGCTGCGTCGCGGGCGTGGTCGGACGTGCGTCCCTTCCAGCCGGTGACTTTGTTGAAATAATCTGCGGGCCATTTGGTGAGTCCGGCCTGCGGCGGCACGGGTATGTAGTCGATGCCGAGGTCGCGGCAGAAGTCCTCCCAGATGGCGCAGTCTCTTTTGACGGATCCGGCGCCCATGAGTTTGCCGCGGTACTCCGATATGGAGCGCTCGCGTGGAAGGAAGGTGCGCTTGCGTGCGTCTTCGAATACCACCGTCACCTCTTCGTGCTCTGCCATCTCCGCGACGCGGGAGAGGGCGGTGTGGATCTGAAGCGTCTCGCAGGCGATCAGCTTCTCTCCGTCCCACACCGCGAATCCCGTGTGGCTGCCGCAGTCTATTCCCACCCAGAGCATATCACAGGAACAGTTTGCCGGGCAGCTGCCCGATTAATGCCCCGCGGACCGCCCATATCGCCTCGGCCCTCTCCTTGAGACTGTCAGCATACTCTTGCACTTCCTCAACGGAGGTGGCGATATAGTAGCCGTGAGAGTTGGCGAGCAGATGCTGGACCAGTCCGTTGATACGGATGTAATTGATGCACTTGCGCATCCTCGCTTCGGACACCTTGCCGTATCCCTGGCGCTCGAGGGATCGGCAGATATCCTTGTTGCGTATAGCGTACCGCGCGCCGAGGCATCTCTTCAGTCCCGAGCAGATGGCGGGGACGAGGGTGTCCTTCTCATATGGCGTCAGTGACGCGGTGTAGTTTTCAAAGCCTTGGATCATGGTCGTGAGTCTTTAGAAGGGAAGGTCTGCAGAGTCTCCGTTCTCGTCAAATTCCGCCCTGGGCGAAGGGGTGCGCAGCTGCTTGCCGGCGAAAAGATTGTTGTAGGCGTTCTGCGGCTGCGGTTGCTGCTGCTTCGGCTGCTGATCGGGGAAGTTAACCACGCGAGGCTCGATGTCCATGAGGACGAGCTCGGTGAACCACCTGTCGTTGTAGGCGTGGCAGTCGATGATGTAGGAGAAGGACACGGCAGATCCGGGCGTGATGGATCCAACCTTGTCGAGGTTCTTCTGGGGAACCTTCAGGGCGAGGCGGTTCACGGCATTGCCGTTCTGCTGCTCGATGATTATCCGCTGGTTGGCCCAGGGAGTGCCGTTCTTGCTGGTGCCCGATTCTATCGGGTAGGTCTGGAAGAGGATTCCGTTTTCAGTGTGTAACATGGCTTATCTGATTTTTGCTTTTTGGATCATTGTGTCTGAATGGCGGCGCATCATTGCGTCGATGGGGCTGGGGAGCGGTCCGTCGGGGGCGTTCTTCTTTTCCTCCCCGATGGCTACCTCGATGTCGTTGCCTTCTCCCTTGGCGTATTCTTCCAGCGCCTGGAAGGTGGTGGCCACGGTGATGTATATGTCCTTGTGCAGGACGGCCTGCTTGATGGCGTAGTCTATCTCGGGGAGGGTGAGGAATCGGAGTCCGCATTTGCGCTCGCCCATGATCTCGTCGTAGAGGTTCTTTGCGGTGAATGCCACCATGTTCTCGTCCGGGGCCTGGCCGCGGTAGAGGGTGGCGTTGTAGAGAGTCCGCGCTATGGACTCCACTGCCTGCTGCCTTGGTATGGCGTTCAGCCGTGTGCCTTTGATGCGCGCTTCCATGAGGGAAGGCTGCGCGGTCTGTGTGGATATCTCCGTTGTCATTGTTCGTCGGGGTTAAAGGGGTTTGTGGATTGCGGTCCGTAGAGTCGGGCGTGGTTGTCTGTTCCGAAGAGCTTGTCTCCCACTTTCATGGCGCGCTCGAAGGCTGACTCGCGGCGCGGTGCCTGGCGCGGCTGCTGCTCGTTGAGGCGGTGCTTCTCCCAGGAGACTACGGCTGCCTTCCAAGATTTCATCGGGGCCTTGCCTACCACCCATCCGTTGGATTCGTAATGAGCGACGAATTCCTCGGGATCTATGTTGTTCCGACGTTCCCTGCAATAGGCAGCTACCTCCGCGACCGTGGGAGCGGTGAACGGTACAGACTTCTCGCGCGTGCGCGCCTTTATATCTCTCTCTGTATTTATATATATTTTATTATTTGTGGGCAAATTTTGCCCTTTTTGAGGGCAAATATTGCCCTTTTCAGAGGGCAGATTTTGCCCTTTTTGAGTTACCGTATAGGCGATGGTCTTTCGGCCTTCGACCTCTATGCGGGACTGCCTTATATGACCTTCGTCGAGCAGTCTCTTCAGACAGAGTTTGATGGTGCGCTCTGCAGCTCCGGTTGCCTCGCAAAGGAACTGACGGGAGCCGTAGAAGCAGCCCTGTTCTCCATGAGAATAGGAGTTGATGACGGCATAGACGAGCAGGTCATTGCCCGCCAGTCCAGCCGCCCTCATCTCTTCAGTGATTACAATAGCCCACATTGTTCCTTCAGGAATAACTGTTCGTCAATGACGCCGGAGGCGAAGGCCCGCAGCGAAGTGGATACGTCTATCAGAGTGTTCCAGGCATCCTCGGGGAAATCCGGGGCGGTCACGGACTTGTAGAGAGCCCGGGTCTGCTCCAGTACCAGGAGGGAATAGGAGTCGATGTGTCTGGGCGTGGAGTCCACGGCGTTCCATGCGGCGTTGGCCTTGCGGTACATGGTGCGCACGCTCTTGCATTTCTTCGCGGCGAGCTCTCCGTAGAGTTCCTCCACCGCTGCAGCGGACATCGACGAGATGACGGTCGCGGAGAAATTGCCGTCCACGAAGGCGCGCTCGGGAAGCACCCTCTCCACAGTCCTGAACACCTCCTGCGTCTCTTCCTTGCCGTGGAAGCGCATCACTATCGTCCGCATCCGGTCCTGCAGTTCATAGCCGGAAAATAGCCACTTCATACCTCTTCCTCCTTCTTCTCTGCCGGTTTGAAAAACTTCACCGTCGGGGTGATCTCCATGTCGAAGACGTCGGGCAGCTCTCCTTCCTTGGGAGCCCTGCCCCCGAGGGTGACGGTGATATAGTCGGGGATGCCGGCGTCTGCCAGGGCCTTCTCCGCCTTCTCCTGCCAGCGCATACGGATGAGTTCCTTGTTCGCGCTGGTGGTGGTGGAGTCGTAGGTCTTGAACTTGTAGCCGAGCGATCCGGCGACGGTGTCCTCTCCGAGGGCGTCCATCACTTCGCGGATGCAGCGCTTGATGAACACGACGGAGTTCTCCGCCGACTTCTGACGGCGCGCGCAGAATTCCTTCTCCGCCTTCGCGGCCTTCGCTTCCGACTCCTTGCTCTTGAGCCAGCGGCCAAGGTCATTCGGGGCTTCGAGCAGCACGGCCTTGAGGTCTTCGAGGCTCTGCTCGAGCAGTTCGGTGTCGGGGGTTATCTCTCCCCCCGTCTCTTCGTATGTGTCCTGGAGCTCCCGCGTCAGGGCGCGGAACCGCCCCAGTGATTCGTTTAGTTCTCTTATCATAACAGTCCGGATCTGATTTTATCCACGTCTGCGTCGAAGGCTTTCAGCTGCGCTTTCGTGGGCTTGTAGTTCTTTATAAGGGTCTCGCGGTAGTCGCCTCCTTCCTTGGTCTTCTGCCCCTTGGCGTAGGCGTCCACGATGGCGTTGTACTGGCCGATCGGAAGCGTGGGGATGGGAGACGTGCCGTCGTTGGTGGTGTCGGGATCGTCCGTGTCGTCGATGCAGAAGAGGCCGTTGAGGGCGTACTTGCGCGCATAGCTGGACGCGGATCCGGTGACCTGGGCTGCGTCCATGCCGGACTTGTGCTCTTCCTCCCGGGCATAGGCCTCGCAGGAGAGGGTGTCATTGGCTGCGTTCCTCACCATGGCAGTGGCCTTGATGTAGTAGCGGTCCCCGATGAGTTCCAGATCGTCGGAGAGTGTCAAGACAAGGCCCTCTGCAGCCAGAAGCGGCTTGACCGCTTCCAGGATGTCTTCGGCCTTGCGGTAGTTGTATTTCCCGAAGGAGTTGTACTGCGTCTTCGGGGCCTTGAGCTGCGCCTGTATCTTGGCGAGGGAAGTCACTAACGGTCGGTCCATTTCTCTTCGGGTTCAAGTTCTATGGGCTCTTCCTTGAGTTCCGCGATGCGGTCGGCGCTGAACTGCTCTGCCTCGAGAGCGGCGAGCTGTGCGCGCAGGTCTTCTATCTTCGCCTTGCGGTTGGCGGTACGGAAGTCCTGCAGTTTGTCTATGGCTCCGGAGACGAAGTCGTCAATCTCCTTCGGGGAGCGGTCTTTCACGTCACGGAGGGTGAAGGCGTTGAATCCGTCCACGCAGAGGAAGAGGGAGCCGCGGCAGCTGATGCAGCCGTAGGGGTTTTCGAAAGCGGCGTCCGATGCGGCGTCGATGAATTTCTGAATGCAGCAGAATGCCTGGCAGACGGCTGCGGATTGAGTTTCGTTGAGTGTCATTATTTTGATGATTTTAGTGAGTCGGCAAACTTTCGTAATGCTTCGGGGAGACTGTCATCGCAGGCTTCGCTCCACCATGAGAATACGGTTCGTTCCGAGTGTTTATATAGATGCTGATGATGTATGCCATGAATGGCCCGGTTGTCTTCCTGCTTCATTGCCGCCTTTATCTCTTCTTCCGTCCCTGCCGTGTCATACAGGCAACCGGGGCGCATACACTTCTCTCCCATTTTGTAAAGCTCAAGATAGAGTACTGGATGCCAACCGTATCCACACTCAACGTCTTTCGCTCCGATGTGTATCTGGGGAAGAAAGCCTTTTTGCCATAGCTCGTCGAGAACCTTGCTGGCATCCAGTAGGCTGTAAATCCAACCGGCGATACTTGATTCTATTTGCATCATAGCGAGAACTCTCCTTCGATTTTGCGCAGTTTCAGCCATTGCTGGCCGATGTAGAACTGCTTGCCGTTATCCGGCCCGTAGAGATAGCCGAAGTCCTTCGAATACCTTACATTCACAGCCTTCAGGCGTTTGTTCTCCGCAAAGAGTTCCTGCTGCTTCCTGTTAAGCATCGTCACTATGCCGTCGAAGTCCTTCCGGTAGATGATCTTGTACAAAAGTTCATTCCGTGCGTATTCCATGAGGGCGTCTTCCATCTTCGGACGGCCCGCAGCGCAGTAGTAGTCGTAAACGAACCAGCGCTCGTTATCTAACAGTCCTTCCATGGCTATGCCTCCTTGAATGTGCCGAGTTTGTCGAGTCCCTTGACGGACAGGTAAGCCGCCGCGAGAAGGGCGATGGTGGAGAGGAATGAATGGTAGGACAAGGCCAGAACAAGGCTTGTCAGTGCTGCGGCGGTCAGAAGCGCCTGGGCGATGTGTTTGATTGTTTTCATCTCTTTGTGTTGTTAAAAAGTCTTGAAGCAGGGGCGGGATTCGAACCCGCATCTCCGGTCTGCGCTGCTTGCATGCAGATTGCGCCACCGGCGCTTATACCATTATACCACCCAGCCAAATTCCGGGAGGTAACTTCGCAAACCCTCCCGGGCCGGTCTCTCCCGGCTGTCAGTGGCTTCTCAGGGCCTCGGTGCGGTCAAACAGAGGACCGCGTGTAGAGACAGTATCCTTCGTCTTTCGGCTTGCACCATGATCCTACCGTCGGCGTTTATTCCCTTATACCACCCTGCCATGTTTGGGGCCTGCGGCGCACCCCGTAGTTATGCGTATAATAATCGATTATGGTAGCAATCACTTTCTACCGCAGTTCCGCTCTCGCGGCTTCCTGCACCCTCACGGCGCATATATCTTGGATGCGGAAGATCTTGGCTCCGCGTTTTCCGTCTTCTATTCGTATGGGGAGGATCCGTCCGTCCGCCACCGCGTCCTTGAACCACTTGCCGTACATCTCGATTGCCTTCCGCTGGGAGATCTCCCCGGCAGATACGCCGAGCATTTCCAGCGTCTGGACACAGCCGATCCTCACGGCATCCTCGATGATGTGCTCTATCGCTCTCATGCGGTCCGTGTGATGCGTGTGTAGTTGATTGTCTCTGTGACGGTGAACCTGGGGCCGTCCCCCCTCTGGCTGAATCGCGTGACCGCCATTCTGATTGCCGACACCTTCCAGTCCCTTGAGAAGGGGATGTCCACGAACTGGTTCACGTCCAGCTGGGAGAGCGTCGCAGGCAGGTCAATCCGCCTTTTTTGATAGATTAATTTTTCTCCGTACATTTGTGCGATTGTTATAAACTCGGTTACAAAGATACGAAAAAATCTTAAAAAACAAGAAAAAATACGAAAACCGTACGAAAAAATATTGAAAGATATGGAAACGTCTGACAAAATTGACCTTATTACCGCTGCTTTCCAGCAACTTCGCGCCGCTGGGACAGTGAAGACCCAGGGCGATTTTGCTCGCATCCTGGGTATCTCGCAAAGCACTTTGTCTGCCGCAAAGAACGGAGACGAGCGATATCTTACTAAAAGCCTGGTCGAAAGAGTGCAGGCTTTGACTTCTCCATCTCAACAGTTTCCCAGCGCCACTTCCATTCTTGTTATCCCCACGGAGGCGATGGCCGGCACCCTGGGCGAATTCTCCACGTCCATAGCAGCATACGACTGCGAGAGGATTATCTCGCCCATTAAAGACGTGGACTATGCAATCAAGATCCACGGAGACTCCATGTCGCCTGAATATCCGTCCGGATCTCTCGCGCTGATAAAGAAGATCAATGAGAAGGCCTTCATCGAGTGGGGGAAGGTCTATGTCCTGGACACCGTCAACGGAGTCGTGATAAAGTCCGTCCGGAAGTCGGAAAGGGATAACGAGGTTGAATGCGTATCCCTCAATCCGAACTACCAGCCGTTCCGGATTGACAAGTCCTACATCTTCGGCTGGTATAGGGTGTTAATGGTCCTGGCGATGAAATAAACAGAACGCTCCGGAGCTATACACCCCGGAGCGCCTGACTCAAACAACCAAAATTTTGACTTTTTCACTACCCGAAGAGCAAAGATACGGCTTTTCGGGTTTTCTGCCTTCTACAACTTTTGAACATCACCACTGGAAGTGTGACAATACGACGCGGTTTGCCTTCGCAAGCAGTTCCCAATCCTTTTCCAGGTATATGTCCGTGACGTCGTAGTCTCCCTTGTGCACAAGGCATTCGTCCACCGTCGCCTTCTCGACGCCCCACTTGCGGGCCAGCGTCGCCCATGTGTGGCGGGCCGCGTAGAAGGTGAATTCCGGCACGCCCTCTGACTTGCACCACTTGCGCAGCGCCGCGTTCACCTTCGCCGTGCAGATGTCCTTCTTCGCGCTGA
>Ga0326512_10004182_pt1 | contig 10497 bp, 17 predicted proteins | sample 1_2617_0518_D_FD_203652 | JGI IMG/M metagenome (GOLD analysis project Ga0326512, IMG submission 203652) | Bovine rumen microbial communities from UC Davis, California, United States - 1_2617_0518 | ecosystem: Host-associated > Mammals > Digestive system > Stomach > Rumen | place: USA...
AAATACTGTTGGGAGCGTACCGCATAAGCACAAAAAGCCATGTTGAAGATAGTTTTCAGCATGGCTTTTTAGATATTCATTCTATATTTGTTTTAGTTTTGAGTTATCCTCAATTTATATTTATTTTGCAAAACTTAGCAGTTTTTTTATTTTTTTGCAAAAAAAACGCCCGTTGAAATAATTGGCGTTATTTCAACGGGCTAATATTTGCCATAGAAGAGCAAAAATTATTATCAACATATAAAAAATAAGTTTTTTTTCAACTTTTTTCAAGTTCCAGCTTTCCCTCGCGGCTCATCTCTTTGAGCGCGAAAAAGTCCGGGTCGCTCCGAACAATCCTATATATGACATATTCCAGCGCGTCGCATATGTGGTCGGGCGCGTCCTCGCCCTTGCCTTTTTCGGGCTGTCCGAGGTCGTTATATGCGCGAATCTTGAGCGCTTCCGAAACGAAATTGCATTCTTTCCGGGAAAAAATCTTGAGTTTCCCGAGGCGGAACAGTTTGTTGACGTAGAAAACGCGGTCAAGTATGCGCGGGTTTGCGCTGCCGATCCTGCATTCTATTCCGTTGTCAATGATTTCCTGTCGGTATCCTTTAAGGATTTCTTTTCCGCTGCAATCCGGGAACCATAGGATATGATTTTCCGGGAACGTCGCGCGCATGGTCGCCGGAGCGCTTCCGATTTCTTTGAAGCTCCACGCGTCCACGATATAGAGGATACCGTCTTTTTTTACGACCGCGGCGGCTTTGGAGAACCCGCTGTTGAGGTCTTGTCCAATCATAACGGAACAATCCGCCGGAACGTCGAACGGGGCGCATGTGCATGTGTCCTCGTCGTAGTCCGAGTAAACCCGTCCGGCCTGAAGATTGACGAACATCCCCTCAAGATATGCAAGGCGCTCTTTGTCGTCGTATATCGCATAGAGGTTGCGCACATATTGCGGGTCGAGGCTCGTGTTGTTTTTCGTCAAGCCCCGAACCAGCACATAATGGACTTTGTTGTCTTTCAGCTTTTTGAGGATTTTATACAGTCCACGATACCCGTGGACGGTCGAAAAGTAGGCAAGGAAAGGCTTCCGCCCATCGGGAAGCGTCAAGCGCGTTCGCTCCGAAAGTGCCTCATGCGCTTCGATTGCTTTCGTTTCGGGAAGCTCGTCGATTTCGTCGCATAGACAGATATTGAGGTTCGGGCCGTAAATGTCGTTCGGTTGTCCCGTGGCAATAAGCAAAAATTTGACAGTCCCGATAGTAAGGATGCCGTCCACCTGATTGTACTCATACCGCGATTCGGTTTTCGCCAGGACGCGCTCCAAATCCATTATCACAGTTTTGCGCAACAGTGTGATTGTCGTTGAGCATAAGCCGACAACAATATCTTGCCCCTGATATGTCTTGCATATATCAATCACCATGAGGACAATCGAGAAGGATTTTCCGCAGCCATACCCGCCCGCAAGCGCGAAATATGATATATCCGGGAACGCTTTCGGGGCGGATACGATTTGCCGTTGGTGGATGAACGGCGTTATAGTCATTCGACTTTCACCTCGTCCGCGCTCATCAGCTCCGTGGACGACATGAAATTCCCCGTCAAATTGATATTCAGCGGGTCTGATGCCGTATTATTGACTTTGATTTCATTTCCGAAAGTGTTGCGCAAGACGCGCTCAAGCCACCATTTTGACGTTCTCGCATCCCCTCGCTTGATGGATTTGCGGACGGTTTGGAGCGCGTCGCGGGTGATTTCCGCCATCTTCATTTCGAGATACGCTTCAAGATGGAAGCGCTGTATATATTTTTTTGCGGTCTCCGGCTTGCATGTCTTGTTTTTTGAGATGTTGAGCGCAAGCCACGCGGCGATGGTGGTGTAGGTATAATCCGAATTGTCGATTGCGTTTTTTATGTCTTCCGCCGTGAAACCTTTTCGCATTTCTCTGCTCATTTCTCCTCCTCCGGAATATTCCATTCCGTTCCGTATCGGTCGATTATAATTTTAAAATCCTCAAGGTCGTGGTTCTTGATGTAGTACGTTGCCCCGTCCTCGCCGTATTCGACGCCCGCGTGAAGCAGCTCATGAAATATCAGAATTTCAATCTGCTTTTCATCAAGCCCGATAATATTAGGCGTGTACAATATTATCAGAAAATCGGCGTCTATAGCCCACTGATTTTTGGAGGGGACTTTCTCGCATTCCACGAGGATGATTTTATCGCGCGTCTTTTTCGGGGAATCCGATTCGAGGAACGCGAACCGGGCGCCGCTTTCCGCAATATCGAAAAGCGCAGGCTCGGTTTTCATCAGCTTCAGCCCGATAGCCTCATATTCGGGTTTCAGTGTCCTTTTTTCGCCCATTCGCTGATAGCCTCTTCGATTATATTTGACACGGGCTTGCTCTTGAGTTCTGATTCCATCTTGAGCCATTCCGCGAGCGTATCGGCCACGGCAAAAGACATTGTTATTTTTTTGCGAGCCTTTCCCATTCTGCCGTCCGAAACCTTTTTTATCTCGTAATCATAAGCCTTCCATGTCAATGTGTTTTTATCAGGATGGGATTCCATTGTTTTTATAGGCATATAGTATTTTGCGAGAATAAAGAAATTGCTGTCGGAGCATGCCGAGCGGTATTCGACAGCCTCATTCCCGAAAAGCGACACTTCCATCGTGAAAAATTTCTCCTCATTGTCGCATTTTTCGACAAGTTCCTTCCCGCACAATTTTATAGCTTCGTTTCTTTTCATGTTACCCCTCTCTTTTGGTTGTTCGGTACGATTTCCCCGCCAGCTCAACAATTATCGCGCTTTCCGAAAGCCTGTCGATTACGGCTTCCCCGGAATATTTAAAAAAATCATCGCGCGAAAAGTTGGAGACGATGACAAGGCTCGTTTTGTTGTTGCTGCAAGCGTTCACCATCTGATACAGCATATATTTTTCCTCTTTTTCGTTTAGCGCCCGCCCGATTTCATCTATCACGCAAAAGCCATGCGAATATTTGTCGAGGATATCAAGCTCCGTAACTTTTGAGCCGTAAGCGCGTGCGCGATTCATCTCGTCGCATATTGTCGCGCTCATGCGATACGTCTCGCCCCCCAATGCCAGCAGGACACCGCACGCAAGATGCGTCTTCCCCGTCCCCGGATTCCCGAGCAAAACCAGCGTGCGGAACTTCCCCGCGCGAACGTCGGAAACGAACGCGCACACGGAGCGGAAGGCATCTTGATTTTCGGGCGTCGTGACATACGTCTCCAAGGACTCGTACCAATACCTCCGCGGGACTGTCATCCTGTAGCGTGTGAGCCGCATTTCTTCTTCATGCTGCTCTTTCATCCGCTCGACTTCTTTCGCCGATTCCGCGCACAACCGTGCCCAATCCTCATCCGATATTTTTTGGGGGAGCACAACCCCAAGCCCCGAAAGCGTCTTGTCAATGTCCATTTCTCTCTCCTAGTTGGTCACGGGCCGGTCAAATACCGCGGCAAGCTCCGCGGATATTCCTTTTTCGTGCCCGATTAACGATGGTTGCGGGCGCGCAGCTTCTTCCGTCCGGCGTCGGTTTTCCCACGTCCGCACGGCGGCTTTCCAGTCCTGCATCTTTTTCCCGCCCTTTCCGATTGTCCATCCGTTGGTCTCGTAGTAGTCGACAAAAGTTTGCGCGTCTATCGTGTTCCCGCGCTCCCGACAATATTCGGCAACCTCATCGACTGTCGGCTTCCGGAACCTTTTCCGGGGCTTCGACTCTGATGGCTCCACATCCAGCTTCGGTGACGGCTCCGCGTCCGCGTCGTCTCCGTTTGTGCCCTCGCCTTTTTCCGCCTGATACTTCAGGCGCCTCGCCTCATTGCGGCGCTCGCGATTTTCGCAAGCCCTTTGATAGCGCTCGCAATCCTCATCAATCCGCCGCTTGGTTTTCAGCCATACGGTGTATTCGAGGGACGCCTCATCTATATCCGGCTCTATGCCATAGATTCCGTATTGGATGGCATAAGACACAAATTTCTGTTGATACGCCTCGGGCAAGTCCTCGATAAATTCGCGATGAAAAACAAAAGATTCTCTCTCCATATCGTCCCCTTATGATTTAATATTATCAATATTCCCGAATCTCCGCAAGAGATGGGAAAGCCCCTCGGGCGTTATCAGCGTCTGGATTCCCGCTTTCCCGTTTGCTGTCCATTCCTTCACGGCGAAGAGGGCAGCGCGTCCCGCGTATGGCGTGAGCGTTCCGCACGAATCCCGATACAGATACCCCGATTCTATGAGCGCCCCGATAAATTTTTTTTCCGGGACATTAAGCAGTTTTGAGGCCTGCCTGATATTGACAAGCCCGGAAGCGTTGCAGATACGGTCATAATAATCGACTTTCGGCGCGTCGCTGCTTATTTTTTCCGCCTGCTCCGCATTTTTCGCGCGGAGGATTGAAAGCTCCTCCTCGTATCCCTCCATCATGAGTTCCATCGCCTTTTTTATCTTGAGGGCGGGCGTCAGCCCGGTAGTCGTAGCCTGTACAACGGTTGTACAGGTCAAATCGGTGCGGTTGTTATGTTCTTTCATGTACTCGACAAGCGCGGCCGCTTCCGGCTTCGTCCAATATGTCGTTTTCCCGTTCTCGAAAACTTTGTCCGGGAAGCACTTCTTCCCGTTTTCGCGGACGGTCTTAACGTCCATGCTCAGCTGTTCCGCAAGCTGTCTTGTTGTGAATTTCTCCTCGTCGGTTCCGACAACCTCATTGTCAAACAGTGTGAGTTCGTTTTCCATTTTTTTATCCTCCATCAATCAAAAAGCGTTATCTCAAAATGTTGATTTTTTCCGATGATGAAATCGCAGATAAAGTTCCGCGCATAATCGGGCGAAATCATCGAGCGTTCTTCGCTGCAAAGCCCCGCCTTTTTGCTTGGCTTGCATTTGTTGATTATTTTTTGTTCTTTGTCATTTTGCCGGGAAAATCCGTAAGTGCGCTCGCAGTTGAAAAACCAATAGGCGGTGGGCTTTTTAAAGAAATCCCCTCGCTCCATGCGGTTTTTATCGACAAACGTCGGCGGCGGAAAGTTTTGCCCGGTAATCAAGTAGGTCGGCTCGGTCGCCGGATTCTCGATTATCAATCGCAATTTCCTCATGTCGCAGATTGCCGTCAATTTGTACAAAAGTTTATGATAGCGCGTTCTCTTGTCGAGACGCTCCATCGCGTATGCTATGCGCTCCCAAAGCGGGCGATTAAGCGTTCTGTTGCGCATACACGCAAAATCAAGCTGCTGAATCGTTTCGAAGTATATGCACGGGAAGAACGCGATAATCAAATCGTCCTTGTCTATCCCGTCAAATACGCTTGCCCCCCCCTCATACGCGGAATCAATCTCGGAAAACAGGTCGATTACATTGTCCGTTTCCCCGAAATTGTTCTGGATGTCATAATCCATTGCATTATATCCGAGCTTTTTGAACTCATTCTTGAACGTTCCGGATTGCTCAAAAAAGCAGTGAACTTTCCCCTTGATTGTCATATCTTCATTGTCTCCAAGTGTCCCTCGGCTTCCCGCATTGCCTCGCGGATTGTCATGGTTTCCGCCCTCATCCGGAACCCTTGCGACGCATGATACCAAAACGCCGCCATGTTATAATCACGGCGCGCCGCGTATTCCCGCGCGTTGCTCATTGCCCCGGACTCGTTCGCCTTTACTGTCTCATACTTCGTCATTTTTCATCCTCCATCAAAAACAAAACGCCTTTCGGCGCCGCGCTTGAACCCGTCCCCGATGCCATTGCCGCTGCATTTTTTCGTTTCGGTAGTTCGCGCTCCCTTTTTCGCCACATACCGCCCCCCGTTCAGGTCATTGACACGCTCCCGCTTTACGGGTGTATTTGGCTCCCATAACGACGCGTCTTTTCTATGAACCAGTGCGCACGGTTTCCTACGAACCTTCCGCGCGTCTTTTTTTTCATATCGGGACGCGTCAATCCAATTTTCAGATTATACCTTAGCCCCCGGAACGCGCCTCAAAAGCTCCTCGCGTATCATATTCGCGAGAACGTCCGGCGCGTGCGTGCCTATCATTGAGCGATAGCCCGCGATTTCACCGTCAGAAAAGACGGGAACCCCGTTGTTCTTCATCGCAAAATAGGTTTTGATTCTTTCATAGTCGGGATTTTTCGGCGCGGCGGGCGGCGCGCTCTTCGGTTGATTTTCCGGGGCGGACGTCTCGTCTCTGTATTTCGAGCCGTCCCAGCGCCCTGCGTAGATGTCGGCAGCGACTCCGAGCATCTTGAGCGCCGTCGAGAACGCGTCCGTTACCGCCATTTTGTAGCCCTCATCGTTGGACACCGCCGCCCCCTTCTCAATCATGACAAGACGACTTCCGCCGATTCCGACGATCGGCTCGCTCCACTTGTCCCCGTCCTTGATATAGACGGCAACCTGCGCGAACGCCAGCTTCTCCCCGCCGGCTCCGTCCTCCGTCCACAGCTTTTGCACCTCATACTTCCAGCCGATTCCGACAAGCCCGAAGGCTTCCGTCATCGCCTTATAGCGCCACTGCGGGTTGATGTCCGTTTTTCCCTTGAGTTTTCCCGCCTGTATAGGGCGCAGCGCGTCCACGGGCGGGCGCGAAAGTGAGTTGTAGATTTCGATTGCTTTTTCCATTTTCATCCTCCATCAGAACGGCAAATCGTCTGTATATTGGTCGAGCGCGTCAGGCGCTTCGCTCGGTGCGCTCGGTGCGGGATTCGGCGCGTTGACGGGCGTTGCCGCCGGCGTCCCCTGCATAATGTCCACGCGGTCGGCGACTACCGTCAGCCGGCTTGACGTCTTGCCGTCCTGCCCCTGCCATCGCTCCTGATACAGAGACCCGGACACGCACATCTTTGTGCCCTTGCTGATTTTCGGGCGAAGGTTTTCCGCCATTTTGCCCCATATCGTCACATCGACAAACGACGCGCGGTCCTGCCAATTTCCCGCCGCGTCCTTCTCGGACTTGTTCACGGCAACGGAAATCTTGAGGCAATACACCCCCGAGCGCGTGCATGTATAATCGCGCTCCCCAATATCACGGGTTGAGCGCCCGACAATGACAACGTTGTTTATATCTGTCATCTTGACCTCCTTGAGGAATAATATAAAACAGCGTTTTATTATTGTCAATAGTTTTTTTGCTTAAAAAGTGGAGGGCTAGGCGGAAAAAAAGCCCTCTGAAATAATTGGCGTTATTTCAAAGGGCATAAAAGCCTAGTAAAGAAGGCGGTAAAACTATTGACAATAATAATCTTCCATCTAGGCAAAATCAAGTAGTTGACAATAAAAAAAAGAGGGAACGCCGGCAAGCGCGCCCTCTTTCCTGAATCCAATAAATAAATTGAACCCTATAGACAAGTTCAATTTATACCGGATTCCATAAAAAGTCAATATTGCAACAATTTCGCTAATTTTCGTCATGACTAGTCATTACTCGTTATGACGAAAAGTGACGAAATCAGCGCATGTCAAAAAAACGTTTTGTATCGGTACAAGTATACACACACTATACAACGCGGGGCGGATCCTGGAGGAAATTTTCGGGGTTTCAAAAACGCCAAAAACGCGAAAAAACGCCCCAGAACGCGTCGTGGTGTAAAATTACCCGCGGAATGCGTTCCGACGCAATAGCGCGCGATTATGAGCGGTTTTAGAGGGGTTTTGAAAGGTTGTTTGCATTCAGATTTTTCGCGTTTTTTGCCTTCATGGAATCATTGCATTTTTCTTCTATGCTAGGGATGTTTTTCCGTGCGCACGACGGCGGCAAGCCGTCACAACGCGCTTTTTGCGCGCTCATATTCATATTCATATTCATATTCATATTCATATTCATATTCATATTCATATTCATATTCATATTCATATTCATGTGTAACGATTTTTACTAGTCATGACGAAAAATTTTCGTCATTACTAGTCATGACGAAAAACGACGAAAAAAACTATTGACAATAAAAAATAAAAGATGTTATTATTAACACATGAGCGGGGAGAAACCCGCAAGGAGTTTTTTGATGGAAAAAGAAAAGACGATGACAGTTGACGGCGTAACGCTCACATATGAGCAGCTTGTCAAGTTCTACGACATGGCGGCGGAAAACAAAGAGTTCCGCGCGATGTATGCGGATTCCAAAATTGCCCGTTCCACGGGGTATCTTGCGAAACAGGCCGAGGAGACGAAAAAAGAACTTGCAAGGCTCCGCGCCAAAATCATCATCGAGAAGGCTCGCGACAGCTTCATGCCGTCGGAGCTTCTTGAGTTTGCGGGCGAAGCCTTGCGCATGATGATGGGGGCGCTTTCAGAATCGGGATGGAGCGGGTTTACCCGTGACGGATGGAGCGAGTGCGCGCGCGAAATCGAGTTCGCGGCGTCCGTGGCGGAAATGGGTAAAGTTTTCGCGAGGTTCGGGAAAGAACTTTCCGGCCTCGCAGAAAAAAAAGAGCAGAAATTCATCGACTACGAAACTGAGATGAAGTTCCTCGACGACTTTGAGAAGCGCCACCCCTTCATGAAGTCGGAGACGCCCGCGAAGGCTGCCCCGCGCGCCCCGCGTGAACGCGACGTCGATTATGAGCTTATCGAGGATTCGCTTATGGGCGGGTTCCAGCCGAAATTCAGATACAAATAACAAGTCCGGGGCGGGATATTTTCTCCGCCCCTTGAGGGGGGTGTTTTGGATATGTTTTGCCCCAAAACGGGGAAGGTATGCTACACGCGCGCCGAAGCTGGGTATGTCGTCAACTCTTTCCGGCGGCGGCGGTTGCGCTCACACAGCGGAAACATTCCGCGCCGCGTGTATTTGTGCAGGTTTTGCGGGTGGTATCATCTGACACACTACGCAAAGAAAAGGCATGGGGGAAAAGCGTATGGATAAAGGATTCAAAAGGCTTGCGCGCGCTATCGTGTATTCCGGGATTGCCGAGGCTGATTCCGATTTTTGTTCCGGGGCATGGTTCGCGGAGCTTTGCGAGTGCATCGGCGAGCGTCATCTTGTCGGAGGATTCCGCGGGCGGATAATCGAGACCCCGTTCGACAAGTGCGCGGAATTCCTCGGGATCAGCCGGCGCATTCTTTCGGAGGCGTGCGAGCGCGGAGGCGTGGGGGTGCATACCCTCGACGGGGTGCGGATTCTTTCCTCGTATGACATGCCACTCGTGTTCCGCGGGCTTGCATACATCGAACAGCGGAGCGGCGCGCGCGCAAGGCTCAAGCCCCGGAAAAAGCGCGGGGCATTGAGCGGGAAGGATGTGCTGATTGAGCGGCTTTTGGAATGTATCAGAACCGAACGGAGGACAATCCATGGGACGACATGACAGGTGCCTCAAGATGGGGCGACGTCTTGAGGGTTTTGTCCGTGCGCATCCTGGGACAACTATTCCCCAGCTTGCAAGAGCGTTCGGGATGACATACTTAGCCGTCGTGCATGGGCTTGTGTGGGCTTATAGAGTTTTTGAGGACGACGACAAAAAATTATATTTTCATGATTGGAGGATTGAAGATGAAAAAAAACTTGTTTGAGCGGTTCCGGGACGGCGAACTCGGAGAAATACAGAAAAAGGCGTTTAGTTTTGCGTCGCGGTCGCACCTCGCGGATGAATTCAATTTCCTCGCAGGATTCTTCATCGGGCGTCATTTTGATGAGATTCTCCAAGCGGATATGGACGATTCGGAGAAGAAGGCGCAGCAGAAATATAACGCCCTTCATGAGGACAACGTGCGAATGCAAAAAGCGTTGGAGGATGCACGGGCAGAAATAGAGCGCTTGCGGGACGCACTTGACGGATATATCAAGGACTAATGGGAGGAATTGAAAGTGGAGGAAATTCGGACTGATAATACGAAGACACTGGAAAATGCACTGGAGCGGATAGCTGAACTTGAAAAGGAAAATGCTGAATTGAAAGCTAAAATTGAGGAGCTGAAAAAATATTATGAAGGCTTTGAATGTGTATTCGATTTCAAAGAGTTCATGAAAGGAGCTGAAAAAACTGATTGAGGAGAATCTGAAATGATTGAAATGCACTACCCCGCAAAAGGCGACCTGCCGGAACTGTCCGGCGAAATGTACGCGCAAAGAAAACCCGTCCTCGCCTACACAAAAAGCCTCGGATGGACGCAGGCGGTGAGGAGACGGATAGGGAAAAAGAAATTCGAGTGGGTGTGCTCCGACTACGACGGCAACACGCGCTTTTTCGACGATGAAATCATGGCATGGACGGAGCTTCCGGAACCTCAAGCGGAAGAGAAAGGGGACAAGAAATGACAGATAAAGAAATGGCAGTAGATTGGATTCGCTCGCAGGGTTGGAGCGAAGAGAATTTGCCGAGTGATGAGTTTGGGCAGATGCTCAAAGCATATCTTGCAGGACTTAAAGCAGATAAGCCAAAGTGGCACAAGGTTGCAGACGGAGATTTGCCAAAAGAAACAGGGTTCATTGAATCGGATGTGCTTCTGTTGCTTGTTCAACTCAAGGGAACTAAGTACAAAATATACGA
>Ga0326512_10004183_pt1 | contig 10496 bp, 26 predicted proteins | sample 1_2617_0518_D_FD_203652 | JGI IMG/M metagenome (GOLD analysis project Ga0326512, IMG submission 203652) | Bovine rumen microbial communities from UC Davis, California, United States - 1_2617_0518 | ecosystem: Host-associated > Mammals > Digestive system > Stomach > Rumen | place: USA...
ATAGCCTCCAGACCGCGAACATGCTCAATAACCCAATCGGTGTAGGTGGTATGCATCTCACCCGTATCGATCACTTTGACTTTGTCACCAACACACAAGCCTGTGTACAGATCGAAACAATCTTCATTGACCCGAAACGGACCATCTCCACCTTTCACTGAAATCGTACCGTTCGGATAAACCGCCATCACGGTACCGACCCAGCCCCGTTTGGTAATATCATAATGCTTATCGGCCTGATCGTTGCCGATCACACGGTCTCCAACCTTGAATTTCGCGGGTAGATCGGCGCAGACAGCATCCAAGGCAACATCGCCTGTCCGCCCCATCAGACGGTCAAAGGCCAACGCTGCACCAACACTGAAATCGAATTCGTCGTCGGGATGGCAGCGGGCGATTCCTTTCTTGCCGGTTCTCTGGTCGATGGCAACGACCTTGTTTCCATCACGGTAAACGGTGATCTTTTCCTTCTTGCGCTTCGTCGTCACAAGTTCAAGGCCGCGCTCGTCCCAGATGTGCCAATCGCCGACCAACTTATAGCATGGATATCCACTGATCGGATCCATCTTCCTTGACGCGATCTGATACTCGCGCCCGATATAATCCGGCATATTGCCGACCCACCCGGCCGTATAATCCGGAATTTTAGAACCGTCCAGCACGCGGACTTGATCGCCCACATTGAATTTCTCTTTGGTTATTGTCATACCTTCATCCCCCCATCAATCCATTTATATACTGCTTGTTCAAACACAGGGAACTCTTTCAGGAACTGCTGTAAGTGGTGAATCGGCACGGGCTGCGTAGCTCCGTTGCGAGGATTGCGGGAACTAACCGTCTTTCCGTCTGTATCGAAATCGTAAGAGCCGCAAGCGCCTCCCATCAGAATCTTTAATCTGTTTCCTTCTGGACTAAAACCAACGTGATGGTAGAACCCCTCGGCAACCATTTCGTAATCATAACCATACGGTTTCAGACGCTGATCTTTTGCCCATGAATGGTTCTTCAGAAAGTCATTGTTTTTTAGTGCGATCCCAACACGCAGCAGCTCTTGAATCCGATCGCCAAAACTAAGAATCTGACCAACCAATCTTTGACGTTCGTTCTCTTCGTCCTTACGCTTCTGTTCAGCATCCAGGTTGATTTCTTCTTTCTTTTTGACAATCAAAGCAACACGATCCCGATTGAATCGGCATTCATCAGTTGCACTGCAATAGTCACAGTCATCAACGAATTCTCCGGTTCGATGCATACACTCGTCACAAAGCATCAAACGTTTGCCGCAGACCGGACAAAATGCCTTATAACCATCGGTTTCTACGTTCCAGCGCATTTCGATCTCGCTGCCGCAGTATGCACAACATTCAATTACCGTCATCAAATTACCTCCGTTCTACAGAGAGTATCCAACCGCTTCATCAATCTCATTTCGCACGGCAAGCCTCTCACGTACATTCATACTGTGATAATTCGGAAACAGCTCTTCTGCTTTCTGATACCATCGATCGACCTTGCGCTCCCACTCTTCAAGATTGTGGCGGGTCTGCGTTTCGTTGATGGAAAACAATTCTCTCGGAGGCGGGTAGTAGTGCTTTCTCATATTAACCTCCCTCATATTCGTCAAAGTGATTCAGGCACCATTCGAGAGCACCCGCCATCGCTTCGTTCCTCATGTCCTGGTAAAAATCGTTACGATTAATGCAGCGCTGGACACCGTCGACGATTCGCGGAAGAGCATTCATAAAGCGCTCCCTTGTAATTCCGTATTCCGCAAAATCTTCATCAATCATATCCTGCATATAGTCCAGAATATCATCACGCATAAAGATCTCGTCCTGCTCCATCGCAGCCTGAAACAGCTCATGCTCAGTAAGTTCAAACGTCTGACCATTGCGTGTAATCGTCATCAGTTCTTCCCCTTTCGTTTCGGCGTTACCTTATACGGCCCATCATAGGCCATTCTCGTTGCCTCGTATTCATAGTCGGTCACCCAGGAATAACAGCTCAGAAAATCTTCCTTGCTCATCCGTACAAAGGCGTACATCTTTTCCTTATCGTGCAGAAAGCCCCACACGTCACCGATGATCTCACGAATCGGCTTCATTGTGGTGTCATCGCATCCGTCGCCGCAGTCATACCAAGCTACGGCCCAGATCTCCTTTTCCTCATCGTCAGTCAGCCTTGGACTGCGACACCATGCGGAGGACAAAATTCCATTCCGCTGACAATCACATGCGTTTTCATAGCTGATCTGCTTGTCTGCATCTGCATAACGCTGTCTGTACATATGAGTCTCCTTTCAAAACGGAAGTGTTCCGGCCCCGCGCTCAAAGGCGCTGAGCAGATCGCCGATGCTCATCTTCACCGTCGGCGGCAGCTTCGTTTCCTCAAAGCCAATAAACTCAGACCAGTCGGGATCATCCTCGTAAGCAGCATATCCGGCGGTCTGGAAATTGTGATCCGGCAGACCGACGCCAGTCGGATAGAAATACTCACCATCGATCAGACAGTGTTGCTTGAAGTTATTGAATTCGAAATCGCCAAATGTTGTACCATAGTTATTGGTGTAATATTCGTTGATGCTGCCGGCGACGATCTCTTCTGAAAAGATCTTGTAATTGGAAGCGTCACGGTACATATAAGACACTTTTGTATTCACGGCGTGTTCCTCGTGCTCCTCTTCTTTCCCGACAAAGCTGCTGCAAACGCCGTCGCAGTAAAGACCTCCGTCCTTTAGAGCTTCATGCATCGTTTCAACAAAAAGCCGCATCAGCTCGGCGAAATCCTTATCCTCGTCAACGTATGTATAAAGCAGACTTTCATCGCTCGCCATCAGTTCCAACTGACCAATGGGAATGTCGCCGTCAGCAACGCCGGCTTCCAGCCATTCCAGGATCAGTTCTTCATTATTGCAATGACGCACCAGGAACTCCATAGCCTTGACCATTTTCATTCTGAGAATCTTATTCATTCCCGCGTTCCTCCTTACCCGATCTGATACATGATTTCCTGCAGCCAGCGGCGGCCACGGGAATTACACACCAGCCGATCCTTCCACATAAGTCTGTAGGACCAATGTCCTTTATCGTCTGTGAGCTTCCACAGGGAAGCGTTACGGAAGCTGTTGACCTTTTCACTCTTCATCGAAGTCCTCCTTTGGAATTACCTCATCGTAGCCGAAGTAGGCAATATCACCGTCAGTCAAGCCAGCGTCCGACAATTCCTCGTAGATCTTGTCGTCGTCGCGGTCATACATCAGATCGTCGATCAACGAAATGATGGCGGGTTTCCAGGAAGCGGGGTACACATCGTCCCCCACATCATAATCCACGTGGCGCTGGATAAAGGCCAACAGGTGAATATGGTCAAAGGACGCAAGTTTGGCAGCCAGGCGAACAATATCGCATTTGTATTCATTGGTCATAAAAGAATGGCTGTCGTCTTCCTTCATGATCTCGGCGCATGTCGCTTCTACGTTTTCCTCTGTCAGATGTCGGATGCCCACGTCCATAAGATGGCTGATCGCCATACGGAACAGGACCTCGTCCTGTCTGCGCAGATTAAAAAGCTCTCTTTCGGTTGTGGCAAAGCTCATTTCATATTCTCCTTTCAGCCATAATCATAGAGCAGCCAATACACACCTTTGCTATGCCTCGCATCAAACCATTGCCAGATCTCTTCTCGCTCAGTACCGGTCGGAAAGCACAACCACGGCTCAGACAGCACAAGGCGTGTGTCTTCATCTTCATCAAACGGCACGTTGGCGAATTCATCCCATATTCTCTCAAGCTCCGCGTCCCGCTCACGCAGCGGGATAAGCTGATTCATTTCATACAAAGGAAATTCATCAGTATTCCTCCGGGAAAAGGATCGTGGTCACGCTGCGATCCCATTCCGTGATAATCCAGATCTTTTCCGTATGCGCATCGTCCAGCCAGTAGGCGGAAAACAGACGGCCGCCGTTCTTCAGAGCGTCCTGATTGCTTTCCCAATCCTCGTCGCACAGATCACCCCAGTTGCCGGAAGCGTGCATTTGGAAAGCTTTATGAACAAGATACTCAAATGTCGCGTCTTCATCCATGCGATCCGCGATACCTTTCGTGACTACCAGCCTGCCAATTTCAAACAGTTGCATCATCTTTCCTCTCTTCCATCGGACGTATCGGCATAATCAACGCCTCAGTTCTAAAGTCACTATTCCAAATGATGATAGGCTGCAACGGACCTTCATTACCCATATGGATTTCATCATAACGATCAAAGCAACCAAGTACCTCTTTGAGTTGCTTGGCGTCCACGTCTGTCGTCCAACTGCTCCGGCCATTAGATACCGCAAGGTGAAAACGGATATGGCCAAAAGAATCTTTCGTATTTTTGTATTCCTTTAACCAATCCGTCACATCTTTCTTCGTCGGTACAAGAACGTTGTGCTCTGCCCTATCAAGGAGTTTCTCAAAGTACTTTGTGAGCTTTTTCGCTTCGTCTGGAGATTTTGCATCCGTAAAAAGCCCCGCGTTTTCTTTCCGTACAAGCATATAACCATTCCCAATGACGGACCAGTTTCTCAGCGGATCATATCTGTCTTCCACAATCGCAGAGTAGTATCGCGGGTCTTTCGTAATCATTGTCAGGAAAGATTTCGTCATGCATATACCTCCACGTCCAGACAGAGATACACAACACCGTCATACTCTTCTGTATTGAATTCCATTTTCTTGATGCGACGCGCCCGGTCCGAAGTCGGCACGAAAGCATCCAGGCTCGGAATGCAAGACCACCAGCTCTTATCAGCCGGATGTTCATTTACATTCCACTCCAGACCGGTTTGCTGAAGTAGGAAGAGCAGTTCATTGATGGTCAGCGGTGTTTTCGGATGTCTGAACATCGGGTGATCTTCCAACAAAGCCGACAGCAGATCGTCAAATTCCTCCTGGTTTCTCGGTGCAAGATAACTCATTTGTCATCCTCCTCTTCGGTTTCAATGTTGAGATCCAGACAGATCGTATCATCGCAGTCACGATACAGATCTACGGAAAGAAGATCATACGCGCCGTAATCGCCGTATTCAACCTCTGCAATCAAGTCCATCTCGTCCTCTTCGCATTTAGCGGAATTCCAGACGCACTTGCCGACGCGCAGATCAAAAATGCAGATATGCACTGCGTAGCCATTCAGCTCGGTAAACATCGTAATCCAATTCTCTACGGTCATTCCTCATCCTCCAATTCCTTTTTGAGTTTCTCCAGGGCGGCCAGAACTTTGTCGTGGCAACTGGTCATAGCTTCGTCACCTCCGCAGTCTTCATCATCAAACAGTGGACAGCAACGGCACGGCTCTTCAAAATCATTTTCCCAGGCTACACAGAAAACATATGAGTCGGTTTCGGTTTTGAGATTCTCGATCAGTTCCAGCTTACGGGCACGTTCCTTTTCTTCTTCGTAGATTTCATCGTCGGTTTTCATATCCAGCCAGCCGTATATTGTCTCAGACTCGAAACGCAGGATGTCATTCAGATCAGTCGCGTCGATCCCGTCAGGGTACATGTCCTCCAAGATCGCTTCCAGGTCGCGGATTTTCCCGGCGTTGTATACGCGGCTGATGGTATCCTCGGCGCCGCACCAGCCCTCAAAATCCTCAAGGGCAATTTCCTTATGGATGATCACAGGAACACCTCCTCAGTATGACAGGCAAACGATGCGGCCATCATGCAGCTCAACGTAATACTCTTCTTCTAAAAGATCCTCTCCGACGCTGAAACAGGAACCCTGCGGATACAATCCGCCGAAATCATGACCGCACTCCCAGCGGTCTGGGTTTTCTATGTAAGCACAGGCATCCCGGTCATCATCGTCTCTACGACGGTACAGGAATCTTTTCTCACGCATCGTAATCCTCCTTTTCAATGCAAGTCTTCTCATCAAAATTGCGCAGCGCGTTGACGAATCGATCCCGCGCGATCTTGAACGCATCCAGGTCTTCCTCCGGACAGGACCGCAGCATATTACCGAACAGCCTGCTGACACATGCCATTTGCTTTTCACAGGCCGCGCCGACGTTCATCCATTCGTCCAGATGATCATCATATTCGTACACGTCGCCTGTCTTTGCGTCATAGGGAATAGACACAAGCCCGCAGTTTTCACTCATGTATTCGCTGGTGTGATAAGCACCAGACTCATCTGTAATGAAGATCCAGTGCGACCTTTCAAAGGCGTTTGCGGCCCCGCAGATACGATGATCCAAATAATTCGCATCATCGTCAAAGCACATCATCCCAGGCATATCCTTTGTGATGGTTTCGTGCCACAGACATTCTTCAGGTGTGTCAAACTCGCTGCCGTCATCGGCAATATAGGTAGTCTTTGACTGCATTATGTCACCTCAGTTCAGATAGGGCTGATAATCCCACTTGCCGAACACAGCGACGTGAGGATAGCTACCGGCCGGCGTCTCCTGCCACCGTTGTTTCTTCGCAGACCAGCGCAGCTTAACACGGCGTCCGTCCGGATCGTCAACAATATGGTCAGGCAGGGTGTCATAGTAGACCGGGCCGTAAAACACAGGCTGCGCGGCACGAACCACACAGGTCGTTTTCGTTTTGCCGATAGACTCAACGGTATACGGATTGCGTACCATGCCGACATAATAGTCGTTACACGGCGTATACAGATACAGATGCTCTCCAACAGTAGGGTTATACATATCATTTCCTCCTTACCGGCACACGAACTGCGCCTGTTCCGCACACTCGGCGCGGTATTTCTTCATTGCCTCTGCCTTCGTGTAGTAGTAATACTGGCGGATACCCACAGCACCATAAATGACCCAGGCACCGTGGACATTCTTCTCAACAAAGTCGATCGTCTTGCTTCGCTTCATGCTTGTCCCCCAATTTCTTTTCCAGCGCTTCCAATCGCTCATCATTTTTGGATTCCTGGATTGTTGCGTAGACAAGACCGAATGCGGTTAAGATCATCGCAACAAATTGCACCCAGCGCGGCACACCGTCGAGGCCAAAGGAAACAAAGAGGGCGACATAAGCCACCATCGCAACCCAAACGCCCCAAACCATTACCACCACTCCCTTTCCCACGTGGAAGGATCGCGCAATTCCTGCCCGAACAGGTTGTACCACTGTCCGCATCCAGGGCATTCACACGCGCCCTCATACTGATTTTCCAACGGGAACTCCGTCCCGCATCGACATCTTCCGATCGCCGGTTCACGACAGTGACGAACCCTGTGCTCAATTTCATTGAACGCGTACGGGAATTTCTCTTTATGCTCAAGCGCCCATCTATGATTTTCAATGGCCGCATCAGTCAAACCCGGCAGCAGGTTGCCATCCTTATCGCAGGGGAAACCGAAACCGCATCCGGGTTCGCGGTAAAACACCAATTCATATTCGTCATAATCGACGTATTCGGATTCCTTAATAATGGTAAGCACTCAGCAACCTCCTTCCAAGCTTCGTAAGCTGGTGCTTTTTGATCCAGCCTTCTCTTAACGCTCTGGACACGTAACGCAAATCACCATAGTAAGTGGTGTCACAGCCGGAATCAGGTTTCGCTACCGCATAGCAAGTACACCTACGATTAACGTAGAAATCCCAATTGCTATCGCCATCGGCGATCTTTCTCAAATCACCGATGCAGCTTGGCTGTGGCGTCGCCCTCAGCTTCATCTGATGGAACTCCAATGCAGTCCACAAACCCATTTTCATTCCTCCCTATAGATAGATTTCAAACCCTTCCGGGAAAGCGATTTCATTGTCATCACAAACGTCCGGAGCATAGGTATCGCCGTTCGGCTTCAGACGGCCGGTGAAGATGTTGTCCAGAAACCATTCGCGTGCTACGCTGTCATCGTCCTTCGTCACGCTGTCGTGCAGCATAGCCGCCTCGTCTTTCGTCAGATCGTCGATGCTGAACCCAATCCGAAACCAGCATTTCATCTTACTTTTCCTCCTTAAATGGGTCTTTGAAGCCTTCATCGGACAAGTATGTGCAGTTTTGTACGCGCTGAAAGACCGTTCGCCAGTAGTCAATAGCGGTGACCATCGCGCTTATCGCTTTTTGTTCCTCACCGGATTCATGATCTGCGCGGTGTTTAAGGTGATCAATCTGTACATCCATACAGCCTAACGCCACCGAAATCCCTGCGGAACGAAGCTGAAGGTTGTGGTAATAACGCAGCCACTTGATCGGTCCTATCATTCTGCGTTCTCCTCCCCGTTTAAGCCGAAGACCCGTTTCATGTCGTCGGCAGCCTTCTGTACGAGTTCGCCATATGTCCCATACAGATACAAGTCCTCATATCCGTACCCAAAACCAACAAGGACAAGCTCGTGAACCATATCGGATGGCACAGGCTTAGCGCCAACCAGTGCGGCATACTGATTAACCGCATAAAGATCGTCTTCGTTCTTGATCCTCAGAACGGCCATCAGATAGTCTTCAGACCCACAACCATAGCCCTCAAAGACAGAGTATTCGTTCAGTTCGCCGTGGGTTTTGGGATCGTCCTTGCCGACGAACAGCTCACGCAGACGGGAAAGGATCGCGCAACGGGCCGTCTTCTCATACTGCGCGCACTCATTCTTGTCGTAGAAAACAGTTCCGTCGTTAGCCTCCCAGGCATAGGTCTCCTTGACTTCGTGCATAAGTTCTTTCATTTTTGTGTCCTCCTTAAAATGTGTAGTAAGTAGTGTTGTGCAGCTCGGCTTCACCCAGCTCGTAACTACGGCTTTCAAGCGCCTCACGCAGTCCGCAGCCGACGTGCTCCAGGATACCGTTTTCAAAAATGTTCCTGCCGTAGAAACCCCAACAGGAATCGATTTCGTTCCAGTCGGGGATTGCGTCATCCGACATGGCTTCATAGAGTTCAAAGCCGTAAACTTCGCCAGTCAAATACTGATCGTAGACCTCAACGTCGCTTTCCATGAGCTCAATTGCTCTGTTGCGCCAAGTTTCCTCAGTAAGCGGCAGGCTCTTCACGCCGTAGGTCACGCTGCCGTCCGGATGACGGTATTCTTCACGGATCGGATTTCCGTTTTCATCACGCAGGATCTGGCGTGTTTCCTTCATGATGACGTCCTTCTCCGCAATGATCCAGCCGACACAACCAGAATCCCAACGGTCAGCATACTGTCCCGTTCTTTTGCCGCAGGACATGGTAATACCGCTGTGGTCATAGAGCCAAAGCGGAAGCCATTCGATGTAAGGCTCCAGTAAGGTCTGACAATGATCGATCGTCAGATCGTCACCGATATAGGACAGGATCGAATCCGCAGGCACCCGTTCGTATTCCAGAACCTCCTCCGGTTCGGTGTTGCCAAGAATGGTATGCAGGCAATAAGTCTCGTAAATGTCGGCGCAGTCGGGGTCAACCTCATTGGGTGTTGCGCGGATGCCGTCCAGCTTGCCAGCGCAGACTGCCTCGAAGGCTTCTTCTCTCGGAACGTGTTTGTAAACCAGGCTTTGCCAGAACTCTTCAGGCGATTTCGTTTCCAGCTTGTCGCCAAGGGAATAGCGTCTATGGAAACATGCCATAGTCGTCAGATGGTCCCACTCTCGGGGGTCATCGCAGTATTCGTCATAATGAATATGCATACAATACTGCTTATCGTCGTGTTTCCATTGGATGGTTTCGTTGTCGTAAAGGTACATAACATGCCCTCCTTCTTTCGGAATCATCATTTACACCTCACTTATACTGAAGCAGCTTCACCGCTTCATAGATCATTGTCAGCGGGCTGTCGGCGCTGACGTCTATGTAATAGTGGTAGCCATTTTCGGCGGTTGCCACCACATACTCACTACGAGGATAGATGGTTTCGTGACGGGGATTGAACCGCTCGATGATTTCATCACCCAGCATATAGTCTGCACCCCAACCGTCGTTTTTGCAGGCACGGATTAGCGGGGCAAGATGCTTGCGAACGATTTCCTTTTTCTTCAACTGACACTCGCTCATCTCATATCCTCCTTTTCGTCATTCTGCGCCATCGGCAGGGAATTCACCCACCGATCCAGCCGCTTGCAATGCGGCAAAATGTAGTCGGCAATCAAGCCCCCAAGAACGAGGGCTGCGCTGATAGCTGACACTACAGCGCAGAACAGCAATAACCCAAATAACATTTTCATTTCCCCTTTCGCATTGTGTTCGATTCTTGATTTATGTCGGTGTACCGACATAATCGCTGTTATAATTCCAACGCGCCGCCAGCTCGACGCGCCGGAACGTGGTCACATTCGTCTCGGCGTCATGCGTCAGATGCCAAGCCTGAATGCATCGGGGCAGAAAGTCGTAGCTGAAAATCGTATCGCCACAATCAACCTTGCGGGACGATACTCCGCCTTCCCTGAAAAACAGCACGCGATCCAGATAAATGTCACGCCTGATGGCGTCCTCTAATGCGTCCATCTCATACAGAATATCTCCGGCATAATGCTCCGTACACTTCGACGTGACACGAATCATTTTGTCCACGATGT
>Ga0326512_10004185_pt1 | contig 10493 bp, 13 predicted proteins | sample 1_2617_0518_D_FD_203652 | JGI IMG/M metagenome (GOLD analysis project Ga0326512, IMG submission 203652) | Bovine rumen microbial communities from UC Davis, California, United States - 1_2617_0518 | ecosystem: Host-associated > Mammals > Digestive system > Stomach > Rumen | place: USA...
TTGCGGCTTCTCTAGCCTTCTTAGCATTAATAGCCTTGTCCGCAATAAATTTAATTTCTTTTTCATTATTATGAAGCCAATAATTAAGATGCTCTGCAAATGCAGTGTTAAAAGGCTTCATATCAATTTTAGTAACACGAGTTTTAACTTGTGCATCATATGCAACATTTGGAGCGGTAATATTAAAAATAATATACATACCTTCCTGTATATCATCGCCACTTAAATTTTCATCTATAGCTTTTAACCATTTCTTCTCTTTAAAAAACTTATTAAATTCTCTAGTAATAAGAGTTTTAACCTGAGTAATATGAGGACCATTCTCGGTAAGACCAGTATTGACATATGGAATAATAGTTGAAGAATAATTAGATGTATATGTAAGAACCATATCCATCTTATTTTTACCCTCGGCATAATTCATATCAAACCTAGAATCAATCAGTTCTTTATCACCGACCGCCGCATCTACTAAATCATGTAGTCCTCTTGTAGATATATAATCATATATTTTACCATTTTCATCGAGATGTATAATTAATCCAGGACATAAACATACTATTGTTTTAAATAAATCATGCACTTTTTTACTTTCTACTCCAGTGTGAGTAAAAAATTCTTCCGAAGGTTGCCAACTTACATATGTTCCATTAGGTTCTTTACTTTTTTTACCTATTGTATCATGTCTTGTATGTAATTCGCCTTCTAAGAAAAATAAAGCTTCAGTTTCTCCATCTCTCCAAGTTTGAACTTCCATTTTATGACTTAAAAAATTAGTAATTTTAGAACCAATACCAAAAGAACCAAGAGATGTTCCTTCATATGTACCATCTTCTCTATATTTACCAGAAGTATTAAGAACACTAAAAGCAGCTTCAAGAATTGTTTTGCCATCTTCTCTGAAGCTGTTTGGAATAAAACCTTGTCCATAATCTCTTACTGTTATACGATTATGAGCATCATCTATTGTTACATCAATTCTATTTCCATGACCGAGCCTATATTCATCAACAGCATTAGAAATAATTTCAACTAACAATTGAGTTGAATATGTAGTATCTCCTGCATAAACTCCAGGACGAAGTCTAGTAAATTCAAGGGGGGATAAAGACTCTATTGAATTTTCTGTATATAAAGTTTTATCTATCATATTTAAACTCCTTTTATTTTATAAATAAATTATATCATAATTTTTAAAAATTTGCAAATTTCATCATTCTTCTCTTCATATTAAATAAAAATCTTACGTCATTTTAGTTCTTAGTTTCATATCACATTGACTTGACATCTCTGAAAAATTTTCATATAATATAAAAAAGGAAATAAGTCAAAAGGGTGACACGAATCCGTTTAAATTATATATAGACAAAAAAATAGGAGGTAGCATTACACTACCTCCTTTTATTATTTTATTTATCCCACATTAGGATTCGCAATTCTACTTAATAAATCACTTGCATAATTAGAACCTCTACTTATTACAATTCCTGTTAAGAAAGTTCCAATTGTAGGATTTACTGCCATTCCAAGTGCTTTAAAAGCATCAGCTCCAAAAGCAAAAGCAATAAGAATTCCAATTAAAATACTAATTAATTGAGTAATTCCAGTTTTCTTCTCTCCAGTTTCAAAAGCCTAAGCAATAGTCTTACCATACTAGATAAGACCTTCTACAAGGACGGCCGCCGCGATAATAGCTCCAAATTCCATAACTCTTCCTCCTTAATTACTAGTTCTAAAATCATTCTTTTCTAATCGCTCTTGATAATCTGCTTTTATATGAGCAATTGTTGCAACTGTTTGATGATTTTTGAATAAAGGATGCTAAGCACAATATCTTTCATAATTAGTAATATCTTGAATTACTTGATTATAACTATCTTTTGAGTGTTCCCATCCTTCTAAAATTTCATCCATAAATTTAAGTATACGAACACGGCAAGCAATAATACCACGTTCTGTTAATTTATTATCTAATTTATCAATTTTCTTATCAAGCTGATCATTCCGTTGTGTAGATCTATCATTAAGTTCTGCAATTTTTTCATCAAATTTTTTATCAAGATTCTAAATCATTTCTAAAATTTTTTTAGTACAATCTCTTTTACCATCTTTTCGTTGAATAAGAAATTGAATAAAACCCCATAAAGCATTAGACCCCACAACGGCTATGACTACTGCAATAACTAACTCCATATCCATTATTTATGTTTCCCCCTATTTATATTATTTCTTTTTGACATAAGAAGAATAAACATAGCCATACTTCCCATTATATTTAATTAAATACCAATCTCCATCTTGGTGACATATACCTATCTTCGTACCTTTTCGAAGAGGACTAAAACTACAGGTTTTTGCAGAAGTAGTTGGCTGAAGTCTTACATTTAAAGTTCCATTTTTAACATTTACAATTCCAGTCTACTTAACAGTATGAATATCATTTATTACTGGGTCAGGATTTGATACTTCACTTACTTTTGTTTTTCCAATATATTGGCTTTGAACATATCCAAATTTACCATCATATTTAATTAAATACCAATCACCTTGCTCATATGTTACACCAACTTCTGTTCCTTGTTTTAATCCACTAAAAGAACATTCTTTTGCAGTTAAATTTGGTTGAAGTCTTACAGTTAATCTAACCTTGTTACCAATATTAACATAACCTTTCCATTTTACAGTATGCATATCATCAGCTACAACCACTTTATTTGTATCAGTAGTTATTTTAATTGAATCATAAGCAGGTCTGCAAAATTTAGTGCCTGGTAATTTAGAATTATAATATGTTTTTTGACAAACTCCACCGCCATTATCTACAATAGAAGAAGCACCTGAAGTATTTCCTTCAATAGTAGTAAATTTATCACCGTCAACAGCAATAATAAAACCTGTATGAGCAAACGTACCATTTTTATAAAAAATCACAATATCACCTACTTGAGGATTAGCATGTTTCGTAAATAAACTACCTAAAGTTGGACAATAAACATATGGGTAATGTTTTAATAATTGTTTAGCCCTGTCAATTCCAAGAGCCATAGTAATACACCAAGTTACAAAACCTGCACACCAAGGTTGTGCTTGATAATTTTTACCACACCAATTATTTATATCTCTCCAATATTTAGTATAGTTATTAGCTCCTGCATTACCTGTTTTACTATCTAAATTAGAATTAGACCTTTTTTCTAAATAACCTAATTCATCTTTAGCTATATTAAGAACTTTCTACCATTCTGATTGTTGAGCGGGCTTTGGTTCTTCTTTCTTTCCTGGCTACTTTATCTAAGCGGCGTTCATATTAAATACATTCATAACGTAACTTAAATCGACGCGGCCGCTGATGCCATTCACATCTCCTCCAGAAGTGTATTGCCATAATACTTGATTTTCATAATATTTGTTTTTAGAAACTCCATATTCTGCAACCCAGGTATTATACTCTGCGGGCGCCGCGATTTGAGACATATCTAAGTTATTATATAACCATGCTCTAGATGCATATATGCCACATGGGATGCCTGCCGCCAGTAGTTTATTACAGATAATATTCAACATTTCTGTTCTTTTTGCTTTTGATAATTTATCTGAGCGACCACTTTTATCTCGTTGGACAACTTCACTATCTAACCATACTGGCATATTAAGATTAGTGTTTTTAACTTCATTGATAATGAATTGTGCCTATTCTTCTGCTTCTGCTCTTGTTATTGAACAAGGGAAGAAATAAAAAGAATGTTCAATTTTATATTTTTCACAAGCAGCACGGTATTGTTTATACTTTGGATCATAAGTAATAATTCCTGTTTTACTTCCTCTATAACCAATTCGAATTATAACAGGATACCCAACTGCTTTTACTTTTTCCCAATTTGTAACATTATTAAATTGAGAAATATCAATTACTTTTTTATTTGTCATGCGAAAAATCCTCCTTACCATTTTTTAGATTTAGCATTAAGGAGAGAATTAATTTCATCCTGAATAAGTAAACCATAACCAGTGCCAAATTCTTTATCAAGATTTTTAATTCTTTGGTCATTTTTTCCGTAATTAACTTTTCCATCAATAATTTTTTTAGCTGTATCAATAACAAGATTAACTTGATTTTGTATTGCTACTGGTTCATATCCTGCATCTAGTAATCTTGTCATTCTTGTATTATTAGAATGATATTTATTCATAAAGACATCTCTAACAACATCGACAAATCCATTTAATTTAAATGTAAAAGTTCCTTTATAAGATACAGAAAATGCATATTTTTTTCCACTTTTATAAATAAGAAATCTGCTATTGGCAATTACAAAATTAATATCACCAACAGATTCAAATACTTTAATATCAGCTTGTTTACAACGATTTGCACCAAATTCTGTAAATTCAGTTGTACCAACTCCATTAGGTTCTAATTGATTATACCAGCAATAATCCGCGCCTTGTGCTTTTAATCCAGCGGCTTGAGAACGAGGACAATTATTACCGTGGTGTGGAATTTTAAAAAATTTAACTTTAATACCAAGTTTCTTTATAAAATCCCAAATTCTTTCAGGACCATCTCCACTTGTCCAATAATACCATTCATAAAAATAGCAACATAAACTACCATCATTTACATAAGACCAACCATTTGTGTCATCATCTTCAACACGATTAGGTTGTTCTCTATAAACTTTAAATTTAATATCTCCAAGTTCAACTTTATCTCCATGTTTTAAAAATTTAACAGGAATTTTTTTGGCTTTAGCTTCAGATATTATTTTATTAAGGTAATCTATATCTTCACGAACCGCTTTACTACCTTTGTTATTTCTTAATCCATTTTTAAGCGAATTTGGATCATAACAATAAAACGCAAGCACAGTAAAATAATTATCTTTAATTATTTTCCTTAATCCGTCAGCATGGTCATAATGAGGATGAGAAAGTAAAAGATATACTTTTTTAATACCATTTCTTTTTAAATAATTAATAAGAGCAGTAGCACCTTCTTCGCAAGCTCCGTCTATAATAAAACAAATTTTATTTTTTGTATCAATAAGAACTTGGGTATCTCCATGTCTTGTCTAATTACCAGGTCTTCCAAATCCAGGTATCCAACCTCTAATCATAAGATTCACCTCCTAAAATAAAAAAATCACTATTAATAGGTTTCTACTAATAGTGATTTTTATTAAAGAAGTTTTATTTATTGTTGACCTTACTTAGTAATTGCTCTCGAAGTTGAAAACCTCTTTGAATATCATCTTTTTGAATTTGAATAACTTCTGCATAATCTTTAGCTGTTTTATCATAATATTTAATATGATTATCTAATATTTTTATAATTATTTTTTCTCTTTCTCCATAAGGAATGTTTTTATCTAAAAGAGTTTTTTCTATATCCTTTCTTAAAGATTTTAAAGCTTGCTTTTTAATTCTATTTATATCCCTTTGTTCTTTCCAGTATCCTATCATAGCTCTTTTTTCAGCTAAACGCTGTCCAAAAAATCTATTAGGAACATTTTTATCTGTTTCTTTATAATGGGCAGAGCCTTTATAAATTTTACCTTTATGACTAAGTTCTACTTGTGCAGTCTCTGTAGTGTAGTCATATTCTGCTGTTAATAGTTTCATAGAATCTCCTTTATATTTGTATACTATTATAATTTTGAATATCTTTTATAATATCTTCAATAGATACGGGATAACAATTATGTGCATCTACTGCAACATTATAAATATGATATTGACCATATTCAAATTTATTTTTAGAATGAGTGTGACCAGAAAGATTCCAAAGGGCCTTTGTTGTTTCATCGTCATAGTTTCCAACAAGAGTAGGAAAATGAGAAAGGTAAAAATTTCTCTTTCCGTATTTCCAAAAATAAGCTGCTCCTTTATAATCCATTATATATCTTGATTGATAAAGAAGTATTTTTCGATTTGTATCATGATTACCTTGGATAAAAAATATATTCCCATTTAAATCATAAAAAATATTATCCCACTCATTTTCATTTTGTCCTAAAGCAAGGTCTCCAAGAATATAAACCGTATCTTCAGGAGTTACTACTTCGTTCCATCTTTTAAGAATTTCTTTATCATGTTCTTCAACAGAAGAAAAACCTCTTTCTTTCCAAATAAAATCTTTATCGTGCCCGATATGCAAATCTGATGTAAAGTATATCATTTTAATCCCTCCTTTTTATAATTTGCAACAAAAATTTTCCAAGGTTCAATGCGGTCGCCGCTTGATGTAAAGTTACCACCCTGATATTCAATCCAGAAATCATCTAGGGTATATTTGCCCCTTGGACGAACTTCCGCCATATTTGTCTCCTCTTGACAATGTAAACAGAATAATTTTTTAAGATGCCCAGGTTCTCTTTCTTGGCCTATTGTTCGGAACACGGGAATTCCTCTCATACCGCATTTAGTGCAATAAAAATCACTTAGGGTAATATTTCTGACATCTTTTGTTTTTCTTGCCATATTATATCACCTCTTTCTTGATATAAAAGAATTCTGACCAAGAACCTACATCATAACAATATCCTTGATATTCATCATACCAACCCCGCCAATATGGAGCTTTATAATTTTTACTTTCTAAAAATCTATAAATAACACGTCTTGCTTTTTTAAGACTTCTATTTCTTCCAATTTCTCTTGGAGGCTTTCTTGAAGAATTAGCAAAGTAAACCTTATAAATATTCATTTTTTATCACCTCTTTTATTTATTATAATATAATTATATCAAAAAAAAATAAAAAAATCAAATAAATCAGAGGGAATCTCCCTCTGCTTTTTTACTGATGATATTTAAGCAAAAATTCATTAGAAACTGCTTTGAAAGACTGACTTCCATCAAGAGAACGAAATACAATACCTTCTCTCATCTTTCCATCTACTACAGAATTACCAGTTGCATAGCTAAGAAGTTCATCTACTGTATCAGGAAGAATAAAGTTATTATCTATAATAGGTACACAAGGAATATTATATTTCTTCAAAAATTCTTCCATATCTACAGTATTCCATCTCCCAGTATGAGACATGATAAGATTGAAAGCCATAAAATCATGGTCTTTTTTAGAGTAATCCCTTTTCTGGATTCCTGTTCCATATGTCTCGCCCTGGATAATAATATAATCTGCACAAGGGAAAATATCAAGAAGAGTAGTTAAAACTTCTTTCATATTATATTTTTCTGCCATTTCAGTGTATACGTTAGTATCATAATAACATCCTTTTCCAGGAGTATCAAATACTACATTCCGAGAACAAATATAAAATTCATTTTTTTCAAAAGGTTTCTTTCCTCTTTTGATAGCAAAAGTGGTAGAAGTCCCATCAATTTTTTCCGTGGCAATCCAAGGTTCCTTATTTTCAAGAATCCAAGGCATATTCTGGACCCGTTCTTCATCCGTTTTCTTAATCCAAGCGGGCCAAGTACCTCTTTTATCTTTCTTTTTACCAAAGAAAAGGAAAAGAAGTTTCTTACCCCAGTCTCTTTTCATAAGCCATCTGAAAGGTTGATGAGAGAACAGCTTACCGTTACGCTGAGTCATTTTCTTATATTTATCTGCGGACGCCGCTTTACGAATATTATCCTCGTCTACTGCATAAGTTACACCCAGTTTTTCAGTAAGAAAACGAGATTCATCATCAGGATAATGAGCTTTACCCTTATCATCAATAATAACTTCAGTTCTTACTCCTCCAAGGGGTTCTACCTGAGTAGTCCAACCAAAATCTTCAGCAGCCATAAGCAGACCCTGGCTGATTACTTTACCTTTAAAATATTTCTGAGTTTTAATTTTATAATGTTTAGCTTCAAGAAACTTAAAAGGCTCAGTTTCAGGTACTTTTGAATCAATCTCAAAGTAAATTGCGGCGGAGCCAGGTTCAAACTGACCTTTTCTAACCATAATATGCCATCCACCGACGACCGCTTGTTCAACTCTATCGGCTCCTTCAATTGGAAGAATTTTATCTACAGTAGTTACGTAAACCAGCTCTCTTTTTCCATCTTTATTCAGCATTATTATCTACCTTCTTTTTTGTAATGTAATTGATTATATATTCCCATTCTTTTTCAGCAATAGGACAACAATCATGCTCAGTTAAATTTATATCATAAGCACAAACGTCTTTTTCAAAAGCACTTCCGTATTGACAATTAGAACTATTTATACAAGATTTCATTTTAAATCATCCTCCATTCTTTCCTCTTTATCTTCATATTCAGCTAATTTATTAATATATTTCATAAAAGGGCAATTGTCACAAATATAAGTTTTTGGATTCCAATTAGTAAAAGGAGTTCCAGTTACTTCATACATCCAATCTTCAGCAGGACATTCCTCGCCAATGTAACATTCACAATCTCTTTCTCTTCCTGTTAATCTGTTCATTTTTTTATTTCCTTTCTTTTTCTTTTATATATATATATATTATAATAAAAAAATTTTAAAAAATCAATAAGAAAATGCGGCGATAGATTAATCCAGACAGGTCTAGACTTATGTTGCATATAGCGGCCGCCGCAAGGTCAATAAAAAATAATAAATAAGATACATTTTTCATTTTATTTATGAATAATATTATTTTAAAAGAAAGGGGAGATTTTTAATGAGTATTAGACAATTAGAAAGATTAAAATATCTTCGTATTCGATAGGAAGATGGCTCATATTATGGAGATTTACCCCTTGCTATTGATGCACATAATGTTTCTATGTAGAATAAATTTGACCTTCAAGCTACAATAGGTGATATAGATTATTCAACAGAATAGGATATTACAACTAATTTAAGAAAAATAAAAGATAAAATTGAAGGTATAGATGAAAGTCTACTTTCGATTGAAGAAACTAAAGCGGATTCCGCGCAAATTAATAGTAAGGTGGATAATCTTACTACTTTTGTTTAGAGTTTAGATTTAGATATAAATAATTTGGGTTTATATCAAGATTATGAAACTGGATATGTTTATTTAACTTATAAAGGGCAAAGGGGAACTCAAGGTATTCCTCTTGCTATTTTAAAAGGTTAGGTTAATCAAAATGTAGATGATTATGTAGATAAACAAATTGAAAAAATAGATAAAGAATTACCTATTTCTGTTTATATAGATTCAAGTGCAGGTAATATTTTTACTGATCCTAATATAAATACAACTTTAACAGCAACGGTTTATAAGGGAAGTACAGATATTACAGATCAAGTAAAAACTTTTAAATGGTCTAAAAGAGATAAAAATGGTTTTTTAGATGAGAATTGGGGAAGATTAGTTTAGGGAAGAACAATAACAATTTCTCCCGCGGATGTTGTTCAAAAAGCAGTTTTTACTTGTGAAGTAGAAATTTAAAAAGGAGGAATGAAGAATGGCACAAATAAGTTATGGTTCAATTACCATTGTTGATGTGACTGATATTGGATAGTTTAGTGTATATCCAAGAGCAAATTCATCAAAAACACAAATATATAATCCAGATGCTGATTCTTATATGCCAGATTGGGAAACAAATAATGTTATTATTTCTCCTGTTACTTATTATGCAGGTAGAAATATTACTGCTTTAGCTACTTATACATGGCAAAGAAGAAATGGTGGAGGAGCAGCTTCTGCATTAATAACAGGAGAAACTGTTGTAGGAAATACTTTAGAAATTTCTGAAAATGTTTTAGCAGATGCAACAGGTGGATTAATTACATATGTATGTACCGCTAATTACACAGTAGATGGAGTAACTTTATAGGCGATAGGTTAGATTGATTTTTCTCTTGTTAGACAAGGAAGTGCAGCCAAAGTTGCTAAAATAACTGGGGATAATATTTTTAAAATTAATTCAAATGGAAATTATCTTAATACTTCTATTACATTAAATGCAACTATTAATAATACAAGTATTTCAGCTTGGAAATATTATAAACCAAGTGATAGTAATGCAGATGCATACGGATATGTAACTTATCCTGGTAGTGGGACAGCAACAACTTTAACAATTAATAACACTGATGCTCCTATAGTAGCAGCTGCTGGAGAAAATGGAAATAGTATAGTAAGAATGAAATTAGTTACTACTGATAGTAATACTTTTGATATTTTTACTATTACAATTTTAAGAGATGGTGCAGATGCACAAAGTTCTATTTCAGCAGTTTTATCTAATGATGACCAAATGATTCCAGCTGATAAAAATGGAAATCCTGTAACTGGAGCTTTTGCAGATGCTAAAACAACATTAACAATTTATGAAGGTGGTCAAGATAGAACTTCTACATGGACAATTTCAAAAGTATCCACAGGAGTGACGGACAGCGCTCCTGAGAATAATAAAGTTAATATTACAGCTATGCCTGGAGCAACAGGAAATGTTACCTTTACTTGTACTAAAGCAGGAAAAATGCCTAATTTAGATGGAACTTTATCTGACCAAGATTATCCTACTTTTACTAAAGTATTTTCTTTGTTAAAAGTAAAAGCTGGTGCAGATGGTG
>Ga0326512_10004189_pt1 | contig 10489 bp, 13 predicted proteins | sample 1_2617_0518_D_FD_203652 | JGI IMG/M metagenome (GOLD analysis project Ga0326512, IMG submission 203652) | Bovine rumen microbial communities from UC Davis, California, United States - 1_2617_0518 | ecosystem: Host-associated > Mammals > Digestive system > Stomach > Rumen | place: USA...
TTCCTGCAGCACATTCCTTTCCACTTCCCTCAACGAATCGAGAATCGGTAGTGAAGTCGTTTGTGATGTTATACAAGTCTCCTACTGTCAGATTAGAAGTCGGAATACTAGCAAATGCGATAGAGCCTTTCCAATGTAAAGCTCCTTGTGCATAGACTTGAGATTGTTCAGCCCAATATTTAGAGTTATTGGTTGAGCTAGGTGTTTCAGAATCACTTCCGTAGGTAGCCCACTGATGAGCAGTCTCGGCATATCCTTCACAAGCCGAAACAGACTGTGGAATAGTCTGAATGATAGGAAGGTCTGTCTCTGAAATCTGTGTATCATCAGAAAGAGCAGTTTGCTCAACGTTAATAATGAAATTACAAGTAGCAATTCTGTTGTTGCTTGAATCAAAAATAACAAGTTCTGTTACTACTTCGCCTGCAAATACTGTCATTTGTTCCGTTAAATCAATAGTAATTACGTTGTTTGAATAAGAACAAGTATATTGGAATCCTGTTCCGTCTTTCTTTGTTCCCTGCACATATACTGTGGCAGAACTAGGCATTTCAAATGCAGAACTTCCTTCATATAATGTAGCCACGATCTGTTCTAGACCTTTGTCGTACTGACTCACGTTAATTCGAGGTAAAACTCCTCCAGGTATTACATTTAAGTTGATTGATTGTGTTGTCATTTATTTCTCCTTCCTATGATACTAATTGATGCCAACCATCACTCGCTAAAAATCCAATGTTTGTTCCGTCAACATAAAGTTTTAAATATGGGTAATCCCAATGTATTTGGTAATAGTGGTCTGTATCCGTTCCAATCACTGGGTGTCCGTCCCCCAAAGCTGTCCTAGAATAAAACACGGATGAGGCATCTGCAGTAACCTGTCCACTCGTACTTAAAGAGCTACATGAGATACCACCACTTGAATTGATAAAGCCCGAAACGGATATATTTCCACTACCTTCGTCTGTGTCATAACTTCCAAATATTGATGCAAACTGACTTCCATTGTATTGGAAGGACATTGCACCATTCGCAATCTTTGTAGTGTAGTTACTTCCGTTAGTAGTAATGGTTGAACCTGTAATAGTTGTACCTGTGATAGTTCCACCATTGATTGTCTGTCCGTTTATTGTTCCACCATTTAATCGGTCACAACTTAATGTGCCTGTGGTAATATAATCAGCCACAATCGCACCATCTTGTGTCATAGCAAGACCGTAAGTACCATCATATCCCGTGGATGAATATCCAAGACCTGACTTATTCCATCTCCAAACCTTTGTAGCTGTGTTAATGTCGTTAGTGTCCATAATTACGATTTCTTCTGGGAATCCATCTTCGTTGTAAACAAAACGGACATATCCACCGCTATTTCCTGTGATTAAGGAAGTAGCTCTTTGAACAGCATTCTCTAGTTCTGTAAATGATACTTTGTCACTTGATGTAGATTGAATCGCATTGATGATTGTATCTCCAAAGGTAGACTTTGCATCTCCTAGCTCTATCTTGGTATATCTCTCTAAAATAGAGTCATACTCCGTTTTAACGACTTTAGCCGTGGCAGATACGCCCAACTTCTCAAAGTAGATATGAACATAATCACATAAGCCTACACTCTCCAAAGGTGCTACATCTGCATATTCCTCTGTCTGCCATAATTGAACAAAGGAAACGGAAATACTTACCTTTGGAACTCCGATATTGTTCACTGTCATATAGGCGTTAGCTGCTGCCCTTAATTGTGCCTCTGTTGGCTTTTCAGAGAAAGAAGAGGTTAAATCTAACATTACTGTCCTTTGGAATGGGAAATTCTCTGCCGTAGAGGCGTGCAGAACGTGTTCTGTCAGTTCTACCTTTCCACTCTCTTCGGAATACCAATAAGGACATACACCTGTGTAGGTGCTCTCTATGTTCTCTTCTTGTTTAATATCAGTGATATTCTTTCCGTATCGGAGAGTCACACCATTGTCAGAACCTCTAGAAGATAAATTGTAAACGTTGAAATTATCCCACTTGAACTCGCCACCAAAGATATCTAGGATGCTGTCCTCTGCTCCTCCGAGGGAAGAACGGATAGATCGTGGAAGGCTTTGGGAATAAGTGCCGGAAGTAGTGTTGTCCGTGGAAAAAGTAAAAGGACAACTCTCATAGGCATTATTCTTTAGTCCTGCAAGAGCATTTGCGCAACTATTAGCCTCAAATCCACCACTAGGGATGTAAGAGAGCTGATAGCTAACGTGCTCTGCATTTATAGTGACAAGTCCATTAAGGGGCTTTGATATTTTATAGATACGGAATGCCTGTGGCCCTTGGTCTTGGTTTGCTTTGGTGTAAATAATCTTTGAATAACCAATACTCTCAAAATGGATTCCGTCTACCGGATATTCCATCTCTAACTCAAAAGCCCCATTTCGCTCTTCCGTGCAGATACAACTTGCTACATCAGATAAGGCACCAAGGCCATTCGTAGTAAATGTTGTTGAATCTTCAGAAAATAGAATAGGTACCATATTTTCTCCTTTATAAAGTCCACCAATTCGGTGTTATATCAATCGTACCATCATAAGTAATCTCATTTGCTCCAGGGACCAACTCTGGGAAGTCTCCCGAAACATAATTATTTAAGTTAATTGAGCCATAGTAAGCATCCATTAACTCACAATCTAAATCCACATACGATTGAGTAAGTGCAGAATCAATTGTGATGGAGTAATCTCCTATCGTTAATGTTCCTGTACCGTGTACTCGTATCAATGGTTTAGCATTGAACCTCGTAGGGTTGAATATTGTTCCTGATGTCGTAATTGAGGTTGTAGCCTCGCCACTCTTTAAAAATCGTTGTGGCTTACAATCAAAAACCAAATCAAACTCTCCCGCTTTTGCTACTCCCTTCACATCAACGTCTATTTCCTTCGATAATCGACCGATTCTGTACTCATTGGGGTGAATACTATCTTCTAGCCTTTTATAGCCGTGATTCGCCATTAAAAACGCTCTCAAGGCATCTATATTCTCTTGGAAATCCTCAACAATGTAACAAGGGTAAGTAACGGAAATATTCTCATAGTATCCATTGTCAATCGTAAGAGCACCATTCCTTCCAGGTACCTTTACTGTATCAACGGAACGTTTAGGGGCATTGAATACCCCTGTTCCGTATATTCCAACTTTAAAATCAGTTGAATCTGTTCCATTAAAATTAAAATAATGATTTTTCATTTAAGCGAACACCGCCTCTCTTCTCGTGATAGAGTTATTGAGTCGGCTTTCTATGATGTCTGCTAACTCATTTACATTCTGTCCTTCTGCTCCGTAGATATTCATTGTGATTCCGCCTACGTTAGTAGTAGCACTTTCTCCGAGACTTGGGTTAAATGCTCTTGTAGTGGCATTTGTGGCTGTTGCCATAGCATCTGTGATAGAACCAATTTGATTTTCAATACCTGTTGCGATACCTTCTGGGATAAACTTACCAACCTCGTTAGCCATTACCCTTGATGGAGAATGAATACCTAGTGCATCTTTGGCGGCCTTCAATGCCTGTGATGCTATGTCTTTCATAGCACTCCAAATCTGACTAGCAGCAGACTTAATACCATTAATTAAACCTTTAATGATATTCACGCCTAATTCCTTCCAATTAACAGAGGTAATTGCATCTTTTACAGCTGATATTACTTTAGGCATAGCAGAGATGATCTGTGGGATTGCTCGGATAATACCTGCGACAATCTTTCCAATGAGTTCCCCACCTTTTGAAAGCATTGTAGGTAGGTTTTGTCCGATTGTAGATACAATCTTTACAAACATTTGAGCAATAGCCCCTACAATAGCGGGTAAGTTCTGAATGATACCACTTGCGAGTTTACCAATTAAAGTCACTCCTGCGCTTACAATTGACGGTAGATTCTGCATAATGAATGCGATCATGTTGGATAGCATTGTTCCAATGGCGTTTATTACCGTTGGAACGTTCTCCAATAAGGTGTTAGCGAAACTCGCTATCATATCAACGGCAGATTCTAAAAACTCTGGAATGGACATTGAAACGCCACCGGTTATGTTTTGTAGAATTGCTTGCCCCGTCTGTTGCAATGCCGGTATGATGCTCGGAATTGCGTCTATAATGGCTTTTGGTATTGAAACTATAACATTCACTACCATAGGAATTAAATTACCTAGGAAGGTCACTAAAGAGGTCACAACGTTAGTTAATGACTTGCCTACATTCTGACCTAAAGCTAAATTACCCATTAAGTCTGTAAAGGATGCTTTTAACATTCCAAATGAACCACTTACTGTGGTGGCTGCCTCTTTTGCGGTTGTTCCTGTAATTCCTAATTCTCCCTGGATAACGTGAATTGCGCTATATACATCCGAAAGATTATTGATATCGTATTTAACACCTGTAATCTTCTGTGCATCAGCAAGAAGTCGTTCCATTTCGGTTTTCGTACCACCATAGCCGAGCTTTAAGTTGTCGAGCATTGTGTAGTTCTGCTTTGCAAATCCGTTATATGCATTCTGAATGGATTCCATTGAGGTTCCCATCTTATTCGCATTGTCTGACATATCTGTCATAGCTAAATCTGCTACATCTGCAGCCTTACTTGTATCTCCTGCGCAAGAAGTGACTAATCCTGCAGCATAAGAAGTTACTGTCTGCATATAGGTGTTTGCATCAACTCCGGCTGTTTTATAGGCCTGTGATGCGTTCTTTTTTATCTTATCTGCGCTATCCTTAAATAGTGTTTCCACACCACCTAACGACTGTTCGAGTTCTGCGCCTTGTTTGACAGAATCAGCAATAAACTTTCCGATTGCAGCCACCGCAACAACACCTTTGATTGCTCCGATTAAATTACCACCAAAGGACTTTCCTGCACTCTCTGCCTCTCCAGAGCCATTCAATGCTTGGCTAATAGAGCCCTTAATACCTTGTGCAGACGGAATGATTTGGACGTATGCTTTTCCAATTTCACTAGCCATCTTGTTTTTCTCCTATAATCTGTTTCCAAGCCTTTAAGAAATCTTCTCCTGTTTCAAAGGTTTCATATTGGCTATCTTGCTTGGTGTCTAAATTCATTAGTTTTGCGGTAATGCTCTCCGGCATATTCCGTCCTTTGCTACCATCTTCCGTTTTCGCCCATTGTAACCATGCCAATTTGTCATAGATTGCAGACATAAAAAATAGATTCATAGAGATAGGCAGACCTGATAGTCTGCTCTTAACTCTAGAATCTTCTCTTAAACCACTTACCAATGTTGCCAATAACGGAACAGGTACGCTCTTATAGTCAAATATGTGATAGGTCTCTGCCATATCACAAATCAATTCATCCTTGCATCTGCCAAGCACATCAGCAAGGACTAGTCTTTTTTTGTCTCTTTATTCTGTCCTGCCTCTGTAAAGATTTCCATTACGATTTTATAAGTAGTTGAAATACTTACTTTTCCGTCCTGCTTTCTTACAAAGTCATACAATTTCTTTTTCTGTGTTTTTCCTAATAATACTTCTATAAGTTTAGGAAGTTGAGTCATATCGTCATCAACGGATGCGATATACTCTAACACTTCCATATCATCCAATTTATCGTCATTTAACTTAAAAGCAAATCCAGATTGAGTTTTTCCTTCTATCATAATTTATCTCCTACAAAATATATTCGTAATGAGTGTTGCCGGATGCGTCAGGTACACAAGTAAGTGTGATTTCATATCCAACGGCATCACTGTCGCTATAAACGATATCTCCTACTTCTGTAATCTTTGCATCTGGGATAACGATTCTTTTTGCGACTCCACCTTTCAAGATCATGTCGATTACCCAAACGCCGTACTCTGCATCATCAGAATTGGCTGTGATGGTAATCTGATTTGTGGTTGAGTCCTGTGATACGTTGTCAGAGCCATAAACAGCTTTCATGACATTGATATCTAAAATCTCAATTAATGTAAGCTTAAAGGTATCATCTTTGGACTTCTGAACAGATAATACTGTATCTCCGCCCCATGCCTTGATATCTTCGTTCTCTGGGCTGTTTGAATTGGTTAGGCCATCATCAGAAACATATCCAAGGTTCTTAAATGCTGACGCAAGTGATTCTGTGGTTGTTTCCGGAAGGTCTAAAGTCGAACTATATGGAGCCCAAAAGATTGCTCCTGAGGTTTTCGGCTTTCCTGCTGTAACATTAGATGCTCCCATCTTTTCTTCCTCCTTAATAATGTGTTACGTCATACACGGCTTGGTACCGATAATTCTTATCGTCCGTGTAATTGTAATCTGTGTTTATTTCGCTACGGACAATCTCATCCAACTCGATTAAATCATCCATAACATCCTTAACCTCTTCGTTCAGTTCTGCTGCCTCATACATGGTGTCTGCGTATGACTGAATCGCAAAGGTTGATTTATTAACATAATTGCTCCGTCCACTCCCGGTCTTTTCCAGGATAACAAACGGAGTTACTTCTACTTTTTGGCGTTCCATATAGACAGGAACGGAAAGGTTCTCATTTAAATATCCAAGTACAATTTCCTCAATCATATTACTTCAATCCTTTCAGCAAGGTGTTGTTATACATATTGCTAAAGAATGCGTGCTCTGTGGTGGTTTCTACACGCCCATAGGCACGCTTTTTCCCCACTTGAACACTAGATGCATATTCCGGTCCGCAATTGCCCTGAATGCGAGAGGCGTGCTCTCTCAAGACGGATTGCATTCCTTCTGACTTCAACATATCTTGTATGCCTTTATCGTTTAGAACGATATTCATCCCTTTAGCCATATCTTTCTACCTTGACCTTCTTATTCCAATCTAACGGAATATTGTCCTCAATTCCTTGAGTAGGGTATCCGTATGATTGGAAGAGCTCTCCGTTGATTTCTATCTTCTTGTTCACCCAATCGTTTGTATCTTCCTTGGGAATAGCCAAGGTGTAGGCAAGTTTTTTGCCGTAAATTTGAGTGGAAGATAGAATTTCATCTGTGGTCGGCTCTCCAATCAATACGTTATCAACAGAGATTGCTGTTTCCGTGTAAATTGGCTGATTAAATCTATCAGTACCGCTTTGAGTCTCTGAATAGAGAGTTACGGTCACACCTTTAATCTTCGTTGACATCAAATACCTCCATTATTCCATATCTCTGCCGTTTTAATCCCAAACGCTTTAAATCACGATTGAGAACTAGGGAACCACCTCCGGGAACTAGATATGTCCCGGAGACTGAATATCCCATAGCAGATTGAGAATACTGACTTACAGCCTCATCAGTAGTTGACTGATTCAAAATGCGAGCAACTGTATCCATCACTACGGATTTGGTTACTGTCTCGAGGTCGGTGTCCTCTGATACCTGGGTATCAAAGTCAATACCTAATCGGCTCGCATATAAGCGAATCTCTGACGAAACATTGTCCAAAAGAACACTTGCTCTAGTCAACTCTGATTCCGTCATTGTTCTCCAATATTCTGCTAGTTCTTCAACAGTTGCGTATGCACTCATTTCTTTTCAGCACCTTTCTTTTTAGGAGTTGCTTTCTTTTCAACAGGTTTCCAACCATTGCCTTCCACCTTGCCGTTTACTTCGATAACAACTCCTGTGTTCTCATTGATAAACTTCATAAGCTACTATGCCTCTGTGACTTTAGCGAATGCAGCTCCATCCATGATGCCCCATCCGATGTAAGCCTCTCCACGAAGATATACCTGGTTAGAACCTGCAAGGTCAACACCTGTATTATCTGGATCACCGTATTCGATAACCTTGAAGAAGATATCCTTTGCATAGCCCCACTTGAATGCAGAGAAGTCTCCTGCGTAAGCTACTGCTGCAGATGCATCAGCGGTAACGTTTACATCAGCTTTTAAGCCGTTGATTTCGTCAATCTGTCCGCCCCACTTTAACTGTGGATAAACAGAAACACCATTCTCTTTAAGCTGTCCAAGTTCTGCGCCTGCTGCCTTTGAAAGAATTACTCCGTTGATGTCATAGTTTGTGATTGCTGCGGCTGCTGCTGCCATACCTGCCTCAATAGAGGTCTGTCCACTTACGGCTGTTGCCTTTGAATCAAGATGATTTGTTCCAATAACGGCTGATGCTGTACCGGTATAAGGGTTGTAACCATGTAAAGCCATGATATCTAAACCTTTTGCAACCTTACTAGCGAATGCGTTCTGGAACTCTGCAAGCATTTCTAACTGATGCTCTTCTGATGCGGTCATAAATTCGTCAGAAACTCTTGCACCATATTCAACCTTGATAGGTGTGATTGAAACAGGAGCAACGGTAGCACCACCGGCAACCTTCTGTCCGTTTTCTGCAACGATTGAAAGTTCGTTGTCAAAATTAAATGTGAACACGTCTGTTCCCGTGAAAGATACAGGAATCTGCTGTGATAATTTAGCAAGAGAAGATTTTCCTCTTACCTTGTTGAAAATTTCGTCTGATAATACTGATGGAAAGTTAGTTCCCATTGTCATTGTGTTTGCTGTTGCCATTTCTTATTCTCCTTTCATTTCTCGCAACATTTTTTTAGCTGCGAGCACTTTTGAATCTTCGTCAGCGTCTACCTCTGGGTTTGCCAAAGGCGGAACAAATGATTGTCCTACTAACGATTTAAGACCTTCTGCGGACTTCTTAATTTCCTCTTCTGTCTCTCCCTGTAAGTACCCAACCGCCTCATAGTTCAAGCCAATTTCGTGGGCTATCCTATTTTTTATTGAGTTAGTCTCAAACGCCTTAATCTTGGCATCTCGCTCTGCAAGCTGTGTTTCAAAGTCTGCGTACTTTTCAGATTGTGCCGACATAGAATCGTTTAGATCAGAAATTTGTTTATCATAATCAGCTTTTAGCTTGTCAACCTCTTCTGCTGACATATAACCGCTGAATCTCTCTTCAAACTTCTTCTCTGCTCTTTCTAGTCTCTCCTGGACAATAGAATTTAATTCGTCCTGTGAAAATGTCTTTTCTTCACTCATTTTTGTAACCTCCTACTTTAACCGTGTAGTGCGTATGTATTAAAAAAGAGACTTTAAAAGTCTCCAATCTAATAACCGATATGTTGTTTCTTTGGTGCTTTGGCAATAGAGCACGCATAATGCGCTAAAATTGCTGAATCCATAAGGGAAACGTCTGCACCTTCTAATATTGATTTATAACCAAATCCACCACCAGAGCCTATCTTCCTCTTTTCGCAATTAGTAATTATCTGTTTTAAACTTGGTTGAGCGGAATGGACTAATGTCTTTTGGAAAATGGCTTGCTCAAATGATGAGTTTGCCACAATCACATCCACTACCTTTGGAAGTACAGGTGGTTTCATTTTGTTTGCTTTCATGTCTCCTGCTAATAATTGCTGACCGCTTGCCCCGTCAACTATAACGGAGTTCTTTTGCGTGTGTAATTTTGACAAGGTATTTAGTATCCATCCGTTTCCGTCTGATACAGGACGGCAATCAAGGCCTTCGACAAAGATATTTCCATCTGTTGTCTTGGCAGCAACACTCATTGCCACATTGGCACCATCATGTCCGTATTTAATACCTACAAACACATTTCCAACAATTTCAACATTCGATATCTCAAGTTCATCCCAAGCACCTTCCGAAATAGCTGACTTTTGATTGTATTTCAACCAAAGCCCTAGTCTTTGGATGTTAAAATCAATATCATCATTGCTGATCTCATCTTGTACTTTTCTCTCTGTTAGGATTGTACCCATTGATGGGTTACATTCGTACCACAAATCAACGTCGTGAACATCGGACATTTCTTCAACGCCCCATTCTTCCCATGCAGAGTTCATTGATTGTCCATAAAGGACCTTTTCTCTGAATTTTAGAAATACTGTTCCGGCTGAAACGTTTGTGGGTGGCGTACCACAAAATATCGTAATAGGATTTTGCGAATCCGAAACGACATACTTTAGAGCACTCTCCTGATCGTCGGTGTACTCCTGGGCCTCGTCTATGATTAACATATCATAGCCTTCACCTAAACCGCCTTTAGATGAGCGTGTACGGAAAGAAATCTTTCCACCATTGCTCAATGTGATTGTTTCAAGTCCTAATTGCTTGGTGCACTCATACTCTTGACCTAAATCATCAAGTAATGAACAAAGCCTTTCCCAAGCTGTGTGACCTGTGGTAGTTCTATGCGCTGTGTGCAAGACCTTTATGCCTAACTCGACAAGTGCGAACATTTCCGCCATGGCTACTACTTCATTCTTTCCATTTCTTCGTGGAATAGAGTAGCCAAACTTCGTATGAACCCACAAACCTTCGTCATTATAGGCAAATATGTCTCTCAACATGTTCTCTTGCCACTCTTGCGCTGTCCTTGTGGTTTGGTTATACAAATCTATGGCTTTATCACCATAGGTTTTGGTGTAATTAAGCACTACGGAGGCGGTAGGAGTTTGTCTACCTAACCTCATACTATTTACCTCCTAGTAACTCTTTCTGTAACTCTTCGGCTTTCTCTTT
>Ga0326512_10004190_pt1 | contig 10487 bp, 4 predicted proteins | sample 1_2617_0518_D_FD_203652 | JGI IMG/M metagenome (GOLD analysis project Ga0326512, IMG submission 203652) | Bovine rumen microbial communities from UC Davis, California, United States - 1_2617_0518 | ecosystem: Host-associated > Mammals > Digestive system > Stomach > Rumen | place: USA: California...
GGAATTGTCAATTATCAATTGTCCATTGTCAATTGAAATGATGCCTGTGGTCTCGTCACCGTCGCCGAAGTTGAGCACGAAGCGGCGGGCAGCAGCCTGACCGGGAGCGGGCAGGTCGCCGGCAGTGATGCCATTCAGTTTGAACACGGCGCGGCAGGAGCCTACCGTCATGTCAGCCGAAGGATAGTAAAGCGTGTTGTCGGCACCGAGGTAGAGCACGGTCTTGTCGTCCCCGGTCAGCGAGACGCGCGAGAAGAATCCGACGAAGTCCACGTAGTCGGTCTCGACGGGCGCAAGGATGTCGCTGATGGTGATGCCCGTGAACGAGGGATTCGTCCTGTTGCCACTACCTGAGGCCCACTTGATGAGATAGGGCTTGCCCGCCTCGATGCTGGTGGCATCGATGAAGTTCAGCGTCAGCGTGCCTGTCGTGCTGTTGTATTCTGACGAGCTGAGGGTCTTCAGCGTGCAGGAGCCGAGATTCGTATATATGTCTTCCGCACTGATACTGAAGGGCAGGCAGAGCGTGTTCCACGAGCCGTCGGCATAGAGCGTGCGACCGCTGAGCATGAGCGTGTTCACGCGTCTGCCCCAATAGCTTTCCAAGGTTTCATCGTTGCTGGCATTATCCTGCAGCGCAAGACTGCTCACCGGCAGCAGATAGGTGTCGGTGAAGGTATAGGTGGCCCCGTTGTGGCTGTAGGTGCCTGTGGCGGTCTTGACCTCTCCGTCGGTGTTGTAGGTGATATTGCTGACTGTGACAGCCTCGCTGCTCAGAGCGCTGCATGTGATGGTGAGCGTGGCCGTGGCCGTGGCTTCGTCCCACGTCCATGTGGGCACGTAGCGGTAGCGATAACGGGAGTAGTAGTTCATGTCGGACGTGGGTGTTACGACCGCACCAGCTGTAGTCAGCGTCTCGCCATCCTTCATCTCTATGCCGTCGCCGTCGTTCCATGACGTAGTGTAGCCCATCAGCGTGAGACCCTCGGTGGCGCTGACGGCAGGGATGGTGAACGTCTGGCCTTTCACCACCTTCATCACCACGCGGTCGGCATAGCTCGTGCTGCCCGCTGCCGATGCACGTAACATCGTCACACTCCACATGTCATCGTTCTCGTTTTGATTCTTCCCACACGAGGTGCAGATGTTTTCCGCGTAGGCATGATTCTCCTGAAGCGTATAGGCGCAGTAGCGGCAATGCTTGGTGTGCGTTTCATTGTCGCTGGTATAACTGACAGCCTCTTCCTGGTCGCTGCCCACGGTGGGCGTCGTGTGCTGGCACGGCTCTATCTTCACGTAGTTGCGCCAGATGCAGGCACCCTCGCGCTCCACGGTAGTGAAGACACGCTCGATGTTGTCCTCGGCGTCGCCGCCCGTCACCATATAGTCATCGGGTATTGACAATGACCCACGATTCTCGCTTGCATCCTTGCTTTTCACGCCCTGACCGCAGCCGATGGCACTGCCACCCTTGTCATCACTCCCCGTGCAGTCGCCACCCGCTATGGCTATGACCGTGCCGCCAGTGATGGTGACGGTGCCGCCATGAGCGTCCTCGCCTCCACCGATGCCTGCACCGTAACTTGTTCCCTCGGCACGCACATAGCCGCCACTGATGGTAACGGCTTGGCACCAGCCGCTCTCGCCTCCGCCGATGCCGGCACCGTCAGTTCCGCCCTTGGCTGTAATGTTGCCACCAGAGATGTTGACGGTGCCGCCGGTGCAATTACAGCCGCCGCCGATGCCTGCGCCATAATCGCCGCCCGTGGCAGTGACCGTGCCGCCCTCAATGTTAACCTCGCCATCGTTTATCCGATGAACCCAACCACTTTCATACTTATTGCCTCCGCCGATGCCTGCACCGCGACGGCCTCCCTGTGCAGTAAGGTTTCCACCATAGATATGGCATTTGCCACCCCCGCCTCCATTGGCTGTTATGTCGGGAAGCCAGTTGTCTTTAGAAACTCCGCCGCCGCCACCGACACCCGCCGCCAGTTCGCCGCCCGTAGCAGTGACGGTACCGCCATAAAGGAAGAAATTGGCACCGTCAGAAAAAGAGTCTTCACCATCAGAAGACTGACCACCCGCACCGCCACCGATGCCTGCACCGCGAAGGCCACCCTGCGCCTTGATCGTGCCGCCAAAGACTGATATTGTACCTGCTTTGGTGGCCATCGATCCATAACACTTACCTGCACCGATACCGGCGCCATATTTGCCGCCTGTGACATCGAGATTGCCGCCGTGAATCTCAATAGTACCGCTGTGTTTACTAATTGAACTGCCAATGCCTGCAGTCTCTTCGTAGCTGTTGGTCACAATGAGTTTGCCCTCCTGGTCGCCATTGCTCTGGCTGTAGATGAAGAGGTGGGCGTTGTTATTGCACTCCTCCACCTTGATGCCGCCCGTGCAGGTCAGCGTGGCACCGTCGGCGAGGATGAGGTGTACGCGTCCGAAACAGTTCAGCGTAAGGTACGACACGTTGCCCTTCGCCACGTAGTAGTAGTCCTGGTCATCGCCGCCGCCCAAGCCCAGCCAGTCGTCGGAATGACTACCCGTCAGCACGGTGCAGTCCTTGGTAGTGGTGGTGGTGACAACCTTTTTGTTCACGTCATCCCACGAGCGCACGTTAAACGTCACGCTCTCAGCCCAAGCCCCCTGCACGACTGTGCAGAGCAGGGCGATTGGCAATAAAAGGAAATTCTTTTTCATAATCACTTTCTGTTATCCAATGGTTATGTGGCTACTAAATTAGCGGGCATCGTCAGTATAACCTTCATCGCTGCCGCCGTAATCGAAGTAACCGCCACGAAGGGATTGCACTTCATTGCTGCCAGCCAGCAGGTGCTGCTGGTACTGGAGTAATACTACCCGCATGGCGGGCTTCTGATAATCTTTCTTGTTCATATTGCTAACAGTTTATTTAATTACAATCTTCTTACCATTATTTATATACACGCCTGCGCGTGAGGGCTTGCCCGTGAGGCGGCGACCGTCGAGGGAGTACCATGCATCCATGGAATTGTCAATTATCAATTGTCCATTGTCAATTGAAATGATGCCTGTGGTCTCGTCACCGTCGCCGAAGTTGAGCACGAAGCGGCGGGCAGCAGCCTGACCGGGAGCGGGCAGGTCGCCAGCCGTGATGCCGTTCAGTTTGAACACGGCGCGGCAGGAGCCTACCGTCATGCCAGTCGAAGGATAGTAAAGCGTGTTGTCGGCACCGAGGTAGAGCACAGTGCGGTCGTTAGCCTCCAGCGAGAAGGGCGAGAACGAGCCGACGAACTCGGCACATGCCGATTCGGGCGTTTCACTTTGGGCATCGCTGATGGTAACGACATAGCTGATGGTGACGTCCGTAAAGACGGGGTTCACGATGTTGTGTTCGTCGTCGTCCACATAGTCGCCGGCCTTATCCCACTTAATAATATAAGGTGTACCAGCTTCTATCCTTGTGAGGGCTTCGCTGAAGTTCAGTGTCAGCGTGCCCGTAGAACTGTCGAAGCTGGACGAGCTGAGTGTCTTCACCGTAGCTCCTTCGAGTGGCGTGCCATTGAGCGTAGACAGACTGAAGGGCAGGTAGAGCGTGTTCCACGAACCGTCCTTATAGAGCGTGCGGTCGGTGAGGGTGGCGTTGACAATGGTGTCCTTGTAGTAGTCAATCGCCTCACTATTGTCATCATCGTCCATGATGCTGACGTTCGGATGCTGATAGTTGTTGGTGAAGGTATAATCGTAGCCGTTCAGGGTGTAGGTGCAGGTGGCGACGTAGCGCTTGCCGATGACGTTGCCTGCATCGTCTGTCAGTACTCTGGGAGTGATGGTCACCTTGCCGTCTGTCGAACTCAGCGTCACGGGGCTGAGGGCAGCATGGCTGAGTGTCACCGAGGCCGAAGAGGCGTCAGCGGCCCATGTCCATGCTGTATTGAAGACGTAGCCATAGCGGGCATACAGGTTCATGTCGGCAGTGGGGGTAATCTCGTCACCAACCTTGATGAGTGAACTCTTCTCCGTCTCCAGCATCATGATGCCTGTGGGAGCATCAGCGGCCTGGACATAGCCCAGCAGTCGCAGCCCCTGTGTGGCGCTGACGGCAGGCACGGTGAGCGGCTGGCCCTTGACCACCATCATCGGCACGCGGTCACCATAACTGGTAGATGCGGCTCCCGTGGCGCGGTGGAGCATCACGCTCCAAAGGTCGGCAGTGGCATCCTTCTTTTTGCCGCAGGCGCAGGTGTTGTCGACGTCGTAGGTGTGGGCTTCCTGGCCGGTGTATCCGCAGACCTTGCAGGTAACGTTGTGATAATCTTCGTCTGCATAGGTATAGGTGGAGCCCGTTCCCTGATGATTGCACGGCTCTATCAGGGCGCAGGTATAGCTGCGGTTCTGGATGGCTGCTACACGCTGGTCGGCATTCTCCACCAGTGTGAGACCGAGTTCCGCCCCCGTCCGAAGTGTCTGGTATCTGTTGTCGCTGATGGCGTCAGCCTGCGTGCCCCACGACACTTTCAGCCCTTCGTTGACGATGAGACTGCCATCATCATCATCATATCCTCCTCCGATGAGGGCACAATAATCGCCCAACTTCACAGTACAGACGGTGCCTCCGGTGATGAGCACAGCGTCACCATTGCCAGAATAGCCTCCACCAATAGCGGGAGCTGAATGGTTTACCTTTTTGATGCTGGTGGCAAACAGATAACCGCCATGCACTTCAAGCGTATTGCCTCTGTGATTATCAGAACCGCCGATGCCTGCAGCTTTAGTTCCTCCGTATGCGAATATTTCACCACCGTAGATATAGACTTGACCGCCATCACCGTCATCGCCACCGCCAATTCCAGCTCCACCTATTTCTCCATTATTGGAGCAACCACCAGTGGCCGATATACGACCGCCATAGATTTTGACCACACCGCCATTGCCTTTATTGCCGCCGCCGATACCAGCGCCAAATACTGAGCCTTGGGCGTTCACGCTTCCACCGTAGATGATGACAGGACCTCCCTGGTCACCACTTCCGCTGCTTAAGTTGCTGCCGCCAGCACCACCGATGCCAGCACCATAGTAACTGCCGATGGATGTCACATTGCCGCCATAGATAACGAGTCTGTCGTCTGCTCCAATGCCTTTTTTGCGGCCACCGCCAATGCCGGCTCCACAACATTCGTAGGTCGTGATTTTTGTGCAACATTTGGCTTCGATGTTGCCTCCATGGATGAAGAGACTACCCATATCTTGTTCATCGCCACCGCCGATGGCTGCTGCGTTGTGATATACGCCCCCTTCCTCTTCAAGTGGCATTTGGTTTACGGCCAAGAGTTTCCCTTGCGTGTCGCCGTCGCTCTGGCTGTAGATGTTGAGCGTGTGGCCTGTCTCCAGTTTGACATGGGCACAGTTGAGCGTTGCGCCGTCGCAGAGTACCAGGTGCGTATCGCTGCCCGCAATGGTGAGCGCTTTATACTCAGCATCGCTGTTCACCGCATAGTAGCCGTCGGTCAGCGTCATCCAGCCTTCGGGATGGCTGCCCTCTATCAGGGTGCAGGCCCTTGTCGCCTGGGTGGTGACCACCTGCATTCGTTCTTCGTCCCACGAGCGGACGTTGAAGGTGACGAGTGTGCCTATGGCCATCTCGTCGCCGTTTTGGGCAATGCCAAACTGGCTGTCGTCGCTGCTGAAGAAGGTAGCGCCGTCAGCCGAGTTGTTGGTCCCGTAACCGCTGGTGATGATGCGACAACTCTGGAAGATGCTCACGCCAATCGTGCTGCCCATCAGTGCCCCCGTCACGGTGAATACAGTCTCGCCGTCGAGATAGACGTTGTTCGCCTCGCTGCCCTTCGTGTTCCCAGAGACATTGACCGTGCCCTGGATGTTGAGCACGCAGCCTGGGTAGTTGAAGATGCCGGCACCGCGGTCACCGCAGGTGTTGCCCGTGATACTGCCGCCCTTGATGGTCATGCTTACAGCGCCGCTGGTTTCCGGTGCATTATAGATGCCGCCGCCGTTGCTGCTGGCCGAGCAGCCCTTTATGGTGCCACCCTCTATGGTCAGCGTGCCGTGGTTGCAGATGCCGCCGCCGTTGATGGCCTTGCCGCCCGTGATCTGGCCGCTATTGTCACCAATACCGTCCTCCACGGTCAACTGGCCGCCCGTCTCCACGCGGACGACGTTGCCGTCGTCGGCATAATCCGTCAGCGAGCGCGACAGTTTATGCCCGTTCAGGTCGAGCGTGACGTTCTTGCCGTTCTCAATCACCAGACGGCTACCCAACTGGATGTCGGCAGTCATCTTGACCGACTTGTTGCTGCCGTTTTCATTGATGACAGCTCTCAGCGCCTCTTCGGTGCCAACTTCCGTTTGTGCCCATGCCCCCTGCACGACTGCGCAGAGCAGGGCGACTGTCAATAAAAGGAAATTCTTTTTCATAATCACTTTCTGTTATCCAATAGTTATGTGGCTACTAAATTAGCGGGCATCGTCAGTATAACCTTCGTCGCTGCCGCCAAAATCGGAATAGTCACTGATTAGTCACTGGGACAGGTACTTGGGTATGATGACTGCTATGACCCAGGTGCCTGTCCCCATGACTACACTCAGTTGGTCTTGTGGTGCAGAGCAGGGGTTGCGCTTTGCGCCACCCCTGCCTGTGGTCTGTCGTCCCTTCAGGACTTGACTTGCCCTGCATTTTAGAAAGAGAAGCAAGCACGAACATAAAACAGATGATATCCATCACTATAGCACCAATCATAAAGGACTTTGCCACTCTCGAGGAGGGACAAGTAGCAGTAAGTACCGTCAGAAGGGTCTCGGTAAGAAGTCCAATAGTTGTGCTTCTGCATGGTTGAGCCACCTGCATTGCCAATAGCCGTGTTCAGACCTGTGTAATACTCATTGTTGCCACCATTGGCATCGAAAATCTGCTTCCACTCGTCCCTGCTGGCCACTTTCCATGAATAATATTTAACTTCATCCTCACTGGACTGTTTCAATGAATAGACCTTGACTTTTGGTTCGTGACTGGAGGCTACGCCCGCGGTCTGATACGCCCAGCATGTGTTATCGCCCACGTCAGTCAGCGCGATGACGAGACCGTTAGAGCCGTTCTTGTACGCCACCATGCCCGCAGCAGTCACATCCGTAGGCAAGTTGTCCTTATCCTCCACGTAGTATGCCAAGCCGTCGGTGCCTACTATCATGCCCACGGTTGACTTGGCGAGGGTACATCTTTTAGGCATCTTCACCTTCACCTCGTAGTATTTGCCGTTGGTGAAAGTGACATTCTTGGTGTAAGTATATAATTTGCCGTTGCCATCAGTAACGGTCAGCGTGTAGTCGTTGGGCCTATCCTTATTGGGCTCGGTATTAGGGATGGCGGCATAGATGACGTTGGTGGCAGATGCAGGCGTAATGGTCATCGACTTCACCAGTGAGTTTCCTGTCCCATCAATATTATTCATCTTTTCCACAAGGGGATTCGTGGTTTCAATCTCCAGGCTCTTGGCATTGATGGCGTTGCCATTATTATCCACGAAAGTGAACTTCACGATGGACTGCTGAGCTTCAAGATTGATGCCGCTGGCGACAGTAACGGTGGAGTTATTGACAACGTAATCAGTTGTTTGGGAAAAGGCATAGTCATACTTCTTCTCGATGCTGTTGGCATCGGAGAGCAGCACACCCGTCTGCCCTGTGTAGTCGTAGGTGCTGCCATGCAGATAGAACTTGAGCTGTGCACCTGCTTGCAATCCCGTCAGCTTGCCTGTCAGCGTGGTCACACCGTCGTTGCTTGCCTTCGCCTTCAGCGTTCCAAGTGTCGTGTTCGTGGTGCCAGACGTCTGCACGACCTCCACCACCTCGCCCTCATTCCACTTCACGTTGAGGGCGCCGTCTGTGCCGTAGTACAGTCCGCGGGTGGCGGCAGCGTCGCCAGTGGATTTCGTGGCCTCGATGGTCATGGTATATACTTGCTGCGCCGTGGGGTTCACGGGCTGCTCACTCAGAATCTCGTCGTCGCTGGAGCAGGCGGTAAACACTGCGGCCGATGCTATGAACAGAGCGGCCAATGAAAGGATGTTCTTCGTCATTGTCGAGTCCTCCTTAATCCCATTCTTCGTCTTGCGCAGTACCATAGCCACTGCGATTGGCCTCAACACCGCTGCCTGCCATGAGGTGTGCCTGATGTTGCAACTTGACGACCTTCATCGTCGGTTTCTGATAGTCTTTTCTTTTCATGTTCTTGAATATTTTGTTGGAATGTTTTAAAAATGTGAGTTTAGATAATTGTTATTCCTTCCCGCTGTCGCCGTCCCCGCCGCAGTTGTTCAACGGGGACAAAACAGCCTTGCTCAATATGGCATGAGCCATCTAGCAAAAGGAATGGTTGTCCCTGTTATTGGTTCATTTTATGCTCGTTTTCTCGCCAAGGCATAGCCGATGCAAGCATCGCTCTGCTCTTTTGGCTTAACGAAAACGTTCCCTTGTAGTTGCGTTCAGCCTCCTCTGCATGGCGAAGGAATTCACGTGCCTCCTTGCCTTTCAATGTGGGGATTGCTTTAATCGCTGTTGCCATAGTTATATAATCTTTCATTTTCATGTTCGTTTTCTCGCCATGCCAAAACTCATGCAAGCATTGTTTTGGTCATTTGGCTTAACGAAAACGTTCATTCAAAAACCTGTCCCCATGATCTTCACGGCAGAGAGGCACGTTCCCTTCCTCCAAGTAGCACCGCTCACGGCAGAGAGGCTCGTTCCGGCGGAGCTCGTCCCTTCTCTCTCTGCTGATGGTTACTCATAGTCGGAAAGTATTAGTGGAGTTCTACATTATTTACCTCGCATCTCCGTCGTAGTCCTCATCGCTGCCGCCGTAATCGAAGTCACCGCCACGAAGGGATTGCACTTCATTGCTGCCAGCCAGCAGGTGCTGCTGGTACTGGAGTAATACTACCCGCATGGCGGGCTTCTGATAATCTTTCTTGTTCATATTGCTAACAGTTTATTTAATTACAATCTTCTTACCATTATTTATATACACGCCTGCGCGTGAGGGCTTGCCCGTGAGGCGGCGACCGTCGAGGGAGTACCATGCATCCATGGAATTGTCAATTATCAATTGTCCATTGTCAATTGAAATGATGCCTGTGGTCTCGTCACCGTCGCCGAAGTTGAGCACGAAGCGGCGGGCAGCAGCCTGACCGGGAGCGGGCAGGTCGCCGGCAGTGATGCCGTTCAGATAGAACACGGCGCGGCAGGAGCCGACGGTCATCGCGGCCAGGGGATAGTAGAGCTTGTTGTCGGCACCGAGGTAGAGCACGGTCTTGTTGCATGCCTCCAGCGTGAATGGCGAGAACCAGCCGGAGAAGTTCACGTAGCCGGTCGTGACGGGGCTTACGGTGCTGCTGATGGTGACATTCTGGAAAGTCGGGTCTTTGATGTTGTCGCTCGCGGTGGCCCACTTCACGATGTAGGGCTTGCCGGCCTCGATGCTGTTAGCGTCGGTGAAGTTCAGCGTCAGCGTGCCGTCGGAGAATGATGACGACGAGAGCGTCTTCACCGTGGCCCCTTCGAGCGGTGTGCCTGTGAAATCGCTGACTGCGAAGGGCAGGCAGAGCGTGTTCCACGAGCCGTCGCGATAGAGGGTGCGGTCGGCGAGGGTGACGTCAAATGATGTGCTCCTGTCTTCGATGAGGGCACTATTGTCGGCATCGTCGGCCAGTAGGAAGGCGGGAGTGGTGAAATACAACGTAGTCCAGTCTGATGTATTTTCACCTACCACCGACTGCACCTGAACCATGTAGCTGGTACCAGGCCGAAGTGCTTTCAGCGTTGCTGTTGTCAGAGAAACGCCGCTTCTTGTGGTCCAACCGCTGTAGTCGATATTGCCATTTTCGTCCTGCACATAACTGCGGTATTGCACGTTGTATGTGTCGGCATAGCCGGTCCAAATGAGGGTGGCCGCAGTAGCGGTGGCTTCGTTCACGCTGAGGCCTGAAGGGGCGACGTAGCGTGGTGCCGTGGCGAAGGTTTGGGTGTGGGAATAATAATGGTTTCCTTGATAATAATACCCCACCTGGTATTCGTAGATGATGTCGGACTGTAGGCCGCTGATGTAGGTTCCTTCGTCGTCTGCATTGTCAATGGTAGTCCAGTCACCGTCGCTGCCGGCCTGACGATAGCGCAGCGAGAAGCCCCAACATGCTAAATTAGCCGACCAGCCGATGGTGGCATCGTTAGGAGTAGAGCTTGAGACAGTGAAACCAAACACTAGCCACTTGTCCAAGTAGAAATCTACACCGGCTATAGTCTTTTTTGTAGAGTACAAGTCGGCGGGAGCAGAGGTGTAAACCTTTGTGCCTTGAACATCGCCAAGCGGAGTGGTATAGTAAAAATCAATATCTATGTAATGAGAATATGCATTGCCACGACCTAACGTGGCACTACCTTCGCTGCCAAAAGTCATACTGGTTGGAGCAAAGAGGCAATTCTTGATT
>Ga0326512_10004191_pt1 | contig 10487 bp, 9 predicted proteins | sample 1_2617_0518_D_FD_203652 | JGI IMG/M metagenome (GOLD analysis project Ga0326512, IMG submission 203652) | Bovine rumen microbial communities from UC Davis, California, United States - 1_2617_0518 | ecosystem: Host-associated > Mammals > Digestive system > Stomach > Rumen | place: USA: California...
TTTTTTTCGCTGCATTCCTTGACGTTGTCAATAGATGGTATAATCCGATTCATCCAAAAGAAAGGCCAGATAAATCTAATTTGTAGTCCAGATCTTTCACAGTCAGATGCAGAGTTGATAGATGCCTGTATTAGCTTAGATTCAAATCATATAACAAAGTCACTTATAAAAACTATAACTGATAGTATACTGTCTGACGAAGAACTAGACCAGTTGGATGTGATTTGCAATATGATCTGCGAGGGCAAACTTGAAATTAGAATTGCTTATCAGCCCTTGGGAATCTTTCATGAAAAGTTTGGTATATTCGTTGATGAAGCAGGCAACAAAGTCTATTTCAATGGTTCTATGAACGAAACGAAGAGGGCTCTGATTCACAATCAGGAAAGTATTCGCGTGAATTTTTCCTGGCAAGATGAATATACCGCAAGATTCATAGATGACGAGCAAAGATATTTCTCTTCTCTTTGGAACAATCAAGATGAATCAGTTGTCGTTATAGATTTCCCCAAAGCTGTAGAGGATGAACTGTTAAATTGTTATAAGCGGAGTGAGACACTTGAGGCTGCAATAGAAAAGTACATATCGGGGCATTTCTCAAAAGGGAAAAAGGATTTGTATCCTTATCAAAAAGACGCCATCCAGCAATTTTGTGACAATGGCTATCAGCATTTTTATGAAATGGCAACTGGTACAGGTAAGACTTTCACTTCTGTCAAAACAATCAAGCGGCTTAAAAAAGAGAAGAATGAGAAAATGTTTGTTGTGGTGTGTGTACCGCAGATAGATTTGCAAGTTCAATGGGAGTCTGCTTTACGGGATGAAGGGTATAACAGGATTTACCTTTTTGGAGGAAGCGGTTCTTCATTTGAAAAAACTCTAGCAGAAGCAACGATTGATTATTTTACAGATGACGATGATATTATTTGTGTAGCGGTGTATGATACTTTTTTCTCGAAGATGTGCTCCGAGATCCGCAAAATTAGTCCATTATTCATTATCGTTGATGAAGCTCACAATCTGACAAAGGGCAATCTGTCTGCATTGGTAAAATTGAATCCACAATATAAATTGGGACTTAGTGCTACCATTCAGCGCTTCAGTGAGAGTGAATCCGAAGCTATCGTCAGATTCTTTACTACTGGCGACACATTCTATTATGGCATTGAAGATGCAATAGATAACGATTTCCTTTCAAGATATGAGTATCATCCCATCTTCGTTCGACTTACAGAAGAAGAGAATGAAAAGTTTCAATTTAAGAGTAAACTACTTGCCCAAGAATTGAATAAAAAAGAGCCTGATCCTGAGGCTATTGATAAACTTCGCAGGGAAAGGAGCCTTGTTCTTAAGCAAGCTTCTGGAAAGATCGAAAAACTTAAAGAACTCGCAGAACAAGGTTATAATTTTGTCAATTCAGTTGTCTATTGCGGACAAGGAAAAGACGAAGAGGGAGAACTTATTATCGACTCAGTTACAAAGACACTTTATGATAATGGCTTGGTTGTGTCACAATTTACCAGTAGGACATTAAATCGAAAAAGAGTCTTATATGAATTTGAGCAGGGGTATTTTGACACCTTAGTAGCTATAAAGTGTTTTGACGAAGGTGTTGATGTTCCCAAACTTGACAAGATATACATCATGGCAAGTGATAGCGCATTAAGACAAACCGTTCAGCGGCGAGGTCGTGTGCTGCGTAAGTGTAAAGAGAGCGGTAAGACGATAGCCTATATCTATGATATGGTAGTACTACCATCAATTGAAGCCGGTACTTATGGTAACGACGGACTACTTAAAATAGAACTGTCCAGAGCTAAAGAGTACAACAGGTTGGCAGTGAATAAAGATGCTAATGATTTAACATTTTATGACATTGAAGAAACCTATCATATAACAATAACAGAAACGCAAGAATATGAATCAGAACCCGATTGAAGACGTATTAGAAGAACTTCATTTTACAGAAGCTCAAAAAGAGGCCTTTTGGAAATTCTTGAATTATGCCAAGACCTGTCAAGAGACTGGCAATAATAAGCAATTAAAATCACAACTTGAAGAGATTGTGAAAAGTGTTGTTGACAAATATTAGCCCTATGAAGATCAATTACATAAGATACCACAACTATCGTTGTTTTAAGGACCTAACAATTAAATTTGACACAACAAGCACAAAGAATATTTCTTTGGTTATGGGTGTCAATGGCTCTGGCAAAACAGAGATGCTTTTCTCTTTTCAGTGGGTGCTTTATGGTTTTAACTTCAAGAGTATGCGAGAGAAAGAAGAGACTCCGTACTCGCTTAATTCGGCTCTATACCATAAGTTGGAAATAGACCGACATGCTAATTCTGTTGAATGTTGGGTAGAACTATCATTTACCAACAAGGGAACAGAATATTTCATGAAGCGAACAGAGACTTTCATGCGATTGAACGATAAAGTGTCTTCTTCAGTAAAGGTGGAGTTAAGCCATACCGAAGCTAACGGTGAACGAACAATACCAGAAACAAATAAGGATATAGTAGAGGAATTACTGTCGAGAATAATACCAAAATCAATTTTGGAAGGAATAACATTCGATGGTGAGCGCATGAAAAAACTTAATATCGTTGGAGATCAATCGATTGAAACTATCAAGAATGTTATTTCTCTTGTTACTAATGAGAAACTTTTTGAGTTATGTTTAGGTGAGATTAAGGACGTTAATGGCGACATTCGTAGAGAGAAAATGAGAATTAATCGTCAGGCTGGTAATGTCTCTGCCGAAGAGCTTGAAAAAGAAATTGGAGAATTAGAAGATACCATTGAAGAGAATAATATTAGTCTTCATGGGATTGGAATAAATCAAGAAAAGGTAGCTAACAAGATAGAGGAAATCTCTATTAAGTTATCTGAATTAAAAGATGCCGAAGAGTTAGAGCAAAAACGAAAAGGTCTAGAGAAAGATTTAGAACGAGTAAAAAAGAGCTTTGATCAAAATACAGATATCTTTTATAAAAGGTTATCAGATGGATATGCATTAGTAACTGATCAGTTGGTTGGTGATGTTAAACAGTCTATAGAAAATGTTGATATTCCTGCAGGATTAACTGTTGAGGCTGTCAAAAGCATTTTAAAACGTCCCAAATGCATTTGTGGTTGTGAATTGAGTGCTGATGTTATCAAACATTTAACAGATATGATATCAACGCTTCCTCCTGATAATATCAGTAGTACACTCTTGTATATGGCAAATCAGTTCGAGGGTGAAAAGAAACGTACTGCCAAGTTATTAAAAGACGCATATAAAGCGATGAAGGATGACGAAGATGAAGTCGCTAGTATAAAAAAACAATTAGCAGAAATTGCTCAGTCATTAGTAACAAATGTATCTGAGAGGATAAGTAAGCTGAGCAGAGAACGTGATGAGCAACTTCAATTGCAAGGACGTTTGAAGCAGGACGAAGAACGATGTAATAGAGAAAAAGATAGGGCAGAAAAAAGACATAAGGAGGCTCAAGCAGAATTACAAGCCGCATCCGGTAATCATGAACAACTTAAGGCCTTAAATAACCAACAAGAACTACTGGAACTTTTCAAAAGTGCAATTGAAAAAATAGGAGAGCGAAATCGTGAATTATCGCTCTTGAGCATCAATTCCTATCTTTCTAAAGCTTATACTTTACTTAGTGAAGATACAGGAAGAAGAATCTATTTATGTCAACATGAGAAAAAAGACAAGTATCGTCTTGTAACATACGTAAAAAGTAAATATGACACTATGTTTACTACGTGGACAAATAGCGGCGAATTGAAAACTCTGCAAGATGAAGGTCTGTCTGAAAGTGAGATACATGAAAAGATAGTCCTTAAAGTTGTCGAAGGTAAATCAACAGGACAGAGTAAAGTGAATTCATTAGCCTTTGCCAAAGCTATTTTGGATTATTCTAATGAGGACAGAACTACGGACAAATTGAAAGTATCACATGATTATCCTTTCCTTATAGACTCTCCCTTCACTGAATTGAGCGGCAAAAACTTAGAGAATGTGGCTCAATACATCCATACTTTTGCCAATCAGATAATCCTTATGGCCGATGATAAGAGTTATGGTGGGGTCGCTGCTTTTGTTGAACCTAAAGTTTGTTCTAAAACAAAGTTGCTCAAGAATGAAAAAGAAGGTATAACTTACATAAAATAAAATGCCATGCCAATCAATATAGATACCACATACCGTATAAATCGCAATCAGGATCAAGAAGAACAAATGCGATATCTTTGGAGAGATTTGAGAGTCTTCAATGACTACCATCAAATCTTAGTAATATCTGCATTAATCGGTTATGCGAATAACGCTTATGTTCCTTTTGTAAACAAAGCTGAACCTGTTCAGATAATCAATTTTGAAGACAGAGAGAAAGAAATTATTAATTTTCTGGCATATCTAAAAGAGGGGAATCAGTCTATTTTGCAGGAAAAGCCTAAAGAAGATCCTGACCGTAATAAGATGTATCTGGCATTTGAGAATTATGCAAATGGCGGTTTCCCAATATTATGTAAAAAACTTGGTGTTGATTTTGCTGATAAAAGCAAAAATGACAGATATACCATTTTGCACAAGTATTATACAATGTTGGTTCAAAATGACCTAATGGATATTTAAATTATGAAGAAGCTTCTCCCTCAAGCAAATACACTAGCTACAGTCATCAGGACGTTTAAACTCATAGGCAATACGACGAATTGCACTTTGGCCGATATTGCATCGTTTAATAATTTTGAATTGCGTCAGGCATCATATTATTCTAATGCATGCTATTTCCTTGACCTTATTGATGAGGATCTTCAATTGACATCATTGGGAAAGGACATTATGTTAGACCCCAAAAATGCAAAGGTGAGAATATATGAGATAATCATAAAACATGAACTTACAGGTCAGATATTTGCCAAGACAGCCTTGTATCCCAAAAGAAAGGTGATTAAAGATAGTAAAGAACTTATAGGATCTCTTTATCCTGAGTATGGGGAGGCTGTTATTGATCGACGTACAAAGTGCTTAATTGGCTGGTGTGAGGAAATCTTAGATTATATGAAGACATCGGAATAGGATTCATGGAAGAAGTCAAGAGAATCTATATTCTGCTTTCACATAGTGAAGGCCTTAAAATCAAGGATATTGCGAAAGAGCTTGATTTGGATATATTCTATGTGGCTGATATTATGTTTTCTACTGACAATATCCCGTATTGGTATCAGAATGACGATTCTTTGTGGTTTGCGAAAGAGGGTGCCATTGAAATTGAAGAAAAGCCTGAAGATGAGAAAGATGAACTGATAGTTCCTGTTGAAATACCTCAAAGATTCAATATTAACAGATTCTTACAAAATGACATAAGTGACTCACTACGTGCATATTTGTATCAAATCCCTAAATACCGTGTTTATTCAAATGAAGAAATACTACAACTTTTCAAACGATACAGAAAAGGTGATAAAAAAGCTTTTGAGTTGATTGTTAAAAGTCAGCAAAGATTTGTAGCTAATATCGCCTTTCTTTATTGTAGGAAAGGTGCTTCTCTTGAAGATATAATACAAGAAGGGAATATTGGACTCATTAAAGCCATTGAACGTTTTGATGAAACACAGTATCATAGTTTTTCAAACTTCGCAAAGTCATGGATTCTACAGGCGATTTCAATCTCTATGATAACGATACCATTCATGGTAAGACTTCCTCTTAATATTATATATCAATATCGTAAGATACGTAAATTTAAAGAAAAATTTGAACAAGTGCATGAAAATCCGCCCTCTGTGATTGATATCGAAACAGACGAGGATTTAGATTTCGATAAAATTACATTCTTAAGCCAATATCCTGATTCTCTTAGTGAACTTGTTGAAATTACCGATAATTTAGATTATCTAGAAAGTGATTCTAATTTGGCCACATTTTATGAAGATAATGAATATAATAGTTATCTTGTTCAAAAGCTCATTAATCGTTTGAAGAAAAATGAATCGCGTATCTTAAGGCACTATTATGGTATAGGCGTTGTTGAAGAAACTATATCAAGTATAGGGGATGAAATGAATCTAAGTCGTGAAAGAGTGAGACAAATTCTATGGTCCTCTGTTCGTAAATTACAGGATGTCTCCCATATAAAAATAGAAGAAGCTAAGATTGGAGAAATGATTCGTATTGATTCTTCAAATCAATTGGGACGAGTAGTGAATACAAAGCAGGGGGCTGATGGTTCTACTATTCTTATAGTAAAAATGTATTCAGGATTTACCATGGAAATCTCCCTTTATGACACTCCATATCATATTATAAAAAGAGTAAAAAGTCAAGAGAGACAAAAACAAATATCTAAATCATACCAAAAGACGAGTGTTACGGAATACACTCGTTTGAAACAGGTGGGAGAACGTTCTTTAAATAAAAAAACTCCCAAAGAAGTAACTAAGTATGCTGATATCAAAGTGGGAGATCAAATATTTTACAACAGAAAGTATTGCATAGTAAAGAAGATTATTGAATCCAGTAAGTCTGTTAAGTTATTTATAGAATATTCCAATGGTGTGATGGATGTAGTATCTTACAACAGAACAAAATTTGAGAAGTTGTCAAAGTCTTCGGATATGATAATTGAAAGGACTTCTTCTGCAAGAACACAAATCACAAATCAAAAAAAAAGAGAGGCTATGGTTGGTGATCGAATTAAATACCAATCGATGAACTGTACAGTGATAAAAAAGAAAGTAATGAGGGGCTCTTTTCGCTTGTTTGTAAGGTATGATGATGGAAGAGTTGATAATTTGCTAAATGATTGGAGCAAATATATTATTTTAAATAGATAGACTCGACAACTATGAACTGCATAAAAATAAACTATAAGTCACGAAACAAAGACTTCACCCTAGTTAATGGTGATTGCGTGTCGGTACTTGAGTCGTTTGACTTCAAGTTCGACATGATATTTGCCGACCCTCCTTACTTTCTGAGTAATGGCGGCATCAGCGTCAGTAGCGGCAAGGTGGTTTGTGTGGATAAAGGGGAATGGGACAAGGCTCCTTCAGCTGAATACATTGATGAGTTTAATCGCCGATGGCTTACGGCTTGCAAGGATAAGCTGGAAGATAATGGTACCATTTGGATTAGCGGTACCCATCACAATATCTTCTCTGTTGCAGACCAGTTGTCGGAATTGGGTTTTAAGATTCTGAATGTGATAACATGGAATAAGACAGATCCACCTGATAACGTGTCTCGTCGTGTTTTCAAGCACTCTGCGGAGTATATCATTTGGGCCAAGATATCGAAGAGGTCTCAGCATCGTTATAACTATGAATTGATGCGTCAACTGAATGACGGCAAGCAGATGACGGATGTGTGGCGTATGCCGGCAGTTGCGAAGTGGGAGAAGTCGTGTGGTAAACATCCTACACAGAAACCGTTAAGTCTGTTGTCGCGTATCATCATGGCATCTACAAAGGAAGGCGACTGGGTACTTGATCCTTTCTGCGGTAGTGGAACTACAGGCATTGCAGCATCATTGCTGGGTAGGAAGTTTCTAGGCATTGATATGGACTTGACGTTTCTGGAATTGGCATCCAGAAGACGTGAGGAAATTGAGAACCAAGACGTTAGACAAGCTTATAAGGAAATGGTTTTGGTTGATTTCAATGGTGCCATTCAAGCTGAGAAACCACATCATGTTCTTGTTGGCAGAATCGGATCTGATGAACAATGGGAATGGTTTGAAAAGACGCATACCTACATCCTGCCAATTAGTAAGATTCTCTCAATGCCAAAGTTACTGGGGGCAGAATACGTATTGGCATTTCTTGGTAAGGATTCCCAAAAGGCACAACTATGCCGTATTTCAAGTTTAAAGCCACAGGTAAAGACTCGTGAGCAAGTTGCCGAAATGGCCTCACACACTTCTGCATATAGACCCAAACGGGATAATACATATTGGTTGATTCATCTAGAAAAACCTTTGGATGAAATAAAGGGAAAGGTGTTTGACAAGTCGCTACTTTTGAATACACAGGAAGAGCGTGGGGCCTATTGGATTAAGAAATACGAAGATGTAATTAAATCGTTTAAAAATATTTGAATAAATTTTGCTGGATCGGAATAATGTTGTATCTTTGCACGCAGTTGTACTGGTTAAATCTAAGATATGACAAACGATATCACAGCGGAACTGGCAAAACTGCACGAGTTGAAGGGAGCTGAATTCTCTCGTCAAGTGGAATTAATTGCACTCCGCAGAGAATTTCATCCAATTGATAATGAGAGAGGTATATTTACCGTTGGTGATAACAAAAATGATGATTATGAGAATCTGATTCAAGCTGCAAGAAAAGCAGTTGAATTTGGCTATAAAGTTTATCTTTTGCCTAATCCTAAAGGAATTCGCACAGCAGACTTTATCTTTGAATTTAAAGGAATATTCGTAATGTATGATCTCAAGACAATTCAAGGTTCTAATTCTGTAGGAACTCGTTTGCTGGAGTCAATAGGCCAAAGCAATAGAATATTACTAAACATGGCAACAACTTATAATGCACGTTATTTAGCATCTGACATAAAATCTTATTTTGAGACAAATCATGACGCGTTGGAAATATTAATTTTCAAAGGAAAAAAGAAACTGAGCATTAGTCGGAGATTTGTATCTAACCCTATGTTTAATAGACTCTTTCGACGAATGTATGAAAAATAAAAGCCACCCCAAGGTGGCTTTAAATGGAGCAGGGTCTTTGATGGCTTACTCCCCGCATTCAGCGGCGTTGTCAATTCATTATTGACGGTGCAAATATACGAACTATTCCTGAAACTTCCAAATTTTATCGGAAAAAAATTAGTAAAACACACCAAATGTGTTAAATAAGATCAAAAGACGATCCGTGCCGATCCACATTTTTGGTGAGATCGGCTTTTTTCGTATCTTTGCAGATCATGAATAGTAAGCAGCATAAATTGACACATAAAGAGGCTATAAAACAGGCTCTTGAGAAACTGGGTGGAAGGGCGCGGCTGAGGGATATTTATCCGTTAGTGATACCTTATATAGTCTATAAACCTGGAAGTGATATAAGAGCTACGTTGCGTCGTCAGTTGCAGACCACTCCTGAACTTTTCAGGCATACAGAAAAAAGGCGTGGTTGGTGGGAATTGGTGTCATATCAGGAAGAGTTAGCTGTAAATGACAGAAAATTTGAGGAGTTAGGGAAACTACAACTTACAAAAGATGATATTATTCGAGCCTTTAATAATAATTGTGACAATTTGATTGAAAGAGTTCAAGCCAAACTGTACATGCAGATGCTTTTTGGTGGGAATAAAGTTTGGCTACGCGCTTATAAAGAGATGAAACAGGCTGGCTATTTTGATGATCCTCAGATTACTATGAACAATCCTCAATTCGGCTCATTGTATAAGGTGACTGGGAATAAGAAAGTAATAATCGGGAAAGTTTAATGGGGGGAAAGAAAGATAATTTAGGTATAACATTCAATGGTTCTGTTAGTTTTAATGGCCCCATGTTCGACATTCATGACAACCAACATGTACATATTGTGAACAATGGTGTGCCTCAGAAGGCTGACTGTAATGAGGAATATGAGTTTGTTGATCTGGTTTTCTTTGATGAACACCGTTGGGGTACAATGGAAAGCCAGTTGAAATTCAGGCAAGTAGTGAAAAATATCCTGCCGAGACTTGACGTTGATAGTGGAAGGGATTGGGTGGCAGTCTATATCGCGTACCATTATTTAATGGAACATTGGTCGATTATGAAGAGACATGCTGATTTCTTTTCTGATATTGATGCTTTGTTTCCGGGGCTACTGACTAAAGTGAATGACAATGAGAAATCACGTGATAAACGGTATAAGGCCTACACTGATTTGTTGCGTCTTGAGTGTAAGAATTGGTTCATAGAAAATGAAAGCTTGCCGCCGTTTAATGAGTGGACCTCGAAATGTTATACGTATCACGTGGACGAAAACAGACGTAAGAGAATTCAACAATTGGTTAAAGATCTTTATCAAGGTTGGCATAGAGAGGATCTTTGAGGAAACTAAAGATGATTAGGTACCAAGTAGCGCAGCTATTTGGTACTTTTTTTATGATCTGTTTCGTGTGTTTCGTGCGATACATCCCTTTTTTTTCGTGTGTTTCGTGTAGTACTTTTTTGAGCTTCTTATTTAATTGACGGTGTGTTCCTTATTGTTTAAATTTGCACTCGAAAGCTTTCAAACATTAAACAACGAGTACAAATTTAAAAAATAAAAAAACGTTATGGAACCAATTATTTGCGGAGTGAAGAAAAAGTCGGAGGTCATGAAGGTGACGACTTTGAAGGGAGAACAGTTGAGCAAGTGCTTTATCGTACTGAAAGAGTTCGGCAACGACTATACGGATGAATTTGCTTGCAGCGTGCTGGGGAACCTGGCCGACGTGGGATTCGAGGAGAATGAGCTGGTG
>Ga0326512_10004192_pt1 | contig 10485 bp, 17 predicted proteins | sample 1_2617_0518_D_FD_203652 | JGI IMG/M metagenome (GOLD analysis project Ga0326512, IMG submission 203652) | Bovine rumen microbial communities from UC Davis, California, United States - 1_2617_0518 | ecosystem: Host-associated > Mammals > Digestive system > Stomach > Rumen | place: USA...
TATAGGCTAAGTGTAATCTTATTCCTATCTTAGCTTTACTGCCTAAACCAACTATATACTTTTAGAAACTAGAGGAGGAATCGAACCTCCTCTAGCTAACGAAAAAAATTTGATATGATTACATGGTATTTGCTCTCACGAGTTCATACCGATTGCTTCTATAGAGACTCAACAGTGGAGTATAAACATCAAAGATGTCCATATCCTTAAAGTTGGTTAAGAACTGTTCAATCTGTGCAGGATTTCCAGGAATATACATCATATTCTCAATTCCTTCAAAATGATTAATTGAAGGTTGTCCCCAACGATATATTTCAATCATTACAACAAATGGAACAAATCCAAGAATACGACGACAATCATTCTGGAACTCTAACATACTACTATGAGCATTATAGGAATTGTTTACATCTCCATCCGACAAGATTGTCCAAATAGGATACTCTTTAAGAGTGTCCAAGAAATCTGGATTCTCTTTAATGATAGGCTCTAAACCTTTGAGAATGCTTGTAATGTATGTTCCTCCACCTTGATAGACAGCATCACAAAATTTACTAATTCTCTGATAGTTATCATAGAAACTTAAAGTTGGATCAACCAATGATTTTGGACTGGTTGGTGCAATTTGAGTTCTAAGAAGACCATTTCTTCGAGAAGAAGTCTGATTAATGAAACTGTGCCAGTGAGAATTGCTATTAAAGAATCCAATTAGATTTCTTGCATCATCATCTGGATTCTTAACAAGACATACACTAGCAATAAACTTTGCAAAGTTAAATGGAGCACCATTCATTGAACCAGAGTCATCAATAATTACCAAACTGTTGTATGGCAAATTAACTTTATTCTGAATGAATGATTCAAGTTTCAACTGATCTACATTACCTCTAAGAATTGATTGATACAATTCATTGAAGTTAGTAGCACCAGTTGTTACTTTTGCTTCCTTCTTTACTTTCTGAAGTTTAATCTTGTCTTCATCAGTAGCCTGTCCTTGACGAACCTTCTCTTCAAGAATACGTTGCTCTTGTTGCTTTTCCTCTTTGAACTGTTCCCATTCTTGTAACCAACGCTGGAATCCTCTCCACTTAAATTCGTCACTCTTATTTTTAGAACAAAGAATACGATTCTTTACTCTAAAACGAGCCTGTGCTGGAAGTTTATCAAACCAACTAAGGAACTCATCCTTAGTAAATTCGTTAATCTTTCCAGTAGAGAACAGAACAGATTCTAGATCTCCATTGTACTGCTTTCTCCACTCACGATAACCCTTCAAGAAACGAATGTCCCATTCCATTTCTATAGAAAGTTCCTCTAAGAAATTCCTCTTTTCTCTCATGATTTTGAGAGTTTCAGGAAGCATCTTCTTATGACCTTGTCTTTTAGATGTACGAGGAATAGTCAAGAACTTAGCTATGAGCATCTTGTTAAACGGATTGGTTCCGTTAATAACAGAATACACATAGTTAAGAAGAGCTTTCTTGTACTCTGGATCATTGTAAGCAGAGAATACATTCAGTACTCTTGAACCCTTAGTCTGTACACGATTCTGAAACAATGTATCAAAACACTGATATTCATTGAACAGCTGTGCGTTCATGAACCTAATGAATTGATTTTTGTTATTCTTCCACAACCAATGGAAAATGGTATTGAAAGAATCACGATTTGCATTACCACCAGAATCTACTTTCTTCTTACCGAAGATATTATGCTGTCTTCCAGTAATATCTCCAATAGAGAATAATACTGAAAAGAACATCTTTCTCTTCTCAATATCCTGTGCAACTTCATTCCATGCTGCATCGAGCATAGAATTAGTCACAGTTCCTGCTGCTTGTTCAACTAATTTCAAACAGTTACTACACCCATAAAATGGGTTTTCATTCTTCTTGTTAAATTCTACTTGTATCATAATTGTTAAATTTGTAAGTAACTAATCTTCTTTTAGGATGTGCCATGAAAATAAGAGTGGCTTCGAGCGGCTTTATCTCTACTTCACAAAGTTTCTAAAATATACGACAAAGATACCCAAGGCCTTCTATTAACGGGTTATTTATCATATACACTCTGTCCCGGTATCAAGCTTCACTCTTATTATATTTAAAAAGAGAGTAGGGAGCCATGTCTATCCCTAATTTGGAAATTCATAGTTGCATGCAAACGTCATTTCCATGCACTCTCTTTAAAATTCTTCAAGCTCTTTAAGTTGAGCTTCAAGTTCCTTAATCCGATCTTCTGGAGTCTTGGTAGATTCCTTTAGTTCAGTAAGTTTCTTAGAAAGCTCTTCCTTCTTACGAGCGTTCTCATCAAGCTCAAGATTATAACGCTTCCAACCAATAATGAGATTTACCAATTCCTTGGTGTCTTTCATTGACTGAAGCTTGTCATTATCTGGAGCAATCCACTCATCAGCTGCTTCAGCCTTTTCAATCTTCTTAGAAAGATTAATCTTAATCTCATTAAGTTGATTGATTGAAGTTGTATGAAGCAACTCATAAATGTTAAGAGGCTGACCTAACTTTGTTGTGATTATTGTTCTATCAAACAATGCAGCATCTGCTAGGTCTAACAGACGTTGCATATGTTCCTTTGTAAAATTGATTTTCATTTGTTTATAAGTTTTTTAATTGTTTCTATAACTAAAGTATTACTAACATTGTACATTCGTGCAATGATAGTAATACTCCTTTCTATTTCATTCTCTAGATTAGTATATAACTTGTTCATAGAGAATTCCTCCTGTCTCTTGTGAAAATTCAAGAGCTTCACTATAAGTCTTGAATTTGTGGACTTGATTCCAGCCCACAATAACTCTATATTTCATATTGTTCTTGTTTGTTTTTAATTGATGTTAATACGTTGAGTGAGTGTTCAATTAACTCATTATCCTCACCTTGATAATGATCCACAAGATAGTCTTCGGCTTCTGGAATAGTTCCAGTAGCTACAGCATTTGCAACTAATGAAATTAAGTTACATACAAATTTCTTTTCTGTCGGTTTCATAATTTTCTTAATTCGTTTAACCAATTTATTTCTTTATCATAAGAAATCATTTTTTCTTTACCAAGCGTATTTAAAATAAATATAATTTCATCAATTATACCTCTATCGCTTGCTGACATTTCAATAAAGGAACCTTTACCTATTACTTTCATATTACATTCCTAAATTAGTTTCAGCTTGAGCTATTAATTCATCAGGAATTTCCTCATTTTCCTTTGGAACAAGGTAATTATAATTACCTATTTTCTTCCATTGCCAATCAAAATCAGCATTATTAGGAAACTGAGGTTTCCAATGTTCAGAGATATCACCACCACACCAGAGATTTGTTGTAGTAACTTCTCTGCCATCTTTAAATTTAATGACAAATTTATCACCACCAAATCCACGACACGATTTTGGAGTATCGTCTTCATCACCAATAGTATATAAAGTACCATCAATGATTGCTACATCAGGATTACCTACTAAAGATAATCTTTTACGCCATAGAGAACATTCAAAACATTCTCCATGTTCTTTCATGGAACGTTCATCTGAGGCGAACCTTCCAATTTCCTGATTACAAGTTGGACATTTCATATTGTTACATTTTTGTTATAAATAAAGATTCCTCTTCAGAACTCATTTGTCCGAAGAGGAATCTATTAATTTATTACTTAAGCAATATACTTTCTTAAAATAGTCATCGCATTCGATGAATTACTTAATTTCTGAATTATTTTTATTTTTAACTGTCTTACTCTTTCTTTTGATAGTTTTATTTTGTTACCTAATTCTTCCTCATTAATAGCGTTACAACCAATTCCGAAAAGATTTTTAATAATAAATAATTCTTTAGGAGTTAATACTTTTTGTAGCACTATATTTAAATCTACCTTTAAAGATTCTGGGTCTTTTTCTTTTTCGGATTGAAATGTATCTAATAATGTAACGTCTTCGTCCAAAGGAGCATCTGCTGATATTTTCTTATTATTAATAATTTCTGATTCTTTAATATTTAAGTTCTCAGCTATCTCATAATTAGACGGTTTTCTTTCATTATTTTGTTCAAAATCATTTATAAATTTATTAATACGATTTTGTAACGTTATATATTGATTCGGAAGACGTACTATACTATCTTTTTCAGAAATAGCTTGGAGAATACTTTGACGAATCCACCAAACAGCATAAGAAACAAATTTAAAACCACGTGTTTCATCAAATCGCTCTGCAGCTTTGATTAGTCCAATATTACCTTCATTAATAAGATCTATAAGTGATATGTCACAACATTGGTATTGTTTAGCTACAGATACGACAAAGCGCAAATTTGCTGTCACAAGCTTATCCTTGGCGCGTTCTCCCTCTAGGCCGCCCTTGCGGATTTTCTGTGCCAGTTCGATTTCTTCATCAATACTAATCATAGGAATTCTAGAAATATCATTAAGATATTTAGAAAGAAATTCATCTCTATTTGTTGTACTTACACTAATTTTTAACTGTCTCATTGTAATATAATCTTAAGAATAATCAATATAAATTCCTTGTTTTTTTAATTCTTCTATTTCTAATAACCTTTTTTTATATTGTTTTCGCTCCTCTTTTGTTTTAGGGCGTGTCATACTATTGGATTTCATAATTATTTTGAATTATTTAACTAAGTACCAGAGTAAACTACTCCTGTTGTTGAAAGCATTTTTGATGCATAGTTAGCCAAATCTCTAATATTATACCTTTGTAATAAATGCTATAAATCATAAGGCATATATACTCGATTGTTTTTTATTTCATTTACCCATTGTATAAATTTAGATGGATCATTTATTAATTCCTTCGTATTATATCCTAGATTACGGAATCTATCAAGAGTTGCCTACATACGGGAACGTACTTCTGCTTTTTTAGATATTTCTTCAATTAAAAAGTCATATGTACTCTTTTCCTCATCTGCAAATGTTGCTAAAGCTTCATTAGACAAATTTGGATTTGCTGGTTTAAGAGCATTTACTATTGCTTGTTCTGGATTATTAGAATTTGCAATCATTTTTTCAACTTCTTCTATTGCATTTGATTTATTTGTAGGATTGATACTTTCATTATATTTCTATAATTTTTGTATCAACGGATTTGGATCCATATTTTCCTAACGTCCTCCTAAACTGTGCCAAATTTCATGCCACATATTAGCTCTATGCTATATAGGAGAATATATTGGATATGAATATACTTCAAAATTTTCAGAGGTATCAATTAAACCGTTATTATCAAAAGCATAATATCTGTTTTCAGCTCCTTTTTCTGATTTCAATCCTTTAAATATAGTATTATCTAAGCGTTTTTCTAATACTTTTATCAAATCGGAACGTTCTTTTTCTGTAAACTATCCAGAATTTATTAATCTCTATTTAAATTCGTCTCCGTGAATATACTATCTTACACGTTCTTTAGTTTGTTCAAATAATTTATTTAATGAAGACTCATTTAAATAAATTTCTTTCCCGCTTTCTTCTGTCCAACTGTTTAGCCAATGTTTGGGACCTAATATACTTGGAGTTTCGCCTTCTGGTGCTATATTATACGGTCTAAGATTCATTGAATAGCTTGTATGTAATGTTTCAGGCATTCCGTTTTTTCCAATAGCATTGATTGCTATTGTTTCCATAGGATTTGTGAGTTTCATTTCATTAGAAATGAGTTTTGCTCTTGCCCAATTTTGAACTTTTCCAGAACCATATCTTCCTAAACCATATAAACCAGCTCTGTCAAGTAATCTTAAAGCATCCTTACCTTTTAAACCTAATCCACCGCCTATAAAATATCCTGGATTTGTAAATTCCGATAATGTTGGAGTTTGTAGTCCTAATTTCTCTTGAATGTTTTCTGCCCAAGTCTTTCCTGTTAAATTTTGGGAAGCTTTATCCACAACTTTTCCTCCTACAGCTCCTCCAACTAAAGTAGTTCCTATTGTAATTGGATTAGATAATAAAGCTAAACCTCCTCCAACTGTAGAAAGTCCTGTACCAGCATAGTGTAAAGCATCAGCGATATCACTTCTCCAAGTAGGTTGTGTTGCTAATTTAATATCTCTTTTAGTATCTTCCTAATCTTTAGTTTTTCCAGACTTACGACGTCTTTCTACATTCCTATAAGAACCTTCTGCTCTTGTTTTAGGTATTTCTCTTTCAACCTCTTCGTTTTGTCTTGCTCGTTGATTTTCTTGTTGAACTAGAGGATTAGAAGTTGTATTCATTCCAGGAACAAATATATAAGTTTCTGGACTAAATTGTATTACTCCTCTCCCTCGTCCGTTCTTTTGCTAATGTTTTTCAATTAATTTTCTCATATTTCAAAATAATTTTTTATTTTTTTAAATTATTTTTAAAATATGAAAAATCAAAATATTTGTAGCCAGAGTTGGATTTACACCAACGACCTTTCTCCATCCCGGGAACGCTCTTATATTATCTGAGCTATCTGGCTTAAAAGTTAGTTCTCCAGTTTTATTCGTCGACGCATACTTATATCTGGATTTCACCCGGTTCTCCAAACTAGTATTTTAGGAGCAGCATAGGATGCACATCGGGACGCCGTGTACTTTTTACGGGCTTTGCGGTGCTAACTTTTTATTATTTGTCTAATAATTCCTGCAGTATTTTCTTTAATAGCATTTATATTCGACCTCAAATGCTGCCTATACTGCTGCATTATAAGATCATATACCTTCTTTTCAGGATCAATTCCAAAACCATTTCCAGCCATGGTTTCTGACTTATGTTCCTCCCAGAATCGACCATTATTGGTCCAAAGACCCCAAATATCTCCAAGATACAGAGTATCTAGAGTTAATTCTGGAATTGATTCACAACGAAACATACCCCAAGGACATGGACCAAGATTTGATGATTTGTAACCAATATCCCAAGCATACTTATGAACATTGATTAAATCCTGAAGAGTTTTAGCTCTCGTCAAATCCTCATTCAATTGCTTATTCCATCCTATGATGGCATGAGCTTTCTCTCTCCATTCTTGATACTCTTTAAGCTTTTTAGAATGGAAGATTCTATTCCATAAATTATTTCTAACTTTTTTCATATTGTTAATTGTTTGTTTAGCTATTAATAAAATATCCAGTAAGAGCAGTGCGCCGAGAACCTGGAAGCTCTGTATTATTCCACAGTAGCTAATTGTGGTACAGTTTCTTAAACCCTTTTCGTATTTTAGTTCCATAAAAGAATTTAACCGGAACACTCTAGAGTTCGGATTGGTTACCGAATAGTCTTTTCTTTTAATGCCATTTCTAAAGCAATTAGTAAATCACTACTACTTAGTCCAAAATACTTTTTAATTTTAGATTCATCATGAGTTTTGATTACTTCCATTGCTTTTTCAAAATCATTTTTCATAACTTAACAAGTTTTAATTAATTAATAAATAAAACTCAGATTTTCTGAGTTGCCAGATTCTCTGATATACTTTCTGAGCGTCCAGATTGTATATGTTAAGTTATTATTAAAGACTAATTAATATCCCATTCTTCGAGAGCCTGCTCGGGAGTTAACCCTGAGCTGAGTTCCTGACGGATCTCATACTCAAGATTATACTTCCTTGCTATCCAAATCGCTTCAAATGCTGTCATACTGTCTCGTATTTAAGATATTTCTTATAAAGCACTGGATTCTCAGCTTTGAATCGTTCCATATCAAATCCGATAATTTTTCGAACTTGATAACCCATCTCTTTCATCTTTTCAATGAGAGATTCCTCATCAGATACTGGTGTTGAAACAGGCTTTTTAACAGGAGTATTACCATAAGAAGCAAATTTACGATAAATTGCTTCTACTTGAGATTTGTGTATAGGATCTTTTCCAAAGCTATACAACTTGGAAGTTCCCATTTTCTCGGAGGGTACAAACTTAGCAATAATCATACTAGCTGTACCTTTGTTGAAACCTAACTCACAAAGAGCTCCTACAAGTTCTTCGCGAGTATATGTTTTAGACTGATGTTCCATACGGAATTTGTTGAGACTCTCAGTCAGAGCCAGATAATTTTGTTTTTTCATATTGTTTGTTTGTTAATAATTATTATATTATAGAATCTATCCACAATGCATTTTTAATGTATTCATTAATTGCTTGTGAAAGCAAGAGATTAGGATATTTCATACACAAATATGATAATCCATTATGAGTCTTTAGGAAATCATTACAATCCTTCCTAACAAGTTTCTCTGCCTCCTTTGGAGACAAAGAAAAATCCGTCTTATTTAGAGGAAGAAGCTTACAATGTATATCCATGATAGTGTAGAAATTGTAACCATTACACCCCAGAAATAATCCTGGAATTTGTCTGATAATTTTAATTTTTTCATATTGTAAAGTTTTAATGTTTCATATTGTAAAGTTAAAAATGTCTCCACCCACCCAATTATGGATGGAGACCAAACAAACTTAACAATTTCGGCTCTTATTTAACGTCGCTTAAGCCTACCTATGTGCTATCCTGAAACACTATGGCAAATCCGAGCATTAATCCTCGGTAATCATCAGTGAAATTTCGACGTGAATTATTTCAGATTGTTAATTTTTAAAATGGCACTTTAGTAGTTCCCACTGATTCCGAAATTACAGGCCGGTTTTCTTTCCCATAGTATGTTCGTCTATTCCGAGCTGCCAACCCCTATCTTGTTGAGGATTTATATACTTTATTTCCCTCACTACGAATTCCAAGATGTCACGTAGGAATGGATGATGTTGTTATACTCTATCATCTTCGAGTAATTTTGGAATCAGACATCAACACTTACTAGTCTTTCATCCTACTTTTCGTATAAGCCATGTGTGCAACTTCCAACTGCCTCTTTCTAGCCATATGAACTTCACCATTCAGTTGGTAACGAATGAAGTTCGGCTACGCTTTTTTAAATAATAATAAAATGGAAATCATAATTAAAAATTAATCCTCTCACACTTATTGAGGACAATATCCTAGCATTCAATGACCGGAGCTAAACTCTTGAGGGTATCTAGGTATATTTTCTCTCACACCTTTAATAGCTTATCGTCGGATATCTCCTATTGTAGCTGTGAGTAGGGTTGATTACACAACTTATAAATTATTCTCCAGTCACGCGTTCTGAAGCGAGCTTAACATTATCTTAAACGACCATAGAAGGTAGTTAAGTCTACTTACGTCAAACCTGTAGTGCCAGCTACAGATGATACGGAACACAATATACTGGCATATATTGTGAACATTGTAATATATTTCAAGGGAATTTACTCCTTGCCACTTTAGTTAATCCGTATTACTCGGGCTCTTTTATTACAGTACGTCAGATGTGTGGTAATCTGATTTCCTGGACAATCATCTTGACTGACAGCTCACATACTTCTTATTTCTCTTCGCTGTATGTACGAATATCTCCTCTAACGGCCAACTAGATTCGAATTGTACCGATTTCCCCTCGGTACCACAAGGCAGAGCTTTTTATTTTACTTCCCCTCTCTGTAATAGGAAGTTAAAACTCTTCTCACCGATGCATTGAAGAGCAACTATCAACATTCAAGGACTCTGCTTTTGTCAGCTGTTCATACACAGAAGTAGTTGATTAGTTTTAATGTAAGGAATAGCGCGTCACCTTACTATATCCTCTCTCTGCGGTACAGGACTTTGGAAGCCATTTCTTTACAGACTACAGGCTACTCACTTATCCAACCAAGCTTTTTATTTATACTCCCTTCTTGGATTATAGGAGTTTATCCATTCTTCTTTTTTAGTGTCAATTTGTTTTTGAATTTCTTCAGAATGATCGTCAATCCACTTACTCAATTCTTGATAATCATTGGTTTCAAACAAAACATTTTTACCAAATAATCTATCTCTAACTACGAAATGTGCTTGAGGATTTCCGTTTTCATCAATCTTAAAATACGTTCCAATTGACCAATCGGAAAACACGCAATTCGATGTCCCACATAAGTTTTCTGACTTTGCAATAAATGTGGAATCATATGCACTAATGCTACACAATTTTAATTTCATATTGTTTGTTTGTCTCTTAAAAATTATTCGAGAGTAACGATCTTCACAGATGATTACTCTCTAAACCATGAAAAACACACTCTTATTTCATACATTCTGGAGGACAAGCCTGCAATTCACAAAGCAAGCTTATTAACTCTGAATACTTAAAGCATCCCTTATCCTCATGGTGCATCTCTGTATCATTCAACAGAGCCTTAAGTGTTTGGTCAATCCAACACTTGTTCTCGAAGAATGATTTGAACTGACTCTGAGAAAGAGCTTTTACAGCATCTTTCATTGCATTGAACGAAGGAATGTTGAAGTTACCACGAGTCTTGTCCTTGCGAACATATACAATATGTCCACACTCGTCAGCGTACTCAATGTCATCGAGATGACGGATAAGATTCTGCTCACAAGCCTGCATGCGACGTTCAAGAGATGCGATGAAAATTGGAGAA
>Ga0326512_10004193_pt1 | contig 10484 bp, 17 predicted proteins | sample 1_2617_0518_D_FD_203652 | JGI IMG/M metagenome (GOLD analysis project Ga0326512, IMG submission 203652) | Bovine rumen microbial communities from UC Davis, California, United States - 1_2617_0518 | ecosystem: Host-associated > Mammals > Digestive system > Stomach > Rumen | place: USA...
TATCAATATCGCACTTGTCGGAGCCTACCCAGATAAACGGTGCTGTATAAAGCTCCCTGCCAAGCCCCCAGTTGAAACAGGCACGTTTGAAGCTGTCGCTTGCAAGGCCCTTCTCAGCTTCGGTATTGCTTTCGGTTCCGGTGTCCTCCTTCTCAATCCACTGTTTCTTATCTTCATCCCAAATCGACACAATGCAGTTTGCGTTATCTCTGCCATGCTTGCGTTGCCAGTTCATCGGGCCGACAGTTTCATCAAGGATGTTCATGTCGCATCTTGCGTCCTTGTACAGCAAGAGCGTTAAGCCGTTCGGTTTAATTTGAGCTACGCGACAGTCAATTTCATCTGCGCGGAGCTGTCTGAATTTAAGTTCCAACTTCTACCTCCTTTTTTGTAAACACAAGCTGTCTGGTTCCCTCTGGTAACGTGACCTCAATCACATTGCCTGTATCTTCATCCCAACCGCGTCTTGTGTGAACAGGCTTAAATTTGCCCGTTTCAATACGGCGTTTCTGCTCTGCCGGATTCCAGCCGCATGTATCGCACTCTTTGTCGCAATTAACCGCCGCAAGATGTTTCCTGGAAACGCCCATCTTATCAAGTTCAATTTTGGCACATGCTTCCATCAGTCAACCTCCATGTTATTGATTTTGAGTGTCGGCTTTATCCTGCCTCCAAATCCAACAGGAGCTTCTTCTTTGCACCAGAACTTTCCGAACTCATATCCCTCAACAATGATTGCATACACGTTTTCATCGGCTATCGGGTCACTCTCAAAAGAATCCATGACCTCTCTATCCATGAGAGATTTCGTCATCTTCTGCTGAGTAACCGCCTTTTCGTAGCGATTCTCGTTCCTGAGAATGTCCTTTACTTTGCCGCTTCTGAAAACGGCTCTCAGAATATCGGGCAATTTTCCAGCGCCTTTGTACTGCTCTGCAAGATTCTCATACATGGCGCTTGTTTGCTCTTTGAACTTCGCAATTGCGTTCTCGTTTGAAGCGTAGATAAGCATGTCATACTCACCAATACGTTTGTTTTCGCTGTCGAACGTGGCAAGCATATCTGCCGGATTTCCAACATAGAAGAATCCAGTACCATCTTGAGCGCCTATCTTTATGAGTCTGTCAGGCTCAAGCGATTGTAAAAGTTCAATCAGTTTCATTTTTCTCTCCATCTATCATTTCTAATGGGCAACGACTGCCCACATATTTAGAAGGGTATTCGCTAATCTCTCCGGTTAATCCGCAACGTCTGGATGCTTCACGGAAGAAAAAGCATTGAGTACAGCTAATGTCCGCGTTCCCTTTGTAATCAACAGGGAAGTGTACCGTCACAACCGCTTTTGCGTTTATGTATGATGCTACACCGCTCTCGAAGTTGCTCAATAGTATTCTCTCCCCCTGTCAGGAAAACACTCGTCCTCATCTGTTGCATCGCACGGAGTGAGACAGTTATCACAGCCTACTATCTCATTGTCTGCCTTGTAGACGATAGCGCACGAAAGACCACAACAAGGGCATATAGGCTCATGCTCGTCACGCTGCCAAGGCGGTACTCCGTATCTGTTCAAGCTATCCACAATAGGGTCATCAGGTATCTGTACCATCTGTTACCTCCCCTGTGTACATATCAAGACCGTACACATCTTTCATGGCTTTCCGGATATTGCACTCACAAGACGGCCCCATATTGCGGATTTTTTGCAAATTACCATGCTTTTCTACATAGTCAAGTACATCCTGTACAGTGTTCATTCCTGCCCGTTTAAGGCAATTGTAGCCTCGTACAGACATTCCGTTTGCGTAGAGAATATCCAAGTCAGCATCGTCCCATTTCTTCTTAGGCGGGATAATAGGGACTTCTACGATTGATTCAACTGCGCTTGTCTTGACGTATTCAGAGCCACTTCCGAACGGGATTCTGTATGCTTCTCCATAGCTTGTATGGATTCCCGGATAAAGGCTTTCCGCTTCAAGGTCTATAACCCTTCCTGATACGAGCCGCAAAGTGTAGTGATTCAAACTTTCTTCATCTCCCCTAATTTACAAACATGCGCTGTGTAGTATTCATTCAGCGTTTCGCCCATGCGCTTTGTCATCTTCTTTGCCATTTCTTCACGCTCTGTGTCTGACATGTCGGTGTAGTCCTTATAACCACCGTTGCCGTCAGGCACAAGCAGGCGGCACTTTATAGGCTTACTCACGGGCTTATCTGATTGTATCGGCGCAGCACTTCGGAATACTCATGCTTTCCACGCGCTTCTTCGTTGGCCTTGCGGCATTTGCGGATGAGCTGGAACATGGCGTTTTTCCCCAGCGTAGGCGTTCCTATGGCGTGTTTGCCGCCTGTGTACGTCTTATTTTTTGCCATCGTTTCGACCTCCAATAATCAGCACCATAAAACAAAACAGAACCGCCAGCGCTAAAATCGTAATGCAAATCCATTTCGTGATTTCTACTGCCATTAAAACCTCCTTGTAATTTGAGGCGAGATGTGATACACTATTAGCGTCAACTGATAGAGCTTCACGCTCTCGCCTGTGTTCTACGGAATACGGGCGATTTTTATTTCTGCAAAGCCGCCAGCGGGTGAGACTTTCCAGTAAGGCGCTTGACTTCAACGTAGTTACCCATGAGCTGCGCCTGCATCCGCTCATTGAAATCAGACACGTCATTGAACACTCTGCGTTCCTCGGTACTCATGTCGTTCACCGGAGCGCCTTTGAGAATCTTGTTGCCGCGCTTGACGTGATTCTTTGCAATCTTTATTTCGCGTACATAAGCGCCGCTGTAATCGCCTGGGTAAAGAATCTGATAGTCACCGCCGCCAATATGCTGAATCGCTCTACCACGGCTTACCAGAATCTTCTTTGCCCGTGCGATAGCGTTGTAATACCGCTGTTCTCCGCGTTTCAACTTTGTTACGTCCTGAATGTCCTGATAGTGGATAATCTCACCATATTCTTTTCCGCTGATGAAATCAGCTAACTTGTTCCATACTGCAATAGTTTTTTCTTCCATTGAAATCTCCTTTCTTTTTTGGCTTGAAATGCTCGGCTTGGCTGGGCTTGGCATTGCGTGGCATGGCGTGGCGTGGCGGGAAATGCTCAACCTGACTTAGCGGGGCGAAACTTAGCTGAACCAAACGTAACCTGTATTGCTCGGCATGACCCAACCTAACATAGCTCGCCACATCCTGTATTGCATGGCGCGGCTCAACCTAACTCAACCAAACGCAGATCGGCACGAAATGCTCAACGCGGCTAAACTTAACTAAACACAACCCAACGCAGACTTGACGTAACAGAACTCGGCACAAAATGCTTGACTCGACTCGGCATAACCCATCAAAGCGGGACTCAACACAAAAATGCTTGGCTTGGCTTATTCAGGCAGAACGTGGCACGGCTTAACCGGACTCAACACGAAATGCTTGGCTCGGCATGACCAATCAAGGCGGGGCCGGACACGGCTCGGCATAGCACAAAATGCTTGACCCGGCGTGGCATACCACAGCTTGGCGTAGCGGAGCTTGGCTTATATTGCCTAACCTGTCTTAACCTAACAAAACTAAACAAGACACAAAATGCTTGGCACGGCTCGACGTAGCTCAACTCAACTTAACTTAACGGGGCGTAGCGCGTAATGCGTGGCTTGACCCGACGTAGCCCACCATGTAGCGGCATGAAATGCTCGGCCTGACTCAGCCTAACGTAGCTTTGCGTGGCTTAACCCGACATATATCGCTTGGCAAGGCTTAACCCGGCTAAACTTAGCGGAGCCTATTCTGACTCAGCCAGTATCGCTTGACTTAATCCAGCTCAGTTACACGGGCGCTGAATTTTCCATATTTTGGGCGCGAATCGCAAAGACCGACGTACTGACCAGCGTACTCGATTGCGTCCACGATTTCATCAAAGTTCAAGACTTTTTCATCGTACATGGCGGTGAACGTGATATTCCACATATTGAAACGCGGACGTGTACGCATCACGCGGGAAGTCTTGACCCTCATTGCGCGAACATCGCGGAAACGGAAATCGGCTTTCATTTCCTCTTTGGTAAGGTTTTCCCCAATGTCAAGGGGAACCATCATATCCTCTACCATGAAGCCCTTGACAATATCCTTGCCCTTGCGTCTCGCCTTTGCGCCCTCGCGAATAGTAGCTTCGATGTTTTCAGCCGGAACGTAAACGCCGACTTCATCATTCCAGTACAGGCCGCCTTCCCATTCAAGATCACTCAGCATGGCCAAATCTTCATCGGTCTTGTTTTTCTTCTTCGCGTTGATTTTCTTCTGTGCAATAGACAGCGGATGCAGGGGATTGACGCACTGGCAAGAGTGCATGATAAGAGGGCTGACACCGTGGAACTCACACTTGATTTTCTTCATGTTTTTTCTCTCCTTAATTTTTAATTGATTTTTTATTGTTGCTTGGCTTGAAATGCTTGACTTGGCTAAGCCTGGCAAGGATTGACACGACCATGCACGGCGTGGCTTGAAATGCTCGGCTTGGCGGGGCTCGGCTTGGCAGGGCTGGGCCTGACTTGGCGTGAAATGCTTGACTCGACTTAACATATCCCGTCCGAACTTGGCACAGCTCACCCTAACGCAGCAGGGCTTATCTTGAATTGCTTGTCACGTTTACTCACCAGTCAATTCTTCAACTGTGCATCCAAAAAGCGCCGCAAGTTTTCTCTGATACTTTGGGAGCGGCTTATTGCCTTTCTCCCATCGGCACACTACGCTCTGGCTGACTTCAAGCTCATTCGCAACATCTTCCTGACGCAGATTCGCGGCAATTCTCCGCTCTTTCAAAGTCAAATGTCTTTCCTCCTTCCTTGTAAAATATGAAATTTCATATTGACTTCTCATATACTTTATGATATATTGTAACCGGATTGAAACTAATATATCTGCCGCTCTATGAGGGGTCATATTTTTGCGCCGCTTTTCAACGACAACTGTATGATAAATCATAAACTCATAAATTGCAAGCATAAATTTATGAGAAATCATAGTTTCGTTTAGTTGCACAAAAAGCCACCCCTTAAATTGTCTATTGTGTCTAAGACCAAATAAGGGGTGACTGTGATGAATAATAAAAATGAAGTTTTAGAAAGAATCCTGTCCTTGATTCCGAAAAAATCAAACGGTGAGTTTAGGCATGGCGCGAAAGCGCAGTTTTGCCGTTCCATTAACATTTCCAGCCAAACGCTATCTGACTGGATTTCAGGCCGTAGCACGTCCTTTATGGATAAGCTGTTTCAAATTTCTGTTGTGCATCACGTTCCTTTAGAATGGTTGGAGACTGGCAAGACCGTTGAGGAAGCCGTTGACGAAGATCGCGCTGATTGGATGGAAGAACGTGAAATGCTGCAAACGATAAGGGATAAAGACCTGCGCAATATGATGGATGGATTTAAAAATATGACACCTGCGCAAATAAGAATGATGGAGCGGTTCATGCGCTCAATGATGGAGGACGATAATGCCGATTGAAGATCGTGATTATTTTGTGAGAGTAATTCCTTTTCCTGTCCGTGTCCCGGCGTTTATACACCTTAATAATGACGGCACATACATTATATTTATAAACGCCAATTTGGACTTTGAACATCAGCTTGACGGCTGGGAACATGAGATATGGCATATCATTAACGATGATTTATACGGCGATAAGAATATAGCAGACATTGAACCGCAAATGCGGTTGAATTGAGTATGGGGGTATCACATTGTCAGACATTAAAATAGCGGCTGGATATATCAGAGTTAGCACAGCCGAGCAAACCGAGCTTTCGCCCGATTCGCAGATTAAGTTAATTAGAGAATATGCGCGGAAAAACGGCTACATTGTCCCAGACGAATTTCTGTTCCGGGATGATGGCATTTCTGGAAAGTCAGCAGATAAGCGTCCAGCCTTTAAGTTAATGATTGCCACATCAAAGCAAGTACCACGCCCATTTGACGCAATAATAGTTTGGAAATTCAGCCGCTTTGCCAGAAATCAAGAGGAAAGTCTTGTTTACAAGAACCTTTTGAAACGTAATGGGATTGCGGTCATAAGCGTAACGGAACCGTCAAACAGCGATAGCCCTTTTTCAAGCCTAATTGAAAGCATACTCGCATGGTCGGACGAATATTTTTTAACAAACCTTTCAACAGAAGTCCGGCGCGGTATGCGTGAGAAGTCCAGCCGTGGAGAGTTTGGCGGCAAGCCACCATTTGGGTATGATGTAAAAGACAAAATCCTTGTCCAAAACGAAAACTCTAAATACGTCAAGTACGTTTTTGATGCTTACATCAGTGGTAAGTCATTCCGCGAGATAGGCCGCGCTTTAGGCGATGCAGGAGTTAAAATCAACGGCGATGTACCAGGAGCGCAAGCCGTCAGATATATATTGTCAAACCCGGCCTATTGTGGTAAAATACGATGGAGCGATGAAGAACACCCCGCCTATCGTAGCAACGATTATCAAGCTGATTTGACCGCTCTTGTCGATGGCAAGCATGAGCCTATTATCTCTGTTGATGACTTTCAGAAAGTCCAGGCGAAACTTGCAAAGAAAGCCGATGTGAAGTACGCCAGAGAGGGACATCCCGTTATGATGCTCAAAGGCTTGCTTCGTTGCGACAACTGCGGCGGTACTCTGGTGGATGTGACAGGCAGAGGGAAAACAAGAAAACCCCGTTTACAATGCTGCCGATACAGTCAGGGCAAGTGCAAAGTCTCCCACTACATCTCAGAGGAAGATGCAAACACCGCTGTCATTGACGGTCTTGAACAAGTCATAGCGTCTAACACGTTCGTATTTGCCCCAAAACAAGTGCAAGAGCCTACTTTGCAAAGAGACTGGGATAAACTGATAGCCCAAGAGGAAACGCGCTTAAAACGCGCAAAATCAGCCCTGTTAGATGGCGCGTTCTCCAATGCCGAGTACAAAGAAGTCAAAGCATCGGTAGAGGAAACCATAGCAAGGCTGAAAGCAGAAAAGGCAAAGGACGCTGCGCCTGTTGTCGATGCAGAATCATTCGCCCCACAAGTCAAAGAGGTAATAGCCGTCCTAAGAGCGCCGGACGTTTCAGGCGAAGCAAAGAACATGGCTTTACGGTCAATCGTGGATAAAATAGTGTTTAACAAACACGCTGGCACGTTTGACATTTATTTTAAGAGTGTCTAAAAACTTTTGTGCATTTGGTACACCTTTTGCTTAAAAGTTTGGTTCATTATCGTACAAGTTGCGAATTGAGCTAAAAATGCAGATAATTTATAATATTTAGCGTCAGGTGGGGTTCAGACGCTTGATAAAATTCAATACATTTACAATCTCCGTGCAGGGAAAGGATGCTGAACCCATCTAAGTACCTGCGCGGTTTTTGCATTTAAGGACTATGAACGATTTACTGTTTGATTCTCCACCGCTTGTAATTCAAAAAGAGCTTGCTTGCAAAGTCGGAATTAACGAAGCCATTATTTTACAGCAAATTCATTATTGGTGCGAAAACAATCGCAAGACAAACAGAAATTTCCATGACGGTCGATATTGGACATATAACACATTCGACCAGTGGGCAGAGCAATTCCCGTGGCTCACAAAGAGACATATTCAAAATCTGTTCGCTAAGTTGGAAAAGTCTGGCTATCTCATTAGTGGGAACTACAACAAAATGAAGATGGACAGGACGAAGTGGTACACACTTGATTACGAAAAAATCAAGGAAAATCCACCATTACGAAAAAATTTCGTTATGCAAAACGAAGATAGTTCGTTATACACTACGAAAAAAGTTCGTCAGCATTACCAGAGAATACCAGAGAATACTTCCCAAAGAATAACTGAAAAAGAGTCAAGTGTCATCAACAGCGAAAACGCTGTTTCTGACTTGAGAGAAACGCGCGCGCGAGGAACGTAAAGAAGCGTTCAAAGAATTAGGAGAGAAAGCGCGAGAAGCGTTTGCAGATCCTAAAAACAAATGGGCTATCGACCTTACAAACAAATACATAAATGAGTGGTATGAGCAAGAGACAGGACACAAGCATAAGCAAATGGGCAAAGCACTACGGATGATATACGCCTATAAGCTGATAGAGTGCCAGAAAATTACGGAGAATGACCGTTGCGCTGAGATAGAACCTACTGACTTTGAAAATGCGTTGAAACTTGCAATACAGTGTCACGACTGTAAAGACCCTACGATTATGTGGATTACAGACGATAAAGTATTAGGCTATTGGCTTGTAGAAAGCGGTGGATGCTTTTATCAAGACATTATGAGTACAAAATACGGATTCTCAGACGATGCAGAAGAAGCGTTTGAGAGCTGGAAAACAGACTTGCAAAGGTGGTGATTATAGGTGAAGCATTTTGGAGACATCACAAAGCTGTCCGGCTATGAGCTGCCGATAGTTGATGTTATTACAGGAGGTTCACCTTGTTAGTCAGGATTTGTCGGTTGCTGGCAAAAGAGCCGGACTTGACGGCGAACGCTCTGGGCTTTTCATGGAGCAAATACGCATAGTAAAGGAAATGAGGGAACATGACAGCTTATCAGGCAGACCAATTCAGCTTATTCGACCAAGATACTGCGTGTGGGAAAACGTACCCGGAGCCTTTAGCTCAAACGAAGGTAAAGACTTCCAAGCGGTTCTCACGGAGTTCGTCAAAGTCGCAGACCCCGAAGCTCCCGATGTGCCTATGCCTGACAGGGGGGGCTGGCCCAAGTGCGGATTCCTCTACGATGCGTTGGGAAGATGGTCAGTTGCCTGGAGGACTCACGATGCGCAGTATTTCGGTGTCCCGCAACGGCGAAAAAGAATCTGTGTTTTGGCTGACTTCAACGGGCTATCAGCAGGCGAGATTCTGTTTGACCCTCAATATGAGCGAACGACCGCGAACGGCGAACCCCTCTCGACTGTCGGATATTCTGGAAACGTACCCGAACGAGAAATACAAGCTGTCAGCGAAAGCATGTCAGGGTATCTTGAATCGTGCGGAACGGAGAGGGAAAGAGCTGCCAGAGGAGTTGAAAGCGGCACTGATAGTGCAATCTGCTTGCAAGGAAACGGAATCGACCGAAGCGACACAGCCGGATGCAACGGTGCCGGATGGCGTGGGGGGGCAGTTACACCCTTAACACAATCGACAGACCAGCCGTGTGCATACCCGATTAACACGATGGTAGCAACGCGGGATAATGAAGAATCGCGCACTACATTCGGAATAGGTGCGGCTGATGACCCTCAATTTACGCTGTCTGCGGCACATGAACACGCTGTATTCTCAACATCATTAAACCCGTGGGAAATCCAACAGCAACGTGTACAGCCGCGTGACGGCATAGCACCGACTATAAGCGCCGCCGACAAACGATATGGAGCTATTCAGTCTCTTGTACTGGACAACGAGGTTAAATCCGCTGGATTTTCATTTGGGCAATCAGATAAGGCACGTTCAATCGGCTATCAAGAGGAAATGTCACCTACATTGCGTGGTGGAGATGGCGGCAATCAAAAGCCTGTTGTCATGTGCAAGAATCCTCAAGACCCACAAAGCAAGCGCGTGTTTGACCCGCAAGGCGTTGGCCCCACGCTTAACAGCGGCACGACAGAGGGCATGAACATAGTTCCGTCTGTAATGTGCGGAAATCCGTGGGACAGCCAGAGCGAAAGAGTGTATCACGGGGACGGTGCATGGCACAGTTTGAACGCAAATGAAAGCGGCGGTCAGAGTAGGGACGCTGTACTTGCTTTCTCGCAGAATCAGCGTGAAGAAGTCAGAGAGTTAGGCGATTGCGCTGGTAGCGTTTCCGCTGAGATGGGAACACATCAACAGACATTCGTAAAAGCATTTAGCTTTGACAGCATGGCAAGCAACAGTATGAAGTCTGCTAATCCTCATAGCGGCTGTCGTGAAGTAGAAACGGCAAAGACGTTGGATTGCTTTGACCCTAATCCAAGCAAGAATCAAGGGGGGATAGCTGTGTTAGCTGTCGATTGCCGGAACGGAGTTGAATCAGAAATCAATGGAACGCTGCAATCATGCGCTGGACGAAACTGCAACTCAAACAGCATTGTCCGAACGCAAGACGATAGTCCTTAACGACCAGGGGGGCGCGAATGGACATAACTGAGGATATAACCGCCACGCTCAGAGCACAAGCCAATCACCCCCCCGTTGTGCTGGTTTATGATGCAAGAGGAAACGGCGAAGGTGATGTTTGCCCCACTATCACGGGTGACCACATGGGACATGCCAATGACTACATGGCGGTAGTATTAGAAATGTATGAAGACTTATAACCAAATAAGCTACGGCGAATATGAGGAAAGTGAAGCCGCTGTCACGTTAAGGAACAGCGGCGGGGATTGCGGGGGGGGTTCTGAGGTACTTGTGATTGATACACTTGTATTTGATGAAGGGCAAATAACTTGCCCTACAAACGGCCTTAACCCGCAATGGGGGGGACTTGTCATACCCTAT
>Ga0326512_10004195_pt1 | contig 10481 bp, 9 predicted proteins | sample 1_2617_0518_D_FD_203652 | JGI IMG/M metagenome (GOLD analysis project Ga0326512, IMG submission 203652) | Bovine rumen microbial communities from UC Davis, California, United States - 1_2617_0518 | ecosystem: Host-associated > Mammals > Digestive system > Stomach > Rumen | place: USA: California...
TACTGTAACATCATAAACTTTTCTAATAAAACCTAAAAAAGTTATTTTATAGCCATTTCTTATTTCATAAATTCCACTAGGTCCAATTCTAATAGGCTCTCCATTAATACACATTAACATTCCAGGAGGTCCTTGAACACCTATTTTAGTTAAAGTTGGAGGAATAGAACTACTACCTAATATATTATTTATTTTACATACTTGGCATGTTAAAATTTCTATTATCCTTCCCGTATATTTATCTAATTTATCTGGTTCCCAAGCACTTCCCGTTTCAGGATTAACTGTAGTATAATAATCAACCATTTCTCTTCCTAAAATTATATTTAATTGACCATAAGAAGCACTTGGTGCTAAAATAGTTTCATATACTGCATATTGAGGATCATCTAATGTGGTTGAACCACCAGCAAAAATAATAAAATCATCAATATATTGATAATTTTTAGATTGATTTGTTCCTTGGTCATTTGATAATCTTAATGTAATATTTTGATTATGATTAGGAAATTTCCTCTTTATAATTAATTTTATATAATAGTAATTACCAGATACAAAACCTTGTGCATTATTTTCTGTATTATTTCCACTTGAAGAATATATATCTGTAATTCTTTTATCAATAAATTTATTTCCAGTAATTTCATTAGTTGTTTCTAAATCTTCAATAGAACAATGCATTGTTTCTAATAATGATCCTGATTGTAAATTACTAGATAAAATTTGTCCTACTTTAAAACTCATTTTGCCTCCTCTCTTATACTTTCTATACAGCTTTAGAAGCATTTATTGTTAATAATCCTTCATTATCAAGAGAGAAAGACATACTATTAATAATATAGTCTCCTGTCATTGCACTATTAGGATTATTTATTGAAATTCTTGTATTAGGTTCTAAAAAATATAAAGGTATAGTTTGTAAAGATATAGATTCATTATAATTAGTAAATTCATAAAGTGTTTGTCTAATCTATTCATAAGCCGAATAATTAGACCCTCCAATATCTAAATTATTATAAACCTCTCCCGAAACTTGAGAATATCTTTGCCCTTTATCTTCTGCCTATTTTCGTTTATTCTAAATATCTTCATCATCTAAATTTAATAAAATTATATCTGGAATCCATTCTTCAAATACACAATTTACATTTTTACCTTTATCTGTTACATAAGACCTTCTCCCAATATTTTTAATAGAAATCTATGTAATTTTAGGATTGCCAGTATTAATAAAATCTAAAAAATAATTTATACCAGCCGGATGTTCAAGAACCTAATCATAATATTTATGATTTACTAAATCATATATTTTAGGCCATTCAACTTTTAATTCTGGATAATAATAATTATATTCTAACCCACGAGTCTATGCGGCCGCCCCTTCAAGAAGAAGCTAGGTTCTCCAATCTTCAGCCCAAATCTCTTCAACATTAGCATCATAATTTTCCCAGACCCAGTCTTCACCATCTTTCTTAGAATACTTTATCATATATTTAGATAATTTAGTATCCCATATTAAATAATATTGCCCCATACTATCTTTAGCAGAAGGCAACCCCTCTGCTTTTATTTTCGGATTACTATATTTATTATTTTCCTATTCTCCTAACACTATTAAAATAGGCATTTTCCATATACCATACTTGTCTATTTCATATTCTTTATAATTAAACATTAAATATTTATCTTTCTTTATTTTAGGAATAGTATCAATAGCTAAATGATACCGTAATGGAATTTCATACCCATCTGAAGTAGTTCTTAGTCCCCATATAACAAAATCATTTTTAATAGCTCCATATTGCGGAGTATTAGAATAAGATTTTATTAATCGAGAATCTTCAAAAGTAAAAGCAGAAGTGCCTGATGCCATATTAATTAAATATGCCATTAATTTATTTTCATTATTTTGAGATGCTATATAATCTGGTACTAATTGTTGATTATTAGCGGCTTCTAAAATATACAATGATTGAGCATTATTAAAATAATTTTTCTTTTCTTGAAAAATAAAGTTTCCATCTAAATCATAAAAATATTCATAATTACCTAATACCTATATAATCTTATCTAGGTTATCTGTCACGGATGAACCAGCGTCCGCAATCAATTCTCCAGGAAAAATAAAATCAGTATATACATATCCAACATCTTTACCTTTTGAAAAAACTGAAACTGTACTCTAAGTATCTTTATATTTTTCTAATTCACTTTCACTAGTAGCATAAAAATCATTACCAGCTGCTTCTATATAATATAAAGGTTTATTTAGATTCCATTTCATAACCCTTTTTACTCTATTATCTAAATCAGAAATAATGATTTTACCCAACTGTTCTCCACCCCAGTGATGAACTAATTCTTGAATAATTTGATATATAGTTGGATAAATTGTGATAGAATTTCCATTTTCATCAAGAGTGTCAATAAGATGAAGGTCTGCGGCGGCCGGTATAGTACCACCTGCAAACCCGTTTAATAAACACATCTTATCCTGGAGTTGTAATGAAGCAACCAGGCCGCTATCTGATTCTGAAGTCGCACAGGATATAACAATATAAGTTCCTAAAGGAAACCATAAAATATTATATTCTGGATAAGATTGAGTATTATTATAATATCCAATTTGAACATTTATTTTTTTATTAATAGATAAAACATTTTCAGCATCCATAATTTGTGTCATGCTCTAGTCTAATGCGATACTTAAATTAGCTGTTCTTCTTACAGAACTTTGGCCATCTATATTAAAATTAGCTGAAATAACTCTTCCTTCAATTGCAGTTACAGGCTATTCATCCCAACTTAATACAGTGATATGAACAAAATAAGTTTTAACTGGTATTTTACTTAATTCTTTAAGAAAGTCTGTATCACTTAAATAATTATAATAAATTTTCATAATCAATACCCCTTTCTTAAAATTTGACAATAATAATCAATTATAGCCTATATAGGTACTCCCATCACCATTTGTTCCTAGGGTGAAAATAGATACCACCCGCCGCCATAATAAATACAAGTTGTAATATTAGATAAAGCCTTCCCCATTAGCTAAGCTGTTTCATAATTTATTGCTGCAATTTCTTCATTTTCAACTAAAACTACTCCTTGCATATTTTCTTCTGTTGTTGAAAATAATCTTGTTTTAATTATGTTTAAACTTTCTTTATCAACAATTGTATATACATGATTCTTTTTAGGATTTGTAATTTCTTCTAATGAAGAATAATAATAATCAGAATCATTTAGTTCATAATAATATTCACTGTCTGTTAATTCAATATCTTTATTACTATTTTTACGAAGTTTTATACCCTATATATAAACTCCTTTTATATTAGTATTTTCATCATAAAATTCTAATAACCCTGTTGGGCCTATTAAAAAAGTATCATAATTATTTTCACTTACATTTGTATTATCTTGTACCTCTTTAACTCTTACTACTGTATTTGGAGCAGCATATATTCTCATACCTTTTACCTGTTGTAATTCTTGAGACATATTTAATTTTAAATCTTCTTGGTCTTGTTCAATACCTTTTATAGATTGATAAGAAGTATAATAATATTTTGAATAAATTTTTTTAAAAATTGAATCAAATGTTTTAAAGAAACCAAAGAATTGTCCAATTTTATAAATATTTTCATATGTTTTAGGAATTAAAGAAGACTGCTCAAATTCTACAACAACAGCTTCGTAGGAGATTACTCCCGTTTCTTGAGAAGATACAAATGATAAAGTTTGAACTTTTGTTGTACTATCTGCTAATTCATAAATACCTTCTGGACCAATTACAATAATCTATCCATTTATATTTACTAAATGCCCTAAATACACTGGCTATTCAGTTCCTTCACAAATTTTTAATCCCATACTACTATTTCGAGAAATTAAATATGGAGGAGAAGTAAGTTCTATTTTTAAATAAGATAAATAATCAACTTTTATATCAATTAAATCTGTTTTTAAATTATAATATTTTGGAGCAATATAATTTTTAATAATCTAACCACTTGTTAAACTATTATCATAACCGCCTCCGAAAGTTAAACTAGAATCTTTATTATATATTTGTCGATTTTTATAAACATCTTCTGCATCATTGTTATCAGTAGTAGTTTTATAATATAAATTATAATCAGGAATCATAACCTGTCCTTGTCTTGTTAAATTAACTTCTGTTTTATTAGAATACTATCCTTTATCTTGAATATTATATTTATCACAATTTTCAACAGTAAACTAATCTATCTATTGAACAGTACAAGTAAAATCATATATATGCCTACTTAATGTATTATTAGGTGTAAAACTAATATTCATTAATTTAACTAATATATTTCCCTAAGTTGTTGATTTGTATAATTTAACGTCATTTTTATATAAAAATTCAATTACTTTCTATCTGAAATCTCTTTCATATATGGAATTATTATATATATCGATACCATGTCTAGAATTATATTCATCGTATTTATTTTTTCCTGCTATTGAATTAGTTCCATATAAATCAAGAGGAGAAGCATGCATACCATTCTATCTTGCATCCATAAAATGAGTAATAGTTCCACTCAATGAAAAAGTTCGATAATTAACATTTCCATTTCTTCTAATAAAAGGATATTTAGAACCTATTGTTTGAGTTAAAGATTCTGCTACAACATGTGAATAATTATTTACTTGAGGATTAAATCTTATTTTTAATTGATTCTATGCCGTTGCTAAAAATATATCTTCAAATACACACATAATAGGAGTTTGATATTCAATAAAATTAGAACGGAAACCCTATAAATTTCTTTGTTGTAAAGAGTATTTATACCATATTCCACTTTCTACAGTTTTATCATACCAAATTAAATTTATTTCATGAGTAGGCTATGCTAAAAAAGTGTACATATCTTCCCATATATCAAAATTATCTTTACTAGAACTTCGTCTAATAATTAAATTCATACCTAGTGAACTAGGTTTTTCTTGAGATGTTACTTTTACTTTGATGCGGCCGCCGCTATTGTCAGCTTTAGCCTAGATTTTATAATTATTAGAGTCTAAAGTTGTATACTATACAAGCTACATTGTAAAAGTATATTCTTCAGTCCATTCATATAAATTATTTGATTGAAGTTCAAATTTTACTGTATAAGTTTCTTCGTTTTTTAAATTATATTTGATTTTATAATAAATTTCATTAGGATTTGTATAAATATTAGAATATTTTTCTCCACTATCTTCAATTATTTGATTCTAAGAATCATATAATAATACTCTATATTTTTTTAAATACTCATTATCTTGCTCTCCAAACTGAACTGTTCCTACTAAATATATATCTTGTAATGTAAAAGCTCGTTCTTCTGCATCGCTATCAAAACTTCTTAATTTTAATTTTGGTTTTTGAATACCTTTAATAAGTACAACTTGAGACCATTCTGAAAAATTAGCAAGATGGCTATTGTACCAACTTTCATCTAATATTTCACCCTAAGCTGGTAATTGTAGTGAATCATTAGTAAAACGAATTTGTAATTTATAATATTGCCCAGATAAAAATTCTTCTCCTTCTAAATCTTGAGCACGAATTTTCACATAATATCTTTCATCTGATTTTAACGATGTATCTTCATACATTGTAGTGTTCATAATTCCAGATGGGTAATAATCTAAATTTAAAGCTGAATAATTAGTATTTTGATTTTGAATAGAAATTTGAACTAAATCAGCAACACCTTTTGAGGCAATCTCTCCATTAGCATTTTTATAATGAGCAAAATCATCTAATGAATTATATACTGATAAAGAAAAATAAACCAAACATTCTCCATTTTTATCAAATGCTGGCATATATGCTTTTTTAAATATTGGTGGGTATAAGTTATTTCCTAAACCTGCCATAAAAACATTCCCCCCTTTATAATATTTTTTATTTCTTTATAGATTAAAAAATAATGTTTTATTTTATTTGTTTTTGACCAAATAAAAAAAAGGTTCTCTTCCTTGATATAAAAAGAGAACCTTTTAAAATTTTATAAAATTAATTAAGAATAACATGGAATACAAATCGATGTCCTATGCCAACCACTGATTGGTGTTAGTGAATATACTTGGATTTCACCATTTGCCTTTACGAATAATGTTACAATTTTTGAGCCATCAGTTTGTCTAGGAACAGTGGCAAAAGCACCCCACGCCGCATTCCATCCAGATATTTTTCCAATAGTGGTAAAATCTGATGAACTATTATAACCCGTACTGGTAAATTCAGCATTAAAACACAAATACAACATTCCATTTTTCTTATAAGCTTTAATTCTGTTAAATTGTGTATCAGTCATATATGTTGTGCTAATAACTCGTGTAATAGTTAATGTTTTAAGAGCAGTTAAATCATTCAATTTATTAATAATCTGAGTTAATAGTTTTTTTAAATTTAACATAACCATTTTCTCCTTTTAATCATCATATACATCATCGTCCCAGCCAGCATTTATTATTGCTGTTACCAATTCAGCATCGGTTTCTGAACCAGCAACATTTACACCAAAACGTATATTCCCACTCCAGTCTATCGTTAATGCATTTGAACGATGTTCTTCAGTTAATCCATTTCCTATAATAAAAGAATATTTTGAATCTGTTTGAAGTTCCTGATTATTATATCTACCTATTACAAATTCTCCATCTTTTTCTGCATAAAGACCTTGACCAAATGCAGAAGATAACATTCCGTCTTCTCCAGTTCTTGTTCCAAAAGTTATGGCTGGCGCTCTTGTATTTGCAGTATTTGATATAACTTGACTAAATACATATTTACTATGATTCAATACATCAAATTTTGTTATTGCTTCATTGTTACCAGAAGTTCTTATACATTCTTCTGTAGGCGTCCAAAAAGTAAGTTTTCTTGCGCCATTATAAGTTATTTTAAAACTAAATGTTAAGTTATAAGAATCTCCATAATCATTTATAAAAGTAGCTGTCATTACATAGTCACTAGATTTTGATGTACCATAATTACAAGAAAACGCAGGAGAAAATGGCACATAAATAGAATGTGAACTAGAATAAGGAAAACCATATGCAGTATTAGTATTATATTTAATACGGTCAGCAGTAACTGCAATAGAATTAATTTTAACGTTTGTTAAAACTTTTGAAGAATTGGTTAATGAAACTATTATATAAATTCTATCTATATAAAAACTATTGTCTGTAGTTGAATTACCAGCATCTAATGTTCGTGTAATATAATCAGCTAATGGAGAATCGTCACATTCTCCACTTGGAGCAGCCTCAGCTTCAGTAATAAATGTTTTATCTGTAGAAACAATAGAAAACAACGTTCCACCACTACTATTAATCGCCCTTACAGAATCTTTTTCAATGACAAATCTTTGCTCACCTTCAACACCAATCATTGCGCCACTTGCGCCAAATGTAGCTAATTCTTTATTATATATAGGGTCATAGAATTTAGTATTATCACCAGTAAAACTAGCAAGCGTTGTTGTACCATTTCTTATATCAACAGAATCATTATCAATGAACACATTTCTACCAGTTGCTTCACTAGGCTTTTGTTCGCCATCATTCATATCAGCAATCATAATACCAGTACTATCCATTGATAAATAATTAGTGGCTACTTTTTTTGCTTCTTCGGCTCTAAGCACCGCCGCAGTATCTACTGGCTGAAATGCTCCATCTATATGTGCATAAAGTCTGTTAGACGATTGAAAATATATTGCAGTAGTACTATACATTATACCTAACGGTATATAATAATAACCATCATCTGTTGTTGGTTGTGTAGTTGTCATAAAAGGAGAGGCAGATATTTTAAACGTATTACCAGTTACTTTTCCTTTTAAATAAAGTGTTTTCTTAGCCGCACCAGATTGAACAGTTCCATTATTGGTTGCAGAAATACCATTAATAGATAAATAATTATTATCACCAGTTTTAGAAGCTGTTATTGCAGAAACAGCATACAATAATGGATATGATAAATCAAAAGATACATTAGCACCAATATTTTTATAACCGTTTGCAGTTCCACAAATAATATGGCTTGCTGTAATCGCCGTCTCAGCGGTTATGACATTTTGTAAACGGACTCTATTAACCGTATTACCAGAATCATATGCACCATCTGCAAACCACCCTGTAAATAATCCAGTATATGTAGTTCCACTTGACACTACAGATATTGACCTATCTACACCGTATGTCATTGAAACTACAGAACCAGTTGGGAAATGTGTGGTCACTCTATTTGCTACAACATTACCATTGCTAACAGACCCCCCCTGTCTATAAATAGGTATCGCACCAGTTGTAGTACCATTTGTTAATGTCAGATTTAATGTCGCATTTCCACTTCCTGCATGTGGAAGCCAATAACGAATTTGTGTACCATCTTTCAATTTACTAATTGTATTGGATATTCCAGTCCACGAACCAGTAACAGCAGTTTGTGTACCGATTATATATTCAACACTTTGAGAAAGAGCAACATTTGCAGTATTTTGCGCATAGTCAATCCCATCTTGAACATCCTCAGGTGCTGGAGTCCAATCAGTTGCTTTATTACCTTTTTCAAGTTTGAGTCTTATATTCCCATCAACAACACTATCTGTAGCATTAGCCTGTATAAATAAACACACTCTAGATATATGGTGATTTTCTGGTATTGTAAATGTTACTTTTGTACTACCTGACAAAATCTTAAATTCACCAGCAATAGTGTTATTAGTTGCATTGTCAGAATGGTAAGCAAGCTGAATAAATGTCTTATTAGAAGGTAGAAATATTGTTCCATTAGTTTCAATAGAAAGTGTATATTCACCACTACTGGTAATATTAGAAGTATGGCTTGTGTTTCCATAAAAGCATAGCACACCAGCACTAGTACCAGTTACTGTACCATTAATATTAAACCATCCATTACCATTATAAGTTAATGTAATACCTTTACTTGTTTGAATAGGTGCTAAACAATCAGATTCTTTTAATAAATTTCTTCCACCAATTTCAATATTATCTATTGCAGTTTTATAATCAGTAACTTTTACCCATTGAGTCCCGTTCCATCTATACGAACTACCGTCAACACTATCAACGAGATAATCACCAGTATCCACATCATCAAAAGTATCACTTGTTGTTCCATAAAATATCGTAGACTTACCATCGACCGCATCAAATAATTCAGACGTAGCAGAATATGCTACCCACGTATTATTAGTTGAATCATACCTATAAACATTCTTTGCTTCATATCCTGTATATGGGTCAGATTCTGTGCAATACCATAAATCACCATCGTGTTTCGCTCTTTCGGTAGTGGTACTCCAAGAAGGGGCAGTGGCTTGATAATAAGTCTGAATCTTTTCATCAATTTGCGCTTGAAGGTCTGTGCGAAGATTTGATACTTCATTTTCAATGTCTTCAGGTGCTGGTGTCCATGCAGTAGCTTTATTTCCTTTTTCCACTTTTAATCCACATACTTCAATCCATCCGTTTACTGGTACATTTAATCCATAAACATAACCAGAACTATATTGACTTACTTGAGTACCAAGTAATGTTGCACCTTCCCATTTTAAATAAGTCCAATCTGTTCCAACATTAAAATTATGTCCCAAAATTGTAGAAGAACTCTTTGTTGTTCTTTCATCTGACGCCCATATTGTTTGAAATACAACCTCTAAAGCAACAGATGCCCTAACCCAACAACTCATTGTATATTTTTCACCAACAATAAAACAATTCTTTAATGAATCTTGAGCCATTCCAATTCTTGCAGCAGAAGAGCCATTATTTGTAATTCTAATTGCACCAGTAACTCCATTAATAGGTGAATTATCTAAATCTACATGAGTTACAGTACCACCACTCGCTCTAAAATTATAACCGTTTATTTTTGTAGTTGGCATGATTGTAGTGTTTCTAACGAGGTTTCTTCCACCAACTTCAATATTATCAATAGCCTCATCAATATCTTCTGGCGCTCTAGACCAAGATGTTGCAGTAGTTCCAAGACATAACTGCGGTTCTTTTGCTTGAAAACCATTCCAATAATTACTCACAGCACCAATTCTAACTGTTACCCAGCAATCATTAAAATCAACAGTTCCAGTACCAGAAGTAAACATGTAATCAAATATAGGAATTGCAGAACAAACAGTTTGCCATTCTCCAGTACCAGTAAAATAAACATACTGATTAAGAAATTTTTTCCTTATGTATGCAGTCTCAGTTGTGTCAACTCCAATACCTAAATTAATACAACATTTTTCACCTATATTTCCTTTAACTTTAATTGAAAAAATGGTATATTGATTTCTAATTAAATTATATTTAAAATTCTTAGCTGGATATATTTCTCTCCAAGAATCGGAAGTCGCAATTGGAAATGTAGCAATACCATCTGATATGGTAGCACCGTTAGTAGCTCCCCAATTTGTTAATTT
>Ga0326512_10004197_pt1 | contig 10477 bp, 15 predicted proteins | sample 1_2617_0518_D_FD_203652 | JGI IMG/M metagenome (GOLD analysis project Ga0326512, IMG submission 203652) | Bovine rumen microbial communities from UC Davis, California, United States - 1_2617_0518 | ecosystem: Host-associated > Mammals > Digestive system > Stomach > Rumen | place: USA...
TAGAGTCTATTCCTACTATAACGGAAGAAGATGACCATTTCGTACTCTTTCCCAAAGATGTTAGATGTTGGAGTCTTGCAGCATTGCTTGGTGTTTTACAAGAATCTATAACCAAATATATAGAAAACGAAAGATGTCAAAAGACATTTCATCTTAATCTTTTCCGTTCCTATTATTGTTGTGTTAGTTATGATGAAATATCTTCTGTTAATGACGATAATTCTCTATATTGTATTGGTAGAGATAATTGGGTTGATGCTTGCTACGAAATGATATTAAAGTTACACGAACTTAAAATGTTGTGATTATGGTTGGCAGTAAAAGATATTGTGACGATTGTCATTCCGATGATGCTCAAAGATTTTATGATGGTTGGGTAGTCAGAGATTATTGTATAAACTGTGCAATTAAAAGAAAACTATTTAAATTATGAAAGAATTATCAATAGAAGAAAAAGCAAAACGCTATGACGAGGCTTTAGCCCGTGCAAACGAAATGATTAAGGATATGACAAATATGGGCGGTGTTGCTAAAGTTGATGATATACAATATATCTTCCCCGAACTCAAAGAGAGCGAGGATGAAAGGACAAGGAAAGGTTTAATTGAGTATTTCCTTCATTACCCAGACCATGAGATTACTTATTATGACTTAAAGGCGGATTTTGTTATTGCTTGGCTTGAAAAACAAGGTAATAAAGATATGGGTATTTCTGAAGCTACTAAGCAAGAGTTAAAGGATAATCTTAATAAGGCTTTAGAAAAAGAAACACCAGAGTCTTATAATGAATTTCTTGAAAAGCAAGGTGAGCAGAAGTATGTACCTAAGTTCAAGGTAGGGGACACTATTGCCAAAAAGCATAATTCTGATATAAATGATTTCGGCTCATTTACAATTACTGATATTACAGGTGGTAAATATTGGTACAATGACAGAATTATCTGTGATATTACAGAGCAGGATGAATGGGAACTTTATGAACCTGTTAGACAAAAGCCTGCTTGGAGTGAAGAGGACGAAAATAGAATAAATCGTCTTATAGCATATTTTGAAGATAAAGAGTCATTCACTGCCGAAGATGATGTTGTATATGCTAATTGGCTCAAATCCCTCAGACCTCAGTCACACTGGAAGCCGAGTGATGAGCAGATGGTACAACTTTCAAAGTATTGCCCAGACAATATAGCATTAACTTCGTTATATGAACAATTAAAGAAACTAAAAGGGTAAAGTTATGAAAGCAAAAGCACCAGAAGAGATATACCTTCTACCAGAAGTTGGAAATCCTGATGGTTTATCTATTTGTTGGTATGATGCACCTTATAGAACAGGTGCAATCGAGTACATCCGAACTGATGCCTTTATTGAGAGGGCAGAAGAATTTATTTACTCTGCATTAAATGACGGTATTATGGGTACTGCAAATATAGAAGATTTTATGAGATTATTCAAAAAATATATGAAAGGGAAATAGTTATGGCACATTTAATAGACAAAGACGCTTTAGTAGCGGAGATAGAGAGAAGGAGGAAACTTGTATCAGACCCTATTTTGTCAGGTAATGATTTGATGATTGGAGAGAGAAATGCTCTATTCAACTTGCTTTCATTTATCGACACCCTTGAAGTGAAAGAGGTGGACTTTGAGAAAGAGTATGCTAAATACTCTAATGATATTGATGCAGAATATGCTTTTCCAATAGACCTTGCAGATTTTAAAGATTTTGCCAAACATTTCTTTGAACTTGGACTTAAAGCACAGAAAGGAGAGTAATTATGAAAAAGGTATATCAAAGAATAGATGACCCACGACACGGGGATTGCTACAAGTGTTGTATTGCAAGCATTTTGGATTTGGAATACGATGAAGTACCACATTTCATCGAATATGGTGATAAATGGTACGAAATGGCTATTGAGTTTTTTAAGGAGCACGGATATAAGTTGTTTGGTGAACTATATAATCCAAAGTTGGCCTTTTTGGAAGACCCGACTTGGAATGTTTACGAGAACTGCTATCCTTACGACGAAAAGACTTTTTACGCATTAAAGCCCGAATATGGCATTAACGGCCTTTTTCTTGCTGGTGTGTATTCTCCTAAATATACTAATGCCGACGAGCATCCTATAAGCCACCTGCATAGCGTACTTTGCGATAAGGATTTCAATATTGTGTTTGACCCACAGCCAGCGTATGAAAAGGTTGTGAACTATCCGTATTCAAAACTTATCGGCTACAACGGAATCCGTTCAATTGACATCATTAAAAAGATTGAGTAGTTATGTGTACAGTATCACGAAAACAAGTAAAGTTATGATTAAAGAAAATGTTGAAATCGTTGGTAGTGTAGATGTTGCCAACGATATTAAAAAAAGAGTTCAGACTACAGGTGTTCGCGGTCTTGACATGGAAAAGGCGCAGGAGTATGGTATATTCCAGCGTATAGCCAATTTGCTTTGCGTCACACACGCAAGTATTATGGCCGCGTATCGCATCTATGGCGGTGTTGATTATTTAATAGACCAGCTTAACGCCCGAAAAAACGAAATTGCGCGTGAAATGAATATGTTTGATAAGGCTTTCGACCGCTTTGTAAAATTTTGGACTGGCTATTACGCATCGGGCAAATCGGGTGCAGAGGTAAACTTTGAAACCGAAAACCTTTATCACAAAATCATGGAATGGATGCAAATGCCCGAAACATGGCAGTTGGGTGAAGAGCAGCGTACAGAATCCAAGTCGGAAGCGTTTATACGTATCGACCTGCCAAACGAGCGTGTATTCACACTCCATAAAGCAAGCCTTAACGAAGAAAACCTCGAGAATAAAGAAAGTTGGGGCGTTCTTTGTTATGACCCAAAGACGAATAAACAAACCAGCATAAACGTCGGTATGGATAAATCGTCGGCAATGATGGTTGCTAAACGTCTTAGTGATGAAAATAAGGAATGTATCTATACTGCGGCCATAATCCGCGACATCGTGGAAAAACGTACCGAGGTAGTTCCTTTTAAGGCTTATATCGCAAACGAAACCGTAGGTAAACTTATTAAGTAATATGGCAAGTATAGGTAATGAAATGGTGTGGGCAGAAGAACGTCGTGCTGTTACTACGGCTGCGCGTAACGCTGCAAAGAAAGGCCAAAAACAAGAAGCCTCCAAAATCAAAAAGGGCTGGAGGTGGATAAATGTAGGCACACGTACAAAGATTCTTGTTCCGTGCGACAAAGAGGGTAATCCTACAGCCGACGGACAAATACGTATTCAGAGATTAAAAGAAAATTTAGGTATCAAATAAAAATGGGTAAATATTTGCGAGAAAGAAAATAATTTTGTACCTTTGCATTGTGGGATAGAACGAACTTAGTACCCTCGTTTGAAAAGGTATGCCGAAAGCCCTGCCCACTTTTAATCTTTCGGCTCATTAAATTTCGGAAATACAATGGTAGAAATAACAAATTGTTCTGTGTATGATTTGCCAGAAAGCATAATTGCTTCGTCATACGCAATGTTGACAAGTCAAGATGAAATTGACGCGAGAGTTAAAAACATGAGGTATTGGGTATCTTTTGGCGACTTTTTGCCTGACTTTATTTCGCACATCAATACACAAGGAAAGAATATTGGTCAAGACAATCCACAATCATGTTATAAATGTGGTAGTTCCGAACACGTACAACGTCTAAAATGCAGCGATGGCAAAATGCACTATTATTGTGGTAAGCATTGTCACACTATATATCGTTATGGGGAAATAAAAGACCATGTTGTATATACACTTATTGACAACAAAAATGTACGCATTGATATTACTGGTGAAAAGAATATTACGAGAACAATACTTTTGAGCCAAGTTGATTTGCCTTTAGTGTTTGGTAAGAACTTACAAGTCACAAGTGTAGGCTATTTGAATGTTGATGGCGTTTTGTTTCACATTTTATTAAAAGAGCACCTTGGACTTGATTGTGATACGTTAGACCATATAAACCGTGACAAATCAAACAACACAAGAGAGAACCTTAGACCATCCAGTTTTGCACAAAACATAATGAATAGAGGAAAGCAACGTGCAATATCATTGGTTAATGATGTTGTTGGTATTAGTTTTAGAAAAAACATCAATTCATGGAGGGCTTACATAGTTGTTGATGGGGTATCAAGACATTTGGGTTATTATAAGGATAAGAAAGATGCAATTATAGCACGTCTTAAAGCTGAAAAAGATTTATTTGGAGCATTTTCGCCTAACATTGATAAGTTTGAGGAATATGGTATAGAAATGCCACAGATAACAACTCTTGATATTCCAGATTATGATTTAAGTTTGGCAATCAAGGACTTTAATCGTATTGTAAGGCTTGTTAATGCGTCAAGAAATAGTAACGATGTAAAATGTCACGATAACGCATTGACTGGCATACGTGTTTCGTTCGATATTAAATATCCGAACTACTTTACTCCCGAACTCCAGCGTTATCACTTCCTCGACATCGTTACGTCATCATCAAAGATGCACAAACTCGTAAAGATGGATATGGACGCTTGTTTTAACAAGTACGTTACGGATGAAAGCAAGGCGCAAATGAAACGCTTATTGGCCTACTACAATTCGTTGGTGGCGCGGCCATTACCAGAAGATGATGAAGAATTTAAGAAAAAGTGTGAGCAAGAGGTTTATGAGGCTTTTATGGCCGTTCTTTCCAATTGCCCGCTTGGTGTAGAATTGTTTATGCGTTGCAGTACAAACTACAAACAGTTGCAGACGATATTTCACCAAAGAAAGAATCACAAGCTAAAAGAGGATTGGGGGGCTTTCTGTGATTTTATAAGAGGATTGCCTTATGCCAAAGAGTTCATAACAGGACAATAAACTTTAAATATGTTAAACTTTGGTGCAAAGATTTGGTATTTATAAAATTTATCACTACCTTTGCACCGAGTTTAATTTATAAAAAGTAACGTTATGAATATTCAATTTGAAAACGAAGTATTATCTTATCTTAACCTGCCAAAGCTTCCTGCAAAAGAGTGGGATGGCGTGTCAGCTTTTGATAAGGGTGTTGCTGTCGTTAAGCTGGCATTTGATGAACATGCCTACGCTGTCGCAACATTCAACCCCGAAACGATGGAAAAACCATCTGTCATAAAATCGTTTGCACCCGAAACTTTCTACGGCATCGAAAAGGTTCTTGTTGTACCTGCATATATGGATGTTGATAACATCGAAAATGCAGACCTCGACGAGGAATCCAAACGCAAGGCTGCTGAACTTGCTAACGAGGCCGCTGAAATCGAAAATGACGGCACAGACAATGGCGGTTCCAAGCTTCCTACAGACAAGCCTTATTATTTCGACAATATCAACAATGACGAGGAGGCTCGCGCCTTTATCGAGGCTTACAACAAAAAGAATAAGATTGGTGGCCGTATTCCATCCAACCATGACACAATTCTTATGCGACTCGCCGTTATTTATTCTGACCTGCAAAAAGCATCTGGAATTGACAACAATCAACAGACACAGAAGCTTGAAAACACGGAGTCAGAGCACAATGATGAAGCACCGTTGGACGATACACAAGAGCCAGCAAACGGCGAAGGTGACGGCAATGGTGCAGGAGAAGGCGATGCCGAGCAACACACCGACACAAACGATGAAAATAACGGTGAAGGTGGTACTACTATTGATAACGAGCAGCCAGCAGATAACGAAAACCAAGAGGGAAATCAAGGTGAATAGTTGCCTGTATGGACTACCAATATCATAAAATCAAATCACAAATTGCCGTGCTGCGTGATGTATTGTCTGAGTATGGCGCACACCATTCTATAGATAATATCATTACGCAGCTGGAGGCAAGGGCTAAATTTATGGAGGAGCACAAAGATGATTAAGATTTTGGGATTTGTTGCCATTATAATAATGGCTGGTGCTTTTGCCGTAATTAGCGCGTTCATGGAAAAAGAAAAGTAACAAAAACAAATATATATTATGCCACAGAATAAGAAACCCACAAAGGCCGACATCGAGCGTCGTATGCGTAATGCCGTCGTTATGATACCGCGTGATAAGGATTATCAGAGTGTTTACTTTGATGATAAAGGCTTGCGTCTTGAATTGACACAGGATTATGCCATTATCACAACAGGTTATCATCGTCATGTATTCAGTAGCTTTACAGCTGGAGGCGTATCTCGTCCATATCTTTATACCAAGCGTTTGATTGAAATCGCTAACACTAATGACTGCATGGTTGAAGATAATAACGGCAATAAGATACGTTCTTACGTCCGACTGATGGCCGTACTACAGGAAAAAGAAAACAAGTCAGAGTATCAGATTGTTTGGTACGTTGACCTTTGGCTGTCAAATATCTTTGCCCCACTTTATAGCATTGGTGAAAGCATGGCTGAATCGTTTATCGTTTATGAGCAGTATATTCACAACATTGCGCGTAACCAAACTATTCTTTCAGAAAAAGCGGAGGGCATGACCAACAAGGAATACATCAACGGTATCATCGAACTTATCCATAAGTTTACAGATGACCTTGATGAGCAGGTTATGTACCCGAAGAAGAGCGAGGAAGAAAAGAATGCCGAAAACGCCGATGCAATGCAACAACACGAACAGGAAAAAGCAATTGAAGAGGTAGCCAATGGAAACGGAGTGGATTAGTGTAAGTGAGTTGGCAAGCCGCATGAATAAGACCAAGCAGACGGCATACAACCATGTTAAGGCTGGAATCTATAAAACACAGGAGTTCAGTCGTGGTAATATGCGCGGCTTGCTCGTCGAGGTTGTTAAGGGTACTGACATTCCTACAAAAATCGACTAATAGCTATGGGTAAGTATAAGGTAAACGACGCTGTAAAGCGTAACCTACAGACAAAGTTTGAGGAGGTGGTCAACGGCTATCTTCTTGAACTTTGTAATATGTGGGAGTTGGATGCTAAAGGATATGGCGACTGGGTGGCTAATGAAATTGGCAGTACATGGTGTTATGGCGACAGTCTTTTCATAGACTATGATAACATTCGATATTGCGTCAACAACAATGTCACTTATAGTACATACATGGATTGGCTTGATTACTGTGTTTGGGCTGCTGATTTCGGACAGACCGTTCCAAATCTTCAATCATGGTGCAAGGGGTGTCCGCGTGTTGATATTGCCACACAGGAAAAGCTTTCAAAGATGCGCTACGACTTGATTAAGATGTGCGAGGACGAAAATGAAAAGCAAAAAAATGGCAAACACAACCCCTTCTAAGCCAAAAGCCAAGACTAAACCCAAAAAGAAAGTCAAGGCTAAAGTCAAAGTAAAAGCTGGAGCAAAGGTTGTCAGAAAAGACAGCATACCCAAAGCACCAACGACGCGGCACGTTCCGAGTAATGGAATAGTATTTCGCATTAAACGAAAGAAAAAATGAATGTTGCCATATTCACGAGGAGGCTGTTGGTTATCATTGCCAAACAGCTTCCTTTCTTTATCTGCGCAATTCTGCTGGCATACTACACAGAATGTCTGATTGCAATATACTACGGATGCTACGCCGAACTATACGATGGTGCAATAACGCTTTACACGCCGTTTTCGTGGTCTGTAGCGCATTTGTTTGAGTACAACGTACAAATACTTATGTTTGGTGTTATTATGGCCGTAGCGTTAGAAACCTGCATGTGGAATAGATTAGCACTTTTATATGACGGCTTTCAACTTTGCGAAAAGAATTATCTATCGGAAATAGAAATGTCAGAACTTGCAATATACGCAATTATCATCACGAACATTCTTATCTGTGCGTTTTTCGTTCACAAAGGCTTAAAAGTATTATTACAACATAAAAGAAAGTTATGATTGAAATAGACAAAATACATCATGGCGATTGTTTTGATGTTATAAAAGAAATAGACGATGGCAGCATTTCAATGATGGTTACTGACCCGCCTTATTTGTTTGATAATGGCCGCTGGCATAGTAGTAAGGCAATGGGAACAAAATCCATTCTTGGTAAAGGAAGTATCTTTGACACAGACGATATGATATATAATGAAATGTCAAAGTTTGGTGTCGAAGATATTACACGTTTCCTCGACCTCGTTTTGCCAAAGTTCAAAATACCAAACATGTATATTTGTTGCAGCGATACACAAGTGCCAATATACGGAATGTGGGCGCGTGACAATAATCTACATTTCTCTATCCTTTGCTGGGAAAAGCCCCTTTCTGTTATCAACAAAAACAGATTCAGCACTAATGCGGAATACATCTGTAGGATTTACGACTTTGGAACGGCATTAAACAGGATAACACCAAACGAACTTTACAACAAAGTTATACATGTACCAACAGAAAAAAGTAAGCTGCATCCGACGGCAAAGCCAGTGGCATTGTTCCAACGGCTTATAATGCTTTCGTCAGAAGAAAATGGAATCGTGTTAGACCCATTTTGCGGTAGCGGTACTGCGGCTGTTGCTGCGTGGAGGGCTAAACGTCATTTTATCTGTGTAGAAAAAGAACAAAAATATTTCGACATTGCCACAAAGCGCATAGCAACTGAAAGACAAAATCAAAGTTTATTCTAAAAAGATACTATTATGAAACTCGACAAAAGAGACGTTACGGTGGTAGATAACCCCGAATTTCGCATGATGAATAATCGTGTAGGACTGTTTAACTCCAGCTTCCAAGACTTCAAACGTTACGGAATACCAAAGGCACAGCTTATCCTTACAGACATTCCGTATTCACTTGGCGATAAGGCTTATGGTAGCAATCCGAGCTGGTACATAGATGGCGATAATAAAAACGGCGAAAGCGACAAAGCAGGCGAAACATTCTTTGTCACAGACGAAAATTTCAAGCCAGCTGAATTTATGCACTTTGCCGCACAGATGCTCAAGCCCGAGCCAAAAGTGAAAAACGATGAAAACGACCGCACAAAGACAAGTGCGCCATGTATGATTGTATTCTGCGAGTTTATGCAGCAATTCTATCTGATAGAACTTGCCAAACGATACGGATTCAACCATTATATAAATTTGGTTTTCCGTAAAAACTATTCGGCACAGGTGTTAAAGGCTAATATGAAAATTGTCGGCAATTGCGAGTACGGTCTTGTTCTTTATCGTGATAGGCTTCCAAAGTTCAATAACGGCGGGCAAATGGTGTTTAACTGCATGGATTGGGTACGTGACCTTGGTATGCCGCGATTACACGAAACGCAAAAACCTATCCCGCTCTTGAAACGTCTAATAGAACTTTTCACAGACCCCGACGATGTTGTGATTGACCCCTGTGCTGGCAGCGGCTCTACGCTTATTGCGGCTGCATCATTAGGGCGTAAGGCTTACGGAATGGAAATATCAAAACGTTTCTATGTGGATGCCTGCGACGCAATGGCAAAGTACATCCAGCCCGATTTGTTTAATACCAGCAAAGAGGAGGAGAAACGCCGACAATACACACAGCAAAAGCTTTTCTAATGTAAATAAAACATAAAAAGTGGCTAAAGATTTGGTATATTCAAAATTTTATAGTATCTTTGCACCGACATACTTAAACTGTTCATACGAATATAAATTAAGTTAATACACAAGCCGAAAACTTGTGAAAGGTAGTAGGCTTTTCAATATCGCGGTAGCAGTGTGACAGTCGCATGGTGGGCTCATAACCCACAGGTGGGAGGCAGGTTCCACTACCGCAACAAATTTTGGATGGTTGGCCGAGCGGTTGAAGGCACCACACTGCTAACGTGGCAAACGTGAAAGCGTTTCGGAGGTTCAAATCCTTCACCATCCGCAAAGTGTGTATGTCGAAAAGAAGTCGTTGCAAATCTGTGCTAAAGCAATAGACCTTGGAACACCAGCACACTTTACTTTTTGGTTGTGTAGCTCAGTTGGTTAGAGCAACGGACTGTTAATCCGTAGGTCGTAGGTTCAAGTCCTGCCACTTCCGCAAACTTGGGGTTGTAGTTCAGTTGGTTAGAACATTTGCTTTGCAAGCAAAGGGTCGTGAGTTCGAGCCTCACCTTCTCCACAAAAATAGTTTATGACGTTTGGCAGTGAAACGTTGTGAAACGAAGTAACTGACTACAGGAAATGGTGTAATGGTAGCACACCCTACATTGGGCAGGGAGGTTTTGCTGAATAGTTGCGCATCAATAGGCAATAGCGGTTTTGTCGAGTACATTACTGGTGAAGGTTCGAGTCCTTCTTTCCTGACGAATGCCGTCCAAGTCGGCTCGTTGACCGAGATTAGGTAAATGCCACATGGCCAATCCGTGATTCACGGGGATGCGAAGTGGCGGTCATTTTGCCCTATGGTGTAATTGGTAACACAACAGATTTTGGTTCTGTTTTTCTTGGTTCGAGTCCGAGTGGGGTAACAAATTTTTTAATTACAAATAAGAGAAACTTATATGAAAATTAAATTCTTGACAGACGATGTTTTAGGCCGTTTACAGCAGGCTGT
>Ga0326512_10004198_pt1 | contig 10476 bp, 12 predicted proteins | sample 1_2617_0518_D_FD_203652 | JGI IMG/M metagenome (GOLD analysis project Ga0326512, IMG submission 203652) | Bovine rumen microbial communities from UC Davis, California, United States - 1_2617_0518 | ecosystem: Host-associated > Mammals > Digestive system > Stomach > Rumen | place: USA...
TTAATGCGGCTATGTTGGACATGGGCGTGGCGGGCGTAGTTATCCCGGCAGAAGTTGACGATCTTGTCCAACAGGCGGCTATCACATATTTCCTTATGCACTTCGGTCAGCCCGATAATTACGACAGGCTGAAGAGGTCATACGACGAGCAGAAAGCACAGTTAAGCACGAAGACGGGGTACACGACATGGACAGAAGCGACATCATCGAACTGATTCCGACTACTACTGCGCTCGATGAGTACGGAGTGAAGCGGACGGTTGAAGGCGAGCCGCGAACAGTGATGTGCCAAGTCAGAAGTATTACACGGACGGAGTTCTTTGAAGCAGGCCGTAATGGTCTTAATCCGGAATTCCAGTTCGATGTGTTTGGCGGTGATTACGAAGGCGAAACACTTGTCCGCTACAAGGGCAAACAATATGCCGTCTATCGCACCTATTTCGGGCGCACAGACACCGTCGAGTTATATGTCGTGCGGAAGGGTGGTACAAATGCCCAAAGTAACGATTGATAACCTTGACAGCGAAATCCAGAAGATACTGGAAGAATACGGCGATGAGGTAAGCGAACGCACAGGCGAGCTCGTTGATCAGCTGGCGCGGAAGGGTGTGCAAGCACTTAAATCCAGTTCGCCCGTTAAGCACGGAGCGCCTAAGAGCGGTTCGTATGCGCGTGGTTGGAAGGTTGAGACGACAGGCAAGGGGCACAAGCAGCTCCTTCACTCTTCCACCATCTACAACTCTCAGCCGGGTCTCCCGCACCTTCTGGAACACGGGCACGCACTGCGACAGGGCGGGCGGTCGCCTGCTATCGTACACATTCAGCCCGTCGAGGATTTGCTTTACAGTTCAATTCGTCCGGAGGATCTCGCATGACATATACAGACGTTAAGACGATGATAGCGGGTATCGGGATTCCTTATGCCTACTATCAGTTCACTAAGGATACGGCACAGCCGCCGCCGTTTATATGCTTCTATTTCACGGCAGACGATGACCTTATGGCAGATAATACCAACTACCAGAAAATCTCGGAGCTCGTGGTAGAGCTGTATACGGAACAGAAGGATTTTACACAGGAACAGGCAGTTGAGTCCGCTCTTAACGGGGCGGGTCTTGCGTACAGACGCGAAGAGGCGGCGATCGCTTCCGAGCGTTTTTATTTATGCTCTTTTTATACGACGGTGGTCATCACCGAGGAGGATACAAATGGGAACAACTAACAAAGTTAAATTCGGAATTAAGAATTGCTATTTTGCGGTGGCAACGATCGGAACAAACAATTCCGCTACATATGACACACCGAAAGCGCTCCCCGGTGCGGTCAGCCTTTCGCTTGATGCACAGGGCGAGAATACTCCGTTCTATGCGGATAATATCGTGTATTACACAGATGTAACCAACAGTGGATACGAAGGCGATCTGGAGCTTGCTCTCATCACCGACGACTTCAAAAAGGACGTTTTGGGATACGGCGAGGACACCAACGGGGTCCTGTATGAGAACGCTGACGCGCCCGTCGTGCATTTCGCCCTGCTCTTTGAGTTTGACGGAGACAAGCATGCTAAAAGACACGTTATGTATAACTGCACCGCGACCCGTCCTGCGGTGGGAAGTTCCACCAAGACGGCTACGGCAGAGCCCCAGACAGAGAGTATCACGATCACGGCGACAAGCGTCTACAATGCAGACCTGCAGAAGAACATCGTCAAGGCTTCCGTGACTCCCACAGAGGCGACTCAGTACAACGCATGGAACACTTCTGTATATCAGCCAGAGTAAGGAGGCTACATGTACAAAGCGATTAAAATCGGCGATAAAGAAGTACCGATGCTGAGTGTGGCATCTGTTGACATTTATTACAAGCGCATCTTCCGCGAGGATCCGCTGAGCATCATGACGAGCAAGACCGCTGACGACGGCGAAAAGACCCGCGTAGCGTTCGGGATGGGATTCGTCATGGCAAAGGTCGCGGAACTGAAAGACCGCAAGGAAATCATGGCTCTGACATTTGATGATTATATCGAGTGGCTCGACCAGTTTTCTTATGGCGATTATGTCGGAGCAGCCGCCGAAATCATCGCGGTGTACTACGGACAGAAGGTGCCCACAGCTAAAGAAAAAAACTGACAAAGGCTATCGATCGTGATTGGTCGGTGGCCTTGTTTCTTTTGCGGTGCTATCAGATTGGGCTATCAATAACAGATTTGGATTATTTGGAGTATGGCGAGATTCTCGACATGTTTGTCGAGGCATCGAACGACCATGCTGATTATGATTACAAAGCGACGCAGGACGATATGGACGGGTTTTAATTATGGCAGGATCTAGGATTCGCGGAATCACCATCGAAATTGGTGGCGATACAACTAAATTAACGAAAGCTCTCTCAATGGTCGACAAGTCGCTCGGCACTACCAAAAACACGCTGAAGGACGTCGACCGACTGCTTAAGCTTGACCCGAAGAACACGGAACTGCTCACCCAGAAGCAGAACGGACTAAAGGACGCTATCGACCTTACCAAAGTACGTCTGGAAGCGTTGAAAGAAGCACAAGCAGATGTCGCAAAAGAATCGGCTGATTGGGAAGCGATTCAACGTGAAATCATAGCGACGGAAGGCGACCTCAAGGGCCTTGAGAAGCAACAGAGCAGTTTCGGTTCTGTTTCGGCACAAGTCATCGCGGCGGTCGGTCGCGACATGCAGGCATTGGGGCAGAAGATACAGAATGTTGGGCAGAAGTTTATGCCCATATCCACTGCGGCTGGCGGCATAGCAGCGGGCATGGTCGGACTCGGTTACAGTTCCGTTACTGCCGCCGACGACCTCAATACGCTTTCCAAGCAGACAGGACTCAGTACCGACAGTCTGCAAAAGATGAAATACGCTTCTGATTTGGTGGACGTATCTGTGGAAGACATCACAGGCGCGGTCACCAAAATGAAGAAGAACATGGCGGGGTCGCCCGATGCGTTCGAGGCTCTGGGCGTTTCCGTTACCAATGCGGACGGCTCCATGCGTGATGCGGAAGATGTTTTCAACGATACGCTGAAGGCTCTCTCCGAGATTGAAAATGGTACAGAACGCGACCAGGCTGCTTATGAGATATTCGGAAAGTCCGCCGACCAGTTAGCAGGCGTTATCGATGACGGCGGCGCGGCCCTGAAGGAATACGGCGACCAAGCGGAAGAACTCGGCCTGATCATGTCGGGTGACACGCTTGACGCGCTTAACGAGGTCAACGACAAGGTCGACCAAAGCAAGGCACAGATAAGCGCGGCGGCAGGTGAGCTCGGAGCTACCATCATGGAAGGGCTTCTGCCACTGGTTGACCCGATTGTCGAGGGAATTCAAAAGGTCACGGAGTTTATTAAGAATCTTACCCCCGAACAGACCAATCTTATTTTGGCTATTGTCGGAGTGGTCGCGGCTATCGGGCCGCTTTTGACCATCATCGGCGGAATAGTGAGCGCGGTCGGCACGGTCTTGTCATTGGCGCCGGTAATAATGGGCATACTCGGCGCGATACTGTCACCGATAGGGCTTGTCGTGGCGGCTATAGCGGCGGTCATTGCGATCATTGTGATTTGCATTCGCCACTGGGACGACATCAAAGAAAAGGTCTCGGAAGTAGTCGAGAACATCAAGACGTTTGTCACACAGCTTAAGGAAAAGATCCAGCAGAAGTTTGAAGAGATTAAACAACAGGTCTCCCAGAAGATAGAAGCTATCAAGTCTGATATGTCCAGTAAGTGGAATCAGATTAAGACGGATGTCGTGGCTAAAGTCGTCGGCATGAAGAACGATGTCGTTAACAAAATTGTTGAGTGGAAAAGCTCCATAGCAGCAAAGCTGAACGAAATCAAGCAGGGATTCGTCGACAAGTTCACCGAGATTAAGGATAAGGTAAAGGGATTCATTGATAAGATTAAGGGATTCTTCGACAACCTCAAACTGAAGATTCCGAAGCCCGAACTGCCGTCATTGCCTCAGTTCACACTTGAGACATCAACCAAAACAATCCTTGGCAGGGATATTACCTATCCGACAGGTTTTGGCGTGAGTTGGAATGCAAAGGCAATGAACATGCCGTATATGTTCACTAATCCGACTGTGATGCAGACCCCTTACGGCGCGATCGGAGCGGGCGAGGCAGGACACGAAATCATGTACGGAAAGCAAGCTCTCATGCGTGACATCGCAGAGGCAAGCGCGGCGAACAACACGAACCTTATCAACGGATTCTACCGTGCTATGGTGGCGGCACTTAAGACGGCAGACTTTACAGTGGACATCAACGGCAGAGAGTTCAAAAGGTCATTAAGAGAGGCGGGTGTTATGTAATGAGAGTGCAGATAACTTATATTGCATCGTCTGGCAACACCTACGACCTCGTGACTAACGGAATCAGACACAAAGATGCAAATTATTATGAATGGGAATGGAAGGTCGAAGGCACGAAGCTTCAGTTTGGGCAACGTGTCGCGGACTTTTCCCGAGATGCGGCGACCTATGAGACCGAGCTGATTTTTGTTGGTTCGGAAAGGCAGAGGCGCACACTTATCCAGAACCTACATGATGACTTCGAGAACGATGTGCGGACGAAACGCACGGGTAAAATCATCTGGGGCGACTATTATCTGGAGTGCTACATAACGGCATCTGTCACAGAGCCGACGGACGTACTGACACGGACGAGCAACAAGATAACGATATTCGCACCCTATCCATTCTGGATCCAAGCGTTCCACGTTACTCTTCCCTCGTCACAGGAAACATCGAGCGGTTATCTGGATTATACGTACGATTACGCTTATGACTACACCGCACCCGCAATGGGGTCGAGATACATCCAGACCAATTTCCCGTTTGAATCTGAATTCGAGATGGTCATCTACGGGCAGGCAGTTAATCCGCGCGTGGTTATCAACGGATACGCATATGTTCTGTATGCGACCATCCCCGCAGGGGCTTATGTGATCATTAACTCCAGAGCCAAGACCATCATGATGTATCAGAACGGAACGAGAACGAACATGTTCAACTTCCGAAACAAGACAAACTCAATCTTTCAGCGGATTACGGGCGGCGACCTTGCCATATCGTGGGATTCTGAATACGGTGTAGACCTTACCATCTACCACGAACGCTCGGAACCCAGAGTGGAGGTGGCGAATGGTTAGCATCATCGTTGCCGATGCGAACGGCGAGGAAGTCAGAGATCTTCTTTTTACAGAGTATGATTTTGAGGTAGGGGACTTTGAAAACTCCTACCTCATCACATGTAACTCACCCGAATGGGAGACCATAGCGGACGGTTCAAGGCTCTATATCCCGCAGACCGAATACGGCGGACTCTTCAAGCGTCTGGAAGTCGATACGAAGAAGGGCACGGTCGCGGCAGGCGGATACACATGGCGCGGCATGCTTCAGAATAAGATTATCTGCCCGCCTTCCGGACAAGACTATGCAACTGATAGCGGTGAATTAAATGCCGTTATCGGCGCAAGGGTCTCCGCAGCATTTCCGGGCCTGTTTGTCGGCTCATCCACATCAACAGACGTTTCCGTTAGCAACTACCGATATAACCGATATGTTAGCCTGTACGACGGCCTCAAAGCAATGCTGAAGAGCAAGGGCTATAAGATGCAAATATCTTATGACCAAGAGACCGCGAGGGTGGTTGTGGAAGCGGTGCCAATCGTGGACTACTCCAATCAAATCGAGTATTCAAGCGATATGAACGCCAACTACACCATGAACATGGAAGCGACAGGCATCAACCATTTAATCTGTCTTGGACAGGGCGAACTTAAGAACAGGACGGTTGTCGACCTGTATGTGGACGGGTCTGGTAATATCTCAACCACCCAGACATATTTCGGAGTGGATGAGATTGTTGGAGTTTATGACTATGCAGGCGCGGCACGGGCCGACCTGATCCAGAGCGGAACGGAGCAGCTGGCGCAGGAAGTGAACAAGAATACCTTCCATATTGAGTTGGAAAGCGAAAAAGACGTAGCTGTTGGCGATATAGTCGGAGGTCGCGACTACATCACCGGAATGCGCATGACAGCACCTATAACCACCAAAATCGTGAAGTGGCATGATGGCTTCGAGACGACAGAATATCAGCTTAGCGACGACATTACGGTGGAGATGGAGTAAGAGACTATGAATATAATCACTGGTTACAAAGGCACTCCGCATGTAACTGCCCAACAGGACAGGGACATCAACAGTGCCATTTTTACTAATGGGGTTTACATCCTCAATATCGGCTCCAAGATGGCGGCGACCATCGTTTCAGCGAACGAGATTACTATTGCTGACGGCTTGGTCATCGCACAGGGGTGCGCGGCAGAGGTCGAAAGAGGTACAAGCGAATCTTTGACCATCGACAACGGTGATCAGGGCATGCTCCGCAAGGACTTGATTGTTCTTCGATACACAAAAGATGCGTCGACGGGCGTTGAGGATATGGAGCTTGATGTCATCAAGGGTACGCCTTCAACGTCGAGCCCTGCTACCCCCGCATATACTTCCGGATCCATTGCGGATGGTGACACACTGGCAGAGTTTCCGCTCTACACGGTCAACCTTAACGGCATCACGATCGAGTCAGTGACAAGGAACGTTGACTATATTGAGGTGGCTACGAAGTCTGCGCTTGAATCGCTTAGAACAACGCTTACAAATAGCATTAATTCAGTATCAAGCGCACTTACAACGGTATCAAACCGTGTGGGAACTGCAACACTGAATACTACGGCAAAAAATGCCCTTGCCGCGATTAACGAATTGCTCACAAAGATCAATACGCTTACAACAAACCTCAGTACGACAAACACCAACCTTAACACCCAGAAGGGCAGGATTGACACGCTTGCCTCCAAAACCTCGGGGTTTGTCAGTTTTGATACATCAAATGTTGCCGCAAACAGCAACGGGTACAGACAGCTGACTGCGTTTGGAATGTATCTGGTAATGGTCAACGGTGCAACAACGGATAACGGCATTAGAGGTATGTATCTGGTCGGAACGACAACAGGCAATGTGCTCGGAATCAAGGCAATCAGTACGGCGGGCAATGTTGCTTTAAGCGATGGTGGCAGTGGGCTGCTCAAGATTGCAAATGGCTCATCGGTTACTGTGCGACTTACTATTATTAGGGTTTATTAAGGAGGCACAGACATGGCAGATACATGGACTCCTATCAGCGGGTACACTCCGCAAGACTATACAGATACGATGGTATTTGAGATGTCCTCCGAGACCAAGAAGGTCGAGACCATTATGGGTCAGGCTCTTGTAGCGGGGGAGGAGAATTCTCAGTATATCAAGTTTGTCCTCCCTCGGTATTGGGATGGCATCGACATCTCAGGCAAGACCTTTTCTGTCGAGTACGCGCTTTCCGGTCAGTACTACGGCACATCCGAGGCGGTCAACGCCGAGATGACAACTGATAAAGTACGTTTTGGATGGGTTGTGCCTGAGGAGGCTTGTTGCATCAGTGGCAAGCTCTTGTTTGTCCTCAGGATCGAGAGCGCTGATTATATCCTCAAGTCTCAGATTGTTGAGGTTTCCGTATACAAATCAATCAACGTTGAGGACGTTGTGCCAGAGCCTACAAGAGAGGCGTGGTACAGAGATTTCGCGGCGCGTGTGGAGGTCGCCATTGATGAGGCAGAGGCGGCGCTTGCACAGGCACAGCAAGCGGTGGTGAGCGCAGAGACCGCGGCTCAAAACGCACAGACAGCCGAGGACAATGCTGAGGCGGCGGCGGCATCCGCACAGACCCGTTACGGTTCGCCCCTTGTGGCAACCACAGCCGAGGAGATGACGGACGAGAACCGCGTGTACGTTTATGTCGGCTCTGAGTCTGGGTATACTAATGGTAATTGGTATTACTATGATGGCTCGGCGTGGACATCTGGCGGTGTTTATAACAGCACTGCGGTTAATACGGATACTACTCTCACACAGAGTGGCACGGCGGCAGATGCCAAGGCAACAGGCGATGAGATCAATTCGATAGTGAACTCAGCCTACGTCACGGATTCTGCCAGTGGAAGTGTAGCACATTTTACGGATGGTGCGAATGACGTTCCCATGAAGTCTGTAAAGGTCAATATTGCTCCCGTCCAGAGTGGTTCTGGCGATCCTAGTCCAAGTAATGTCAGACCGATAAGCGGATATGACAGCGTGAAGGTGTATGTATCTCCTACCGCAGACTCAGAGGATGCTATGATGTATAACGTCTCTCTTGCATCCGCAGGCACGGTCTATGGTGGAACGTTCGACGTGATTAGCGGAGCTCTGACAGTTGACAGAGCAATTAAAACCTTTAATGGGTCAGAATCGTGGTATCTTTCTAACGGCGGAATGAGGTGCCAAACTCCAATGCCCTCCGATGCTAAACCAAACAGCGCAAATACAAACCTTGTTGGGGCAATATCGAATGAATTTGTAGAGATAATACCGGATAGAACGTGGGACGGGGCAAGCGGAGCGGGTTTTTGTGTTGACACTGAAAGGCAGTTAAATGTCTGCCAAACGGGACAAAAGACGATGACCGTTGACTCATGGAAATCATGGCTTGCATCTCACAATATGCAAATAGTTTATCCCCTCGCCACCCCAATCACTTACAGCCTCACTCCCACAGAAGTCAAGTCCTTGCTTGGCGTCAACAACATCTGGTCGGATGCGGGTGACGTTGAAATTGAGTACAAAGCCGATACCAAGCTATATATCGACAAGAGCGGTTTAAAAAGAGAAATAATAAATGACGCAGTATTGAATGAAAATTCAAATGCAAGACATGTAAAAGGAAACACCATTAATCCGTTGACTATCCTGCATTTTAGCGATTTACATGGTGATAAGAATGCGCTTGAGAGAATCATGAGCGACAGAGAAGAGTTTGATAGTCATGTTGATGAGGTTATTTGCACTGGCGATATGGTGCTGAACACCGCAGGACAAATAGCATCATGGTGGAATCCAAAAGTGCTTACATGTGTTGGGAATCATGATTCAGCATCATACAGTACGGCTGACGGTTACAACTGGACTGCGTTGAACATGGCGAATCGTGATGCGTATTACATCGCTCCGTTTGAAAGCAACTGGGACATCACGCACACAAGCGGTACATCTTATTATTATAAGGACTACACGCAGAAAGTCCGTTTAATCGTTATGGATGCGATGCTTTACAACGACAACGGAACAGAAGCGACCGCACAAACAGCATGGCTTGAAAATCTGCTTTCTGATGCAATCACAAATAATCTCCATGTTCTTATAGCCATTCACTCTCCGCATGGTGGGGCAACAGCAGAGGACTGCTCTTTCAGTAAATACGGACAGGGAACCATGCCGACTTATACTGACTGCAATACGCCGCAGACTGTCATTGATATAGTGGCGGCGGCAATCACCAACGGACTGCATTTTATCGGCTACATTGTCGGTCATACCCATCAGGATAACATCTGGAATGCAGAGGGTGACAGTAAACAGCTTATGTATTGTGTGACATGTGCCGCTGTCGATCAGACTGCTCATTGGATCAATTCGGATCAGAACAGAAGTATATCACAGGACGCTTATAATCTTGTGACAATTGACACAGCAAACACGCTTGTAAAAATTGTCAGAGGTGGCGGTGCTGATATTGATGACCATATGCGGACTAGAAAAGCAATCTGCTTCGATTATTCCACAGGGCAGAAGGTGGGGGAGGTGTAACGCATGACCAAAATCATCATCGGAACAACTCCGACTATAACGTACAAATTCAAAGTAGTTGACGTCTCCGAAATCACTGTGGCAATCCTTACCATCAAAGAGCGAGGGGTCAACATCATCGAGCTGAATCTGTCAGATGCTACGGTGGGCGAAGATAGTCTGTCATGGACCCTCACGCAAGAGGAAACGCTTCAGCTTGCGGGCAAAACAGCAACCATGATGCTGAACTGGAAAACCGAGGACGGCACTCGAGGAGCATCGGAAGAGGTATTCATCCAAGGTGCTCCGAACCACATAAGAGAGGTGATTTGATATGTTTTCGCCACAGCAGGAAGTGGTATTGGATGGTGAGTTATCACTGAATCTTAATATTGATGGAGAGATGTCCCTCGACCTGCACATGGATGGCGAAGCAGGGACGGTCATCAAGGTGACGGAATACGATGCTCCTACGTATCAAGGACAGACCACAGTCAATCCCGATTTTGAAGGCACTGTTCTGGAAACGGCACGGAAGATAGTGCTGACAGATATAACTGTAAACCCGATACAAGTAGAATCTGTATCCAATCCAACAGGCGGCAGAACCGTCTATATAGGGGGAATTATTTAATGGCTAACGAATATGTATCAAAAGTCGTACTCAGCAACGGCACTACATTGATTGACCTGACAGGGGATACGGCAACTGCCGCATCGGTTCTGTCTGGTTCTACCTTC
>Ga0326512_10004201_pt1 | contig 10473 bp, 12 predicted proteins | sample 1_2617_0518_D_FD_203652 | JGI IMG/M metagenome (GOLD analysis project Ga0326512, IMG submission 203652) | Bovine rumen microbial communities from UC Davis, California, United States - 1_2617_0518 | ecosystem: Host-associated > Mammals > Digestive system > Stomach > Rumen | place: USA...
TATTAACCAATAATTATATAAAATAAGGAGGATAGTAATATGGGATATTTGAAGTATAAAGGTTACACAGGTAGTGTAGAATATAGCGAAGAAGACAAATGTCTGTTTGGAAAGGTGCAGGGAATGGCTAAGGATAGTATTACCTACGAAGGCTCAACTGTAGAAGAACTGACAAAGGACTTTGAGGAAGCTATAGATGATTATCTGGCATTATGTGAGGAGAAGGGTATTGAACCACGCAAGCCCTATTCTGGCGTGTTGAATGTCAGACTTACCCCAGAGATTCATAGCGGTGCAGCCATAGCAGCCCAGAAAGAAGGCATCACCATCAACGCGTTTATCAAGAACGCCGTTGCACGTGCATTAGGCATGGTGTTGTAAAACCTAACCAAGCCATCAAGTAAAACTCTTAACCTGAGTTAAGACCCACACCCTCGGTAGCCAGATTATGGGCTTTGCCGAGGGTATTTTTGTGCCTTTTCCGTATCTTTGCCAAACAGAAATGATAATAAAAACTATTATGAATAAGAAAACCTTTATTACGATCAAAGCAATATGAAAACAATGCAACTCTGGAGAATCGCTTTTATGATGCTTGCTGCTTTCTCCCTCGCCTCTTGCAAGCCATCGGCACGGCAAACGACGGCAGATGCGGAACAGCCGACCAATACCCTTCGAAATGTTACAAAACCCCATGAACATTTGTTTAGGCTTTCACATCTGGTAGCATTTTTTTGTCTTGCTATGAACGCTTTCGTGGGAATTTTAGTAACTTTGCAGCCAAACAACCACTAACGATGGAACAGAAATTCGGGAAAAATAGTATTGATATTGAGGTGCTGCGTGAGTTCTTTGCAAGCAAAGCGGCATAGCCGAGCGTTGCGAGCGCGAGGGCAAGGAGGTGACTTACCGTAAGGGCGAACAGCTGGAATGCGAGGGCGAAATCTATTCGTTTTTACATGGATTTCGCCCAAAATACTTGTTGTCATCAAAGATTTATTGCATCTTTGACGGATAATAAAATATAACAATTACAAAACCACTATTATTCATAAGTTCATACTACTGGTTAACAATACTTTTATACATCTTAAACAGCTCGGCTACGCATTGGCTTTCAGTCATTGTTTTTACGTCGAATCCGTAGGCTTGCATTACAGCGCGGTCGTTGTCTTGGTGGGCTTTGCGGAGTTCAACGGGCATGGTTAGCTCGTCGTAGAGGTCGGCCAAAGAAGAGTCGGGGTAGAGGGCACGGGCGTCCAGGATTGCCTGGGCCGTTTGTTCTATCTTTGCCTTTTGCTCTTCTGTTGGAATAGGCCAGGGGAAGTTGTTATAAACGATATCTTTTGAATAATTATAGTCGCTCTTTAGCCTGCCACAAACGGCTCTCATCCATGCCATGTGTACATTGGAATTCAATATTCCGAAGTGGTAATAATTTGCATTGGGCAGAAACTTAATTCTATCTGTGCAAATGACGTTTTTATCTATATATGCCATTGGGATGTACCTACGCCGTTCTGAAGAAACGACGGGGATGACAATACTCGTTTCAGGGTTCAATTGTTCCCTAAATAGATGTGGTGTCATTGCTAATTTCCTGCGGCCTTCATCAGGTGCATTTTCTCTATCTTCTTTACATGCCTGGATGCGAGCCAATACTAAAGGCATTTTCCTTAGTTCAGAAGGTGATGCATCAACGAGCCATAAACACCAGCGTTCTTTATTGTTAATAAACTCAGCTGCACCCAATAATTTCTTGATATATTTTTGAGAAGAAGGCTCATGTTTAATGAAATCAGCATAATCCTCTGCCTCTATAATTAAATGGCCTCCATCTGCAGGTCTATTTCCAGTTACCATTTCAGGAACATTACAAAGAGGTAACTTACGACTCTCAATATACACATCAGGTGCATCAATCAGATATGCATTGATATTATCAGCTTTTTTCTGCTTATCGTTATCATAGATAACCTTTGGCACTTTTACATTACTAAATCCCACTATCACACAATGCACGTGTGCCTTCAGCGAAGCTTCGCTATCCCATCGGAATGTGCGATGAGCGAAATCGATGTGAACGCCAAACATTTCTTTAAGTGGCTTCCAAATAGCAGCTACCTGCTCACCTTGTGTAATACTGTTAGTTGATACCAGGGCGGCCCGAATATTGGTGTGCTGCATCAGTTGGGCTGCTTTGTAATACCAACCTGCTACATAGTCGATCTTGCCAGCAGTCTTAAACGGTTTGCCATCAATATCAACAAATACGCTAAGTATATCCTCTTTCTGCTCTTTGCTCTGAAGAGAATATCCTACAAATGGTGGGTTACCTATTATATAATTAAGGTGGGATTTGGGTACTACTGTTTCCCAATCGGTGCGGAGGGCATTGCCTTCGTGGATATTGGTGTAACTCTTTAGTGGTAGGAAGTCGATGTCTTGATGGATAATGCGCTCGGTTTCGTTCAGCATCTGGGCCTCGCTAATCCACAAGGCTGTGGTGGCAACAGTTACGGCAAAGTCGTTAATCTCTATACCATAGAACTGTTGGATGCTCACCTTGATGGGATTTACAAAGGCGCCCATCATGGTTTGTCCGTGATAGCGCTCACGGATGGCCTCGTTCTCTAAGCGGCGCAAACTCAGATAGGTTTCGGTAAGGAAGTTACCTGAACCGCAAGCAGGATCCAGAAAGGTGAGTGATGCCAACTTATCTTGATAAGCATCGAGCTTACGAACACGTTGCTTTTCAACCTTCTCATCCAATATCTCGTCGAGTTCTGTGCGCAGGTCGTTCAGGAATAGCGGATCGATAACCTTATGGATATTCTCTATCGAGGTATAGTGCATACCGCCACTGCGACGTGTTTCGGGATTAAGTGTGCTCTCAAATACAGCTCCAAAGATAGTAGGCGATATCTCGCTCCAATCAAAGTCAAGACTGGCATTCTGTAGCAACGTTTCTTTTAGTTCTTCGGTAAACTGCGGTATCTCGATGACTTCGGCAAACAGTCCGCCATTGGTATAGGGGAATGCTGCCAGTTCGGCCTGCAGGTATTTGCTGCGTTGCTCTTTTGGCGTATTCAGAACTTCGAACAGATCGCGCAGTGCACGGCGTAAATCCTTGGCCTCGTAAGTTACCAGAAAATCGTGGAATTGGTCGTGACTAAATATTCCTGCATCCTCGGCATACAAGCAGAATACGATGCGAACGCAAAGGATGTTCAGCCAGCGCAGGGCTTCGGGCGAATTGTCGTCATACTGTTTAAGCAGTGCCTCGTAGATGCGGCCCACTATTTCGCCTGCCTGCATCGATACTTCCATCTCCTTGCGTAGGTGCTCATTCTTGGCATCCACAAGAAACTGCAGACGGTAATACTCTTTGCCCAGATTCTCGAGCAGTATCTGCTCGGGCTCGCCATTGGGTTGCTCCATATCGTAAACCAGAAACTCTGAGAAGTTGCAGGTGACAATCCATCGGGGATGTTCGGATACAGGCAGACTCACCACATAGCGGCGTGCCTGCTGGAATGGGTTAAGCAGCGAACCATCGCTCTGATGGATGCCTTTACGCAGATCCTTACCCAGTGATTTCTGCTCGATGAGCACCTTGGTGGATGGTATGCGGCCATCGATAAAGTTCGAACTGTCCACCATCCGATGATCTTCGAAAGTGATAAAACCATTGGTAGGTGTATCAATTCCATACACGTTGCTCAGGAGGTCAATCCAGAATGACTGTGATTCACCCCGTTCATACCCTCTGCCTCTCCACCGCTCAGCAAATGCTGCAGCGGCAATAGCCTGTTGCTTGTCAGATTTCATCTATAGCACTGCTGTTTATGCACTGCCGACTTATCGGGATTTAAACGGGCTAAACTAACGGGACCTCAAGACACAGAAAAAGCGTGAACCGCCTTATCTACATCATGAGGCCCTAGGAAAGCCCGCGTAACCAGATAAGTCATGTCCACGCCATTCGACGCAGACATCAGTGACTAATCATCGGTTACGCTATCAGTGAAATTTCCTAGGTTTCATGATGAACCGAATAATCAGCTAATGCTGTTATTTCTTTACCCACATGTCACACCGGCCACCTCTGTGTTGTATACCAGTGATCGGTTGCAAAGATACGGTGTTTTATCGAAATAAGCAAATTTTATGGGCTAAAATATGGTGCTGCACCTGTTTTGTGCAGTTTTTTATATATCGCGATAAAAAATCAAATTGATTTTTTTGATATCCGCAAAAATGTTTGTATCTTTGCAAGTGTTAATTATACAACTCAAAAACATCGCGCATTTTAATATATGAAAAAGATAGACAAAGCAATTAAAAGAATGAGCAGTGTTATAAAAACGCTGCATAAGACGGGTAGAAAGAACTGTAGTAACAATTACACCTTCATATACGCGCCTGGTGCGCAGCATGTGGGGCCAATCGACACTCAGATTGTGATAGGCGAAAAGGCATTTGATTCGGATGATGAACAGGAAACAGAATTACCTGATTGCCTTGCTACCAAGGAGGCGATGCTGCTGTGGCAAAGTGCGATGGACAAAGGATGGGTAGATGAAAACTATCAACCCAAACTGTCGCGTACCTTGTCGGCTTTGCTGGCTTACGAGATGGCCAAGCGACTTGGTATCAAGGATAAATGGAAAACTTTTGAGAAGCTTTGGCATCGTAATAATATGCATAGCGATTATAATACCGCACTATCCCAACACCAATCACTCGAATTCAATGAAAAATTAAAAAAGTTATAAACGATAGCAATAAGTCCTGGTGCAAACAAGCATCAGGACATTTTTTTACTACCTACGGAGGTACCCCAGTAGGTAGTTGGCATTTGTTTTTTAATTATCTTTGCCACCGATTAAATATTACAATTTACCTATTATAATTATGGAGGAAGACACTTCGCATAAGAAGAATTGGCGGGAGACGCGTGCCACCGAGGAGGATATCCAAAAATTCCTGATGGGCACGCTATACCTGCGGCATAATGTGATAACGGGCAAGGACGAGTTCCGGGTGCCCGAAATAAGTGAGTGCGCTGCCATGGGCATAAAATACCCCACGGGTAAAACGCCATTGGACGAATGGCGATCGCCCGACCAATGGTTCGAGGTGAAGGACCGGTTGGTGAACTCGCTGTGCAGTATGCTGTCGAAACAGAAGGATGTGAACGCCAAGAAAATCTGGCAGGTTATCGACTCTGATTTCGTGCCGCTGTATAATCCGCTCAGAGAATATCTGAACCGCCTGCCGCCATGGGACGAGACTACTAACCCCATACTCTCGTTGGCGATGGATGTAAACGTAAAAGGCGGGCCCGACGAGCAGCTGCTGTTTTACGCTTGCTTGCGAAAATGGCTGGTGGGTATGGTGGCAGGGTGGCTGGAAGATAAAAAGGTGAACGAGGAGATACTGGTACTGGTGGGCCAGCAGGGTATTTACAAAACCCGTTGGTTTGAACATCTGCTGCCACCCCAGCTGAATGCTTATTTCAAATCAACACCTACTTTTGGTAAGATGGATAAGGACGAGATGTTAAGCTTGTCGCAGTTCGGACTGATATGTCTTGACGAGATTGATGGACTGAAGGCCGATGCGATGAGCCGGTTGAAATGGGCTGTTACCACCAAGGCTACCGACGACCGCAAGCCGTATGCTCACAACTCAGAACGGCGCATCCACATAGCCAGCTACTGTGGCACCAGCAACAACCTGCAGTTTATCGACGACGATACGGGTACGCGCCGCTGGTTAACGTTCGAGGTGGAGAGCATTCGCTCGCCAATGGAGTATCCTATCCATCACGAAGAGATTTTTGCCCAGGCTTATGCGCTGTATCTGCGGGGATTCCGCTACTGGTTTGAGGGTAAGGAAATTGATATTGTGCAGCAGCATAATAAACGGTTCGAGGTGGCCAAGCCCGAACAGGAGTTGGTAAGCAAGTACTACCGTGTGCCAGCTAAGGGCGAGGCATGCGTGTTTGTGAGCAACTCGGAGATTATGCAGACTATTGGTGGCTTGCTGATAAACCGATTGACGCCCAACAAACTGGGACGCGTTATGAATAGCATGGGCTTTGTAAGCCAGCGATCGCGTGGTGAGCGTGGCTATAACGTGGTGGCCTATACTGGAGCCGACATCGAGCTGAACAGAACGCTGATGGCGCAGGAAGCCAAGCCAGAGTCGGAGGTGTCGGTGATAAGCTCCGAAACCATCCTTGACGCATTTGACACATTGTTTTAGGAATCCCTCGTGCGTACCGCGCACGCCTATACGGTACGCACGTAACTTTTGCAAATTAATCTGTCAAATACGTCAAAATTTCTCTAAGTACTTTTCAAATGCAAAGTAGTTAGCGTGCAAAAAAACATTAGGTACTTTTCAAAAAAAACAAAATAGAAAGCTTATGAAAACAATGACAAGAAAACAGCTGGCTGAGCATGCCGGCGTAACGACTCAGACACTCAAGAACTGGATGGGACCGCATCTGGACTACTTGCATTCCATCGGTATGCCAACCGGAAAGGGTGCCCTGCCACCAAATGTAGTGAAATATATCGTAGATACTTTTGATATCGACAAGTAACTGAAAGAATCACCGAGAATCACCAAGAATCCCAAAACGCCCCTAGGAAATGTTGTATCTTTGTATCGTCAATCAGACAATCTTTAATGTTTAATTTTTAATGTTTAATGTAGCTTATGGCAATTAAAGTAAAAGCAGTAGAGCGCGAGCTCAAGGTAGGCAAGGATGCTGGCAAGTATCGTTTTATGATGCAGGCCGAGATCTACAACACGTTGTCGGCACAGAAGGTGATTAGCGAGGCCTCTGTTCGCAGTGGTATCTCCGAGGGTGCGCTGAGTGCGGCATGGGATGCCATCGGACAGGTGGTAAAGGTTTGGGCCACCGAGGGGCATTCTATCGCCATCCCGGGTCTGGGACGTATGCGATTTGCAGTGAGGGCCACCACGGTGGAGGATGTGAACAAGGTAAGTACAGGCCTGATTACCTGTCGCCGTGTAATCTTCTCGCCCTCGGTTGAGATTAAGGACGAGCTGAAGGATACGGCCATCAACATTACCTGTTACGACCGTGAGGGTAAGATTATTAAGCGTGTTACCAGTACCGATCCTGGTAATATCGAGGATCCAGATACCCCAACAAATGGTAGTAACACCGGTGGTGGTAACAACTCGGGTGGTAATGAATCAAACGGTGATTAATCCTTAAAACAATAAAAGCCTATGGTAAGAGTAAATTGGAATAGAGTAGCAAAGGTGTTGCGATTTGTGGCTACAGTGATTACAACAGTTCTGGGAACTATTGCTGTACAGTCATGCGGACGATAACACTGATTGTAATTCATTGTTCGGCAGTGAAACCCGACCAGACATCGTCGGTGGCCCAGATAGATACCTGGCATCGTGATAGGGGCTTTAAGTTTGGCGTAGGCTATCACTACGTGGTCCGTCGTAACGGAGAGATTGAGGCTGGACGACCGGAATGGCTGGTGGGTGCCCACTGCGTGAACCATAACAAGTACTCCATCGGTGTGTGCTACGAAGGAGGACTGAATGCCCGCGGACAACCCGCCGATACCCGAACAGCTGCTCAGAAGGCAACATTACGTAAGTTATTGACAGACCTGCACCGCCGCTATCCACGTGCATCGATCGTAGGTCATCACGATCTAAACCCGCAGAAAGCCTGTCCCTGCATAGCTAACGTAGCCCGTGAGTACGCTGATTTGCAGCCCAAGTAGTTTTTGGCACGGATTCTTTTAAAAGAGTCCGTGCCTTATTATCTTATTAACAATTTTTAAATTACAATTTGGCTATGTGGTAAAAAATTATTTGTACTTTTGCAATACATTATCAATAAGTAGAACAATAAGTATAATCTATTAACAACATTATTTATCATGAACACAAAGGTATTTATGCATGCTATCGTGGCAACAGCCATGTTGGCAACAGCTACTACTTTTACCGCTTGCCTTAATTCGCACGCCGATAACGGAGCAGCGGCCAAGGTAGAGAGCGTAGAGCTGATTCGTACAAGTCAGAGTTGGGACGGAGTTGAGTTGCCCGACTATTTCCAGGGGCGCCCCGAACTGGTGGCCGTAAAGTACGTGTTCCCTCCAGGACAGAAGTTAGGCTGGCACCACCACGTAGCCATGAACTATGGTGTACTTACTCAGGGCGAGCTGACCATTATCGGACAGGATGGCAAGACCAAGGTGGTACACGAGGGCGAGGCAGTGGTTGAGATGGTTGGCACCATACACCATGGCGAAAACCGCGGCACCAAGCCGGTTATTCTGTACATGTTCTATCTGTCGCAGAAAGACCTGCCGCTGGCCGTACAGCACCCCGATATCCCACTGGAGTAACCCCTACCCCACAGCACATAAAAAAGCGCCGCAGCGTAAAAACTGCGGCGCTCTTATTATAGATAATGTGTAATTACATTAATCAGCCATCTTAGCCTTAATCATCTCGCGGTTCAGGCGAGCGATATTGGCGATAGTCTCGTTCTTAGGACATACAGCCTCGCAAGCGCGGGTATTGGTACAGTTACCAAAGCCGAGCTCGTCCATCTTGGCTACCATGTTCTTCACACGACGGGCAGCCTCTACGCGGCCCTGAGGAAGCAGGGCGAGCTGGCTAACCTTAGACGAAACGAACAGCATGGCAGAACCATTCTTACAAGCTGCTACACAAGCACCGCAACCGATGCAAGATGCGCAGTCCATAGCCTCGTCGGCATCCTCCTTAGAAATCAGGATAGCGTTAGCATCCTGAGCCTGACCTGTGCGGATAGTGGTATAACCACCAGCCTGCATAATCTTATCGAAGGCTGTACGGTCAACCATGCAGTCCTTGATGACAGGGAAGGCGGCCGAACGCCAAGGCTCTACGGTGATAACGTCACCATCGTTGAAACGGCGCATGTAGAGCTGACAAGTGGTAGCACCACGCTCAGTAAGACCATGAGGTGTACCGTTGATGTAAAGTGAGCACATACCGCAGATACCCTCGCGGCAGTCGTGATCGAATACGAAAGGCTCCTTGCCTTCGTTGATGAGCTCCTCGTTCAGGATATCGAGCATCTCGAGGAACGAGGTATCATCGGGAATATCGTGCATCTCGTGGGTGTCGAAATGTCCCTGGTCCTTGGGGCCGTTCTGGCGCCAGAACTTTATAGTAAATGAAATATTCTTAGCCATACCTAATTAATTTTTATAGTTACGTGTCTGTACCTTGATTGCCTCGTACTCCAATGGCTCCTTGATGAGCTCAGGCTCGTTGCCCTTGCCTTTGTACTCCCAGCAGCCTACATAGAAGTAGTTCTCGTCGTCGCGCTTAGCCTCGCCTTCCTCGGTCTGATACTCCTCGCGGAAGTGACCACCGCAAGACTCGTTACGAGAGAGAGCGTCGAATGCTACAAGCTGACCCATTGTGAAGAAGTCACGGAGGTGGATAGCCTTATCGAGCTCCACATTGAGACCCTCCTTAGTACCAGGAACAAAGAGGTTGGTATCGAACTCCTTCTCGAGCTCGTGCATCTTCTTCAGACCTTCCTTCAGGCCCTCAGCGGTGCGGCCCATACCTACATACTCCCACATGATATGACCAAGCTCCTTGTGCAGAGAGTCAACAGAGCGCTTACCCTTGATGTTCATCAGGCGGTCGATCTCGGCATTTACAGCCTTCTCAGCCTCGTCGAACTCAGGACGGTCTGTAGGAATCTTCGGCCAAACAGCCTGATCAGCCAGATAGTTCTGGATGGTGTAAGGCAGCACGAAGTAACCATCGGCCAGACCCTGCATCAGAGCAGAAGCACCCAGACGGTTAGCACCGTGGTCAGAGAAGTTACACTCACCGATAGCGAACAGACCAGGAATCGTGGTCTGCAGCTCGTAGTCAACCCAGATACCACCCATCGTGTAGTGGATAGCGGGATAGATCATCATCGGCTTGTAGTACTTCACGCCATTGATCTCATTGGCCACGTCGCCAGGGAATACGTCGGTAATCTCCTCGTACATCTCGAACAGGTTACCATAACGCTGCATGATAACATCAAGACCCAGACGGTTGATAGACTCAGAGAAATCCAGGAATACAGCCAAACCAGTGTTGTTTACGCCGAAGCCCTTGTCGCAACGCTCCTTAGCGGCACGAGAGGCAACGTCACGTGGAACGAGGTTACCGAATGCAGGATAACGGCGCTCCAGATAATAGTCACGATCTTCCTCAGGAATCTCCCAACCCTGCTTGGTACCAGCCTGCAGAGCCTTAGCATCCTCAATCTTCTTTGGTACCCAGATACGACCATCGTTACGCAGCGACTCTGACATCAGAGTAAGCTTTGACTGCTTGTCGCCGTGAACGGGGATACATGTTGGGTGAATCTGAACGTATGATGGGTTTGCAAAA
>Ga0326512_10004203_pt1 | contig 10470 bp, 12 predicted proteins | sample 1_2617_0518_D_FD_203652 | JGI IMG/M metagenome (GOLD analysis project Ga0326512, IMG submission 203652) | Bovine rumen microbial communities from UC Davis, California, United States - 1_2617_0518 | ecosystem: Host-associated > Mammals > Digestive system > Stomach > Rumen | place: USA...
AATATCGGATTTGAACCGAAATATCCCAAATTGAATTGGAGATAAAAGAGGCGCAAGGAAGTCCCACGCCTCATTATAATCAAAATTATCACCTCAAAAAATAGGGTGCACCGTGATATCTCATAGCGCACCCTATATCTGAATTTAAGAACTATTAATTAATGAAACGGTCATCAAATGATCGTATATGTCACAATATCTGTTAATTTTTAATTAGCAGCTTCTTTAAGCTCACTAAGGATCTTTACTTTAACCTTCTTCTTAGCAGGTGCATTAACCGGTTCGCCCGTCTGCGGATTGCGATATGTACGCGCCGGGACATCAACAACGGTAAACTTAACAAGACCAGGGATCATTACTTCGTCACCGCTGGCGACAGCAGAAACAATTTCATGCTTAATAGCGGTAAGATACGCCTCGGTTTCTTTCTGAGTAACGGCAAATTCCTCGGTTCCACGTACTGATTCAGTAATATTCTTTACAAGTTCAACTTTCTTCATAATCATTTTCTCCTTTTCTAATCCAATTTAATCCTTAATTCAATTCTACTGGGTATACCCCATAAATACTGCCATCGTATCTTGTAACTATCACAGTCTGCGATGGTTTGCCAGTTAAACGTTTCTGCCTGGAATACTCATCTCCAGACCCACATAATGAACCACTTTGAATCACCTTAATGTCAGATACATCAGTCATAGCCGGATAATGCAGATGCCCTGTTAGAATACAATATGGCGTCTGCTTCGCCCATAATACCAACTTTCCGATAGCTGCATCGGTAATAGAAGAGTAGTCTCCATGCTGAATAAAATATATCTTTTCACCAACATTAAATATACCAAGAGTGTCATCATATGTATGAGATATTACAACAACATTATCTTTACTTTGCATTAATTTTTCTACAAACCATGGTATCAAATTATCTAAACGCTCACTCAATAGTGCATCTTCAGCCTTCTTTTCAATTCGGCTATGATTTCCGCCAATTGAGTAGACGGTAACTTTTTTAAACCAATGAGATAATGTATCTACAAAATCTGCTATGAGCATACTTGCGATTTTAACCTGTTCGATAACATCTTCTTTGTTAGTAATAGAAATAGTACGGTGAATACTACCATTAATACAATCGCCTAAAATTGTTACAAAACATTCAGAACATCCATTTCGCCCCTGGATATCTTTAATTTCATGAAGATATTGTTGCAACCTTTTTGTAGCAATGTCTGAATTATATTCACCATCAACATTTTGGAAATCGGCCCCAATATGAAGATCAGAAAGACAAACAATCATTTTATAATCGGACTGCATCATTGGATAATCATATGAGTTATCACTGAATAACCTACTCGAAATACTAGAGAGAGAATGATCAAGCCGATCAATAGTAGTTTCAAGTCGCGCCTCTTCACGAAGCCTCCGATTTAAATCGAGTCGTTCATCATACAATTTCCGCTTTTCTTTTTGTATTTCCTGTTTTTGAAGTTCTAATTCTTTTAAATATTCGTCGTTCTAATAATCTGCAAATATCTGCTCATACGCATCTTTAATTAATCTATATTTTTTACGATAAACGCTTTCTGTCCATTTATCTTCTGGATCCCTAAGCTGGTTATTCATTATATCTGCAAGTTCACTCCATGTCATGTCCAAAATACCGGCATCTTTCATGGCCCCAACTCGATATATATAAGCCAACTCAGATTCATCTGATGTTTTTGATAAATTATTCAATTTGTTATTCCTCTTCAGGAAGTTCGATTTTAATTTTTATAGTAAACTCTTCTACTCCTTCTGGGAGCGTGTTGGCTAAAGCGGAAGCAATATCTCCCGTTTCATCCACAAGCTTACCATCTTCAATTCGAACTCCATCAACTACAATATTTCTGCTACCAGGGGTTACCCTCGCTACAGAATCTTTGTATTTTACCATCCTTTTATTCCTCCGAAAATATTACGTCTATATCACAATCTTCGCCAATAATTCGATGAATAACTCCTAATTGTTTTGCTTTATGTGCATCCATCCAATATTCCTGCTCATATATATCATCATAAAATTCTGATGTCATACTGGTTCTGCTTAAAACATATTCTTTCGCACGTTCCTCCATTCCATCAAAGAACTCAACTGTCTGCTTAAACTTTGACCGTGAGTTCTCCATGGATAAATCACCTTCATGTTGCAGGAAAACGCTTCCTTGAAAAGCCACTCGTTCATCGCAAGCAAGAAAAACTTGATATGCTGCAGATGCTACAAGGTCTAGCCCAACACCCATAATCGGAGTTTTGCTTTGCATAATTACATCTGCCAGAATATTACCATTAAATGCATTGCCACCAGGTGAGGTGATTAATAACCTGATTTTTCTACGCTTATCAATCGGGATATCAATATCATCCTTATTCCATTTAATGATGTACATGATATAATCTTCGATAACATTTTCGTCAATATTAGCATTTAAAACCAACATTCTATTATCTAAGTATTCCCTATATAATTCTTCCCACGTAGAACTTTGTGCATCACTGCCCATAATTGTAGAAACAAGATCAGCCATTATTAATCACTCCTTTTAATTTTCTTTTTTTGTCTTATGCATATTTCTCATTTTTTCATCAGCGATATCATTTAAGATAGTATTAAAGTCCGCATCAAATTTTTCATCTTTCTTAAATACAAACACCGTACATTTATGATCATTTTTATCCGCTTTAATATCAATGATCTGATTACCCATCTTTAATAAGTTCCTAGTGATTCGCGGTGAAAACACAAGTTTTGAATTCATTTCTTCCATACCTTTTTCTCCTTAAGATTTGTCAAATAATGTTGCAAATAATTTACTTGTTTCGCTTCTTACATCCTCATTTAATGTTACACATGCAAATAATGGATTCCCTTTTAATTCATTACACATTAGCTGTAAGGGGTTATTATCAGAAATATCTATTTCAGACTGTTTAATATCCCCATCAAATACAACTTTACTATTTTCGCCCAATCTGGTTCCGACAAGCTTAATTTGTTTCTTTGATAAATCTTCTGCCTCATCAACAATGACATAGGCAGAATTAAACGTCTGTCCTTTGATATACGCAATAATATTAAAATCAATCTCTTCTCGTTGTTGCATTCTATCAACTTCCCACTGCTCCCCATCAAATTGTTGCTGAAATGGGATGCGAGTAAATTCTGCTTTCGATGCAAGATCCCCCGGAAGAAAACCGAGTTCTCGTCCATCTGCAGCATTTAATGGCTCACGTAATCCAAGAATTCTACTTTGATAACCTTTTTCGCGGACACAATAAACCCCGCACTGAACCGCTTGAAATGTTTTACCAGATCCAGGCAGTCCAAGCAATGCACACACTGTAATTGATGGATTAATTAACATATCCAATGCACAACGTTGAAGTGAATTCTTCCCTTTAATCAACTTAGATGGCGGCAAACGTAATGAAACAAACTTTTCACCATTCCATCTCATTTCTTTTTCTGAATCATCATCTATGTTGTGGATGATAGCATATTGATTAGTATACCAGCCTATAGGATTATCCAACTGTTCAGTTATTTCATTTGAAGTGCCACTAATAATTCGATATCCTTTATAAACATCACCCATACAAAATCACCTCTCATAACTAACTTGCGTCATCGCTTTTCGGTAGCTATCTAACATCTACATAGTTGTATGAGATGTTGTTGCGTAATAGCGTTTTCCTCGCGAATTCTTAGTTATAGAACTAATATGTATGTCTTCACCTCTTCCATGAGAGAATAAATACTATGCCTCTGCTTTTGAAATCTTGATCATTCTTTCACACCTTTCTAAATAAATTTGCGCAATATGAGAGAGTGGTACTGCGCATTAAATTGCGGGACCAGGAATTGAACCTGGAGAAAATAGCTTATGGGGCTATTCGGAGTCCGTCTCTTCCCGCGATATAATCTGTAAATCAGTTTTTATGGCCAAAAACAAGACACGCCACCGTACATAAGATGAGAACTACTGTGGACCTTATTCTCAAAAATATTATTTTCATCCCTAAAATGATAAATTTGCTGTATCTGTGTCTTTAAAAGCCGGTATATAAAGCCTACCGGCAAGGCATAAAAGCTTCGGCCAGACGTTTACCCTACCCTACGCCCAAAGGTCTTTCGCTTAATAAAAATCATGATCCCATATTTATTAACCGCAATCGGCAATAGCGGTGGAGATTACTCGGTGGCAATTCTTCGTCCACCTTCTCCCTCTCCATAAAAGGAATTAAACCCAAAAATTTTTTATATAAATAAATACTAGATAAAACAAAATCAAAAAACAGATGTGCAGTAAATTTAATTACATTTTTTAAAATTGCGCAAAAACATATCTTTATTAGTGCGATACATAAGATTAAAAGTTTTCCTAACATATTTGATAGCATCATTATATTGGCTATCCAGACGCGCCTTTCCCATAACACCAAGAGATGTTTCGATTAACCTATTCATGGTAATCGCACTGATTTTAATCTTTTGAATAGCATTTAGGACTTCTTGCATCTTTTCAATGATATGAATCATCGCATCATCGACATCCTCATTTGTCATGATACTATGTTTGACAAATGAATCATAATCTTCAATGATCTCCCTGACTTTACTCATTTGTCTATTATTAGCACGTCCCTTCATCTTCACGAAAAATTCACTTGTATCTACAACATCACATTTTTCGGCACCTTGAATTTTGTCAAGATACTCCTCAAGATAATTCATAGGGCATATAAGATCCTTGTCTATCCTCTTAACAACTCTACGCTTTTCTTTCTTGATTTCATCATATGGGCGTTCCTCACCATTTTTTGTCATCTGGATTTTATGTGTATATTTCATAAAGGCAGGATAATCCTTCTTGCGTTTCATACAATCCATTTCGCGAACCCGTGCGATTTCGTCGTTAGGATCGACAGCGTATTGACGTTTGATACTATCTATAGCAACCTGCGCGAGCACAGCAAGGATAACGACGTTGTGGTATAGTTGTTGGTACTCATCGTCGAATTCATCCTTCGCAACCTTGCTCCACATGTAGCTCTGAGATAGCTGGGCAGAATCACTACTTCCCCCAATTGCTCTCTGCGCTTGCTGCATTGCGGAATCCATCTTTGCGTACTCGTGCAGTTCATTACGATATGTGAGACCACTTTCTGGAATTTCATTAACTACAGTAGGGTAGTTGCGATATGCAATTTTCGCTGCTTCCACCATCTGAGGCTGATTGGTTACAAAATTAAAATCACTATCAACATTTCTTATATCTCGGCTCTTTATCCGAGAACTCCAGCTTTCGTCGGAGGATGGGACTATTTCTTTACCCTCGGCTTCACGTTAGGGTAATCGGCACTCGTGGACGGATTATTTCTATATCTGATCACCGCCTAGTCTCTAAGCGTTGCTATTTACAATTTGATATTTCAATAGCCTTCGCAATAGATTAGCATGGTGTATTTATTGTGGTGTTTTAAAGAAATAATAATTTTTATAAGGCTTATTCTTTTTAATTGATTTACTTATGGCACTTTGGATATGCGGGACTTTACTCATGTCTTTACCAAATACTTCAGCTAACCACATGGCACATTCTTTAATTAATTGAAACTTTCGAATTAATTTCATTTTATTCGAGTACACATATATTTCTGTTGCTCTACCATTTTGAATACCAGGTCTTGAATAGTATTTTTTCTTTAATTCTGGATGCTCAATTAATTTTTTATGCAATGTGTCATTCCCATAATTTGGATTTGATTCACCGAATTGTTTTGCATATCGATCAGCATCTGAACTATAATGGATATTATCAATATGCGTAACCCATTCTAAATTATCAGCATTATAATTCATGCGATTATAATCTTTATGATTAATTTCTACCCCCTCAAAATAACCATCGACCCATCCAATTGCGACGTATCGATGCACTGGTATCCCACCTCCAAAACATGGATATCCATCTTTGTTTAAATGAAGAGTGCATTTCTGATTTCTCCGCTTTGGGTTAATTGCATCTCCAGAAGATGATATTAATTTTGATCTACCATGTATTGTTACAAGCCTATATTCAACACCATTTATAATTTCACTATACACTTTAGCCTTCCTATTTTCACCGATTATTTTTTGAACTGAGTTTCCTCAGAACCGACCCTGATTAGTTGAGTCTTCGCCGTTCATCCTAGCCTGGATATCCGTCTCAATACAGTTCACAGCCATGATGTTATTACTAAATCTAAAATACTTCTGCATCAACTCGTGTTTGACATTTTTAAAGTACCCCAAGTTGTTGCTCGAATTGTGCGGGTTGCGTATGCCGCAAAGATACTCACCATCCGAAAATCTCGGAGTATAACACTGTATCACACCTTCTTCTGGTTGCAACGTCGGATCATTTCTCCAATCCTCGCCAACCGTGTGGAGTAGGAGCGCATACGGATTCCCACATACTGTTAAATTGTCTCCAGGCGCGACGATCTTACCTTTTCGTAATCTAAAAACATACTGACTGATTATCTTACTCTTATCCACCTTCCACATCTGGCTATTCGCAAACTCTGGATTCCACTTATACAAATCCGCAAGCATCTCATAGTGGTTAACGGCAGTCGCATTCGCCCGTAGATATTTGACAAACTCTTCATTGTCTTCTTTTAGTTTCCCAACGTATTCGATTGATGTTCTCGTCAATTCGCCGATTTCTTCCTTGCTACATGGGAGCGTATTAACCATCTGGTAAGAAAGTTGTTGTACATCTCCCTGGTACGAGAGTTTACTAGGATGGTCTGTTTTCACACACCCCCACATGCACCCGTCGGCGCGAACTCTGTCCCGCCAGTAATCGTAAGCAGCCGGGAGAGTACCACCCATAAGATCCACAAACTTCTTCCACTTGATAGCATTGTCGGTAGTGATGATCTTAATGTCTTTTGCCGGATGTTTTCTCCCAAACATGTCAGTTAACTCCCACGTATCGTAATCAATCCCGTGATCCGCCGCATAATCACGTAGGAACTTCTGAATATATGTCCGAAACGCACACGCTTTGAAGAAGTGGTTGCGGAGAAGAACCATACCGTTGCACCAACTCGGCATAACATCTGATTCAATCAGCGCCATGCCATCCCAAAGTGTATTTTTAACATCTGTTTCTTCTCGACTAACTACGCATTTTTTCTTCTTGCACGGAATCTTCTTATATACCGTTTTGAAGATGGGATTACCATAGATATCAGTGCGCCCCTTGGCTAAAGCGTTGCGACGATTCTTCTCGGTCTTTTCTTCGTCTACGACACGCTCGACCGAATCGTATTCCTCAGCTCGGACAATTTCGGCGATTGTATGGAAGAAACTGTCCTGGTCTTCGAGAATCAGCATATCATCTACATCCATGTAAAATCGATCCTCGATAGTTGAAGTCGTTAGCGGCGCATAAGCTGATATCTCCACGATTTTCGCATTTTCCTTCGGAAGCTTAATCCCAAGACCCATAGTGAGCCAGTCATATGCATCATCATATAACTTTTCGTTAATGAAGTTACAAAGTCCCACTTTCGCCTTTGATGCATTCCGGTATAACATCTTGTAGCGGATAGTCGTCGATTCTACCTCACCAGTCTTGCGATTCAGATGTTTGTATTCAATCGGAACTCCATTTACATAAAAATCTTCACGAATTTCGTCCTTCGATTTTTTCTGGTATTTCCACTTGTTTTCTTTTGTCTTATCTATCAGATATTGGATTCGCTGCCGTGCCTCGTCTGTATCAGCGGCGGAATACATTTGGCGCAGATGCTCCATTTCTTCCTCATACGACCTCGATCCAAAACCAAAATCTATACAGATGAGATCCCGTGTGGATTCGTCTTTGTATGCCGACATACCATGATCCATCATATGGTAGTAGAAGAGGGATTTATTAAACATCGCATCTGTATAATCGTATCGATCTCGTACGCCGAGATTATAACCATAAAGTGCCCCGGCTTTATAATTTCTGATTCGCAGTCCATATTGACCCAAATAATCACCTCATTTTAATTAAATTCATTTTAGATTCATATAACGGTTTATTGCCATAAATACATCCGCGAATTATTGATCTTATAGCCTTCCGTGCGGTGTCAGACATAGGATTCTTATAGAGATAATTAGTACCAACGTCTTCCATCATATTGATCAATTCCTCGTCAAGACTATCCGATTTCCACTTATTACATCTTTCACACACGCAGCGATAATTTGAAAGTTTGTTCAACCCGCCTCTCTGCAACGGCACAATATGATCAATCGTAAATTTATCAATGGTTAAAGGTTTGCCACAAATCTGGCAAATACCTTTATCTCTTTCAAATATCTGGTATCTGATTGCTTTTGGAAGTCCTACGCGCGGAGTTTTTTCAACTTCAGTATTCACCTTAATAAAATTATTGCGACATAATTTTTTATGTCCGAATATATCCACGGTTTCATAATTCTGATTAACAATAATCGGCTTCCCCAGATTTACAAGTATATCAGCTCTGGATCTTATATACCCATCAGCATCCGCAGCTGTTTTAAATATCCTTGCTTTTTGTGCTTGATTGACAATCGTGTTGTTATCTCCGACGAATTTATTTGCATTCGTAAGAACGTAGTTTTTATTAGAAGAAGAGGAATAATATTTTTGTATACAGTACTCAGGATATTTTGGTGTAAGATATTTCAGAGTGTTCTCCGCACCATCAATCCGAAATCTTTTTGCCTGGGAAATTGGACCACCAATTAGCAAGCTCCCATTCCCAGTATTTGCAACATACTGATCGCCATTCGTGATATAATACTTGTCCATATCAGACCTCCGTAATCTGTTTTAAGATGTTAAGATATTCCTCTCTGATACTGATGTAGTATGCTTGGCTACAATTTAAATACCCATTTTTTATTGCGTAGTTATGAGCCTCTTCTTTCAAATTAACTCCAGTACGTCTACCAATTTCTCTGTATACTAGCATCGCTTTACGGTTATATGATGCGGAAGATTTAATGTTTGTAATAATCTCACGAATTTCCTGGGGAGTAGAATTAATAAGCTGAGATTTATATACTTTCTTCATCGGTTTAAAAGTTTCGGTGCTATACATGTTCGGATAATATTTACGATGTAATTCTTTAAATGCAGATTCTACTGCGGCGCGAAGATCCGGTGATTCGGCGCACATTTTGATTTTAGCTGCACCTGGATGATTGACTTTATATTGATCATATAAAGCTGTTACATCAATCCCATTCGTTCGCATAATCTTATATACTTCGATTAAAGAGGTAACTTTGCTTTTCCCGGTTTTACGAGAGATAATCTCAGCAGAATTCCACGCATTGTCAAGCCATTTTTTTATCTCAGGATCTACAGTTGATTTTATAGATGGTGTAGTTGCGAAGTTGTTATGCGGAATCTGTTTCATCTGTTCTACCAGAGACTGTGTAGATGCAGCGAGGGACTGAATAACATTAGTAGTATCTTTGAGCTGGGTTGTAATGTCATTCGCAAAAGTCTGCCATCCTTGGATATACCATACGAGATACATCATAAATTCTTCTGCATCAATGTGTTTTTCGGCAGGTGGGACAGTCTGAGCATATGAGTTTGACTTTCCGATGAAATGTTTATATAATACGTCGGCACATTCAAGCTGATAGCGGACTAGCTTCTCAACAGTTTCTGGGTATGACTTCTTAAGTTCCGGCGTAATAGAGATCTTCGCCAAAGCTAACGGAAGGATCTTAGCGGAAAGACAATAAGTTGACTCGGAATGGCCTGCAACACCGTTAGGATACCACAGGGTGAAATTCCGCCCCCTGGTAGAAATAACCTCATCATCGCGCCATTTCTTCCTAATTGCTTTAACTCGATCCTCATTGAAACCAATGTTACGAAGGACCTTATTCGCCGCAGCATAGACTTCTCCGTCGTTAGCCTGGAATGCAGTAACTTCGTCTGAATAGAATGAGACCTGGATAGGAGTTATTTCGTTAATAGTAGTTGCATCTGACATGATATTCCCTCACTTTCTTGTATTGAATTTGTTGAAGTGAATTTAATTTAAATCAATAAGATATTATCATGGCGAGAACTACATGTCAAGTATGGAATTTAATTTCATTCAATAAGGATATAAATAATGTCATTCTTGTCAATATAGAAGGTGATTTTTCATAAAATTCAATTCCTACCAAACAAGTTGGTTTTGCATATAATATAATATTATATATATTATATAAATATAGAATATTAGATAAATCCCATTATTAATAATATTATCTATCTAAATATATGAGGTAGAATTATAGATAAATATTTATATAATAAATAAATAATATTATATATATATATATATATATATATATATATATATTATATAGTATAATAA
>Ga0326512_10004204_pt1 | contig 10469 bp, 12 predicted proteins | sample 1_2617_0518_D_FD_203652 | JGI IMG/M metagenome (GOLD analysis project Ga0326512, IMG submission 203652) | Bovine rumen microbial communities from UC Davis, California, United States - 1_2617_0518 | ecosystem: Host-associated > Mammals > Digestive system > Stomach > Rumen | place: USA...
TATAATCTTCCAGTGCCATCTCGGCCAGCGCGTCAACGGCTTCACTCTTTCCTCCCAGATAATCGCTGTACGACTGCATTATGTCGGCTATACTGGCGTCGGTGAGGTTGTACGGGTTGATCCTGTTCGTCGTGGTGTTCGTGGTGTTCTGCATGGTGTTTTGGTTCTTCATGGTGTGCGCCTCCTTGCGTTCTGGGGCGGACCATGGTATAATGATCGCGCCCCCGTCATTGGTGGGTTGCCCTGGCGCTGCCGTCCTACTTGCACGTCAGGGCGCTTTTGTATCTCCAGCAGGCCGCGGGGCCTGGTGCTGGTGTCTTTACTGGAGCGCCCTCAACACGGCCAGGGCTTTGTCCAGCTTGTCGGCGGGCAGGTGGTTTATTATGTCTATGGCCTCCGCTGCCGCGCTCTGTTCGGTATCGCGCTTGAAATAATAGTCAAATACCTGCTGTTCGGTGTCCCGTTCGGCCCGTTCCTCTGCGTGTACATAAATTTCAGTCGTAGAGGGGTCGGCGTGGCGTTGGTGCTGCTGGGCCAGGTAGATGTTATGGGTAGCCATATAGGCCCCCGTGCCGCTGGTGTGGCGCAGGCTGTGCGCTGTCAGACGGTCAGAATCATAACCGGCGCTTTTCAGCAGGTCCTTTAATATGGTGCTGATCGTGGTGGAGGCAATGCGCCCGCCCTTGCTTCGGTTGCTGGTGCTGGTAAACAGGGGGCTTTTGCCGGTGGTGCTGTCGGTGCGGCTGGCCAGGTATTCGTCAAGGGCCGCCTTTACTTCTGGAGTCAGTAAAAGGGGGGCGTCTTTTTCGTCGTGGCCTTTGCCCTGGATATAGATATAAGTGCGCCCGCCCACGGTCTTTATATCTTCGATGTTGGCGCGGGTTACTTCGACGGTGCGCAGGCCGCACGTTATGCACAGCAGATAAAGGGCATACAGGCGCTTTCCCTGCTCCGTGGTGCGGTCTATGGTGGCGGCTATGGCCGGCACATCGTCGCGGCCCAGCGCGTCCTTTTTGTGCTGATCGTGGCGAATCTTCGCTCCTTTGATGTTGTCGGCAATGTTGGGGTAAAGTCCTTCGGCTGCCGTCCACTTGAAAAAGTGTTTCACGGCGCGGAGATATTGCGCTTGCGTCCCCGCTTTGTAGTCGCTGCCGGCCAGATATTCCTTGTACGCCTTCACATCCTCACGGGTGGGCTGGGTTATGCCCTGGTCCTGCATCCAGCGTGCAAAAGCCTTAATGCAAGTCACATAGCCCTTTATCGTGCTGTCCTTACAGTCGGTGTAGTCGATGAAGCGGGCGAACAGGTCGCCGGTAAAAGCACGGGCCGGCATCACGCGCAGGCCGTGCGCGGGCTGGATCGTCATAACCGCGGCTTCACTCATGTTTTGCGCCCCCTTGAAATATCTTTATCTTTATCTTAGTATACAATATGCGCCAGGTGCTTGTCAAGCACAAATTGCATAAAAGGCACTTCTTGTGCATCATGTGTATTGATTATCACGAAAAAAAAGGAAATTCTATGCCCCTTTTATGCCACTTTTGTTACCCCTCTCCAGACGGCCAGAAACGGCCCTGTCAGCGCGTCGGGGGCCGGTGGGGCATTTCCTCGCCCGCTGTCCTGGGCGTGTCAGCTGCCGCCCGTCGCGCTGCGCCAGGGGCAAAAGGAAAGCCCGGGGGAATCCCCTCGGGCTTCTATGTCTTTTTAGGGTGTCCGATTTGTCCGGATCGCCCGCGCGTATAGTGTCAAGTTTGTCAGGTTCCCCGCGTTCGCCGCGCGTTACAGCCTCGGGTTTCTCGGGATTGAACACAGGCGGGCTTGCGCGGGGTGCGGTCCCTCGGCAAGCATGAAAAGGGGCGGGATCGCTCCCGCCCTTGCCGGTGGATCAGTCGCCCAGGTTGCCCAGGACGCCATAAGCGGACGCCTTGCGCGTGATTTCGTCCTCGTCGCATACCTGCATGGCCGCCAGGCCGTCCAGGTGATAGACGGCGACGTCGCACATATCGAAATAGGTCTTTCCATATTCCTGGGCCGCCTTCCCTATGGCCTGGGCCGTGGTCACGCCCTGGTCGAAGCCCTCCCAGTGGCGGGCCTTGGCGTATCTCTGCACCGCCCGCGCAAAGGCGTAGTTGTCATGTCTGGCCGCCAGGGCTTTCAGCTGCGTCGGGCTGTCAATCAGTTCATCCCGTATCAGCACGTAGTCGGGGTTGTCCAGGTCGGCCCCCTTGGGCGTCACCTGGTCGGCCAGTGCTGCGTCGTACTGAGCGCGAAGGGCCTTCAAGGTCGCCGCGCCCTGGTCCATGATCGCGGCCTTGGCCTGTTCCATCTCGGACAGGTCGCGGTTTCGCCTCTCGACGGCAAGGCGACCGTCCCGCTTGGGGTCGATCTTCGGCAAAGCGTCGCGCTGGGCGTCGATGGCCGCACACTGTTCCCGCGAGGTCAGGATCACGTCGCGGGCCTGGTTCAGTAACTTCTTGGAAATGGTGATGTTCATATTGTCCTTCCTTTCGCCGGTGTTCCCGGTCTTGTTGTTGGGGTCGGTTTCTTCTTCGTTTCCTCTTGGTATCTTCATCAGCACGGATCACGCGACAAGGCCCTTTCGATCTGCTCCAGCCGGTCCCGCTGCCGCTGCCGTCGTTCTTCCTGGTTCAGCCTCCAAAGGACGGCCTTTTCTGTCGCGCTGGTGTGGGTGCTTTGGAATCCCTTCACCGTGACGCGGGCATAATACGGGGTACACAGGTCCAGATTTATGTCGGCCTTCGCGTTCTCCTGCAAGGTCCTGTCGTGCTTCAGCTTCTTCAGCGCGTCCCGTCGTATCTGTCGCACACGCTCCACGGACACGCCCAGGGCCGCCGCTGCCGCCTCATAGGGCTTTTCCTCCAGGCCGCACAGGTCCATCACAACGCGCTGCTGGTGGCTCTGTAGGCGCTCCACGGCCTCCCGGACGTACCTTTGCAGCGCGGCCAGGTTGACGCCTTCGTCGGTGGCCGGTAGGCTGTCGTCGGTCAAGGTGTCCGCCCAGGTCATGCCCTCGGGATCGTCAGCGGCCAGGGGCGCGTCCAGGCTATAAGCGCCCGTGTGTGCCCTGGTGGGCCGGTAGCCTCCTGGGGCGTCCTCCGTCGCGGGCTGCCAACGGTAGCCCAGGGCTTGGCAGATTTCCCGGGAGATGTACCGCGCTGCCCAGGTGGGCCAGCTGCACCCCTCCTCCGCCTGGTAACTCTGTGACGCCTTCACAAGCCCAAAGAAGCCCGCCTGTTCCAGGTCGTCCACTGATACCGCCCTATCCCATTGGCAAGCTGCTGCATATCGCCGCGCTACTGCGTGAATCAATCCCCGGTTTTCCGAGTAAAGGTCCTCATACATTCGCGCTGCCTCCGATGGTTATACGCCCTTCGCTTTGAGGATCGCAAGCGCTATTCGCCTTGCTTCATCTTCGCAAGCGTCTATCTGGTCGGCCCAGCTATCAAAGGTAGCCGGGTCGCTGTTGATGGCCTGTTGCTCCAGCATCCGCCGCCGCAATGCGTTGCGGTCCCGCAAGCGCTCGAGGCGGGCTATTTCCTTCACGTCCCAATTCGCGCCCATCACCGATCATTCACCCCCTTCCAACCCTTCGCCCTGGCTTCGTTGCTTGTCTTGATTCGTTCTGGGGTTTCTTGCCGCATATAGGCCGCCCTGGCTGTCCTGGTCAGCTGCTTTGCGGCCTCTGCCTGTTCACGGGGCGGCGGGGCTGTATATGTCGGGTCTTTCAACATCCTGGCCGCCCTCCTCAAAGCACCTTACCCATATCTTTGTATATCGAATAAAGGTCCTCAAAGCGGTCTTTTCTTACCCTCAAAGCATGATCGGCCTTAATATAATGGTCAAGGCAAATCTGAAAGTCCTGCGTACCTTCACACGTCATAAGGACCGCTTTACGCCATTTGCGCTCCATCTTTGCCCTGATAACGTCGGCCCCGTATACCTTCAAATCCTCGGGCCAGTATTCTTGCGGTGTGTACTTTCCCATGGACATTAATCCCCTTCCCGTTACTGCTCGACGGCTGCGGCCTGTTCACGTTCGGCCCTGCGCACCCAGTAGCTTTGATTTATCTTCTTCACCTTGTCCTTATTCGCCGCGCGCCATTTCCGCATATACTCGGCCCGCGCGGCTCTCGCCATAGTTTCCTCGGCGGTCTGCTGCCTTCTGTTCGTGTTGCGCATGATGTTTAACACGCTCCTTTAATGCCTCATGTGTTTTCTGCATAAGTGTTACATCTTGTGCATATTATACCACAAACCATGACGGGACGCAACTATCTTTATATTTGTCTTTCTTTTTATGTTTCTACTTGAAATTATCTGCATAACCTTAATTAGAAAACGGTGTGTTTCTGGCCCAGTAAAAGGGCGCGCAGACGCGCGCGGATCGCCGGCCCGCCTCCCGGATCGCGCCCAGGGCAAAAGAAAAGCGCCGGGGCCTTGCGGCTGCCGGCGCGCTGCTGGTGGTTACGAAAGGGGGTCAACTTCCTGGGCATCTGCTACCAGGGCGGCCAGTTCTTTCAGCACGGCCTCCCGGTCTTGCTTCGACTGGCGCTTGCGCTTTGCCTGGGCTTCGGCGGCTGCTACTTCCTGGGCGGCCAGTTTTTCCTCGGCCTCGATCTCGGCGGCAAAGGTGCCGCTGTACTCGGTGAACATATCAACATGGGGATAATACTTAAAATCGACGTGCCAATCTGTCAGACCATAGCGGTTTTTGAGACATACGAGCTGCACGGATCGCGGCAACTCGGCCTTTGCCTGCTTTATGCGTTCCCGCTTTTCGGTTATACGCCCATTCGCTTCAAACAGCTTTTCCTCCAGACATGACAGCTGCAAGCCCCATACCACGTCAGCGGTGTACTCTATGCCGCCGCTTTCCTTGAAACTCTCAAAGTCGACGGGGGTCAGGTAATTGGCCCGGTTCACGCTGGAGATCACCAGGACGGGCACTTGTAGCTTGCTACTCAATATCTTCAAGGTGCTTACTATGGCGTCTATTTCGTCGCGCCGCGTGGCTTTTTTCTGTGCCGTGTTCAATATCTGCAAATAGTCCACGATCACCACGGGGCCGGTGTTATGCTGGTTTATGTACTTCGCCACATACTCGCCCAGCTGCTCGACAGTGTACTTAAAGCCCCCTTCTATGACGTTCATCCTGTCGCCCACGGCCTGCGTATAGTCCCGGATCGCCGCCGACAAAGCAGGGCTTGTGACGCCCCGGCGAATTTTCAAGCTGCCCAGGGCGTTGTTATAATCGGCCTGGGCCGTCCGTCGCGCAAGGCTTTTGCTGGCGAGTTCAAGGCGGCTTTGCTCCAGGCTGAAATACAGCACGTCGCGCCCGCTGGCGGCTATCTGGTCGGCTATCTGGTGAATCAATGTAGTCTTGCCCAGGCTGGAGATTGCGCCGATAGCATATAGGCCGGGGAATATGCCGCCGTTGCTCTTTTCGTCCAGGTAGCCAAAGCCCGTACTGATCGCGCCGGTGGCTGCAAAGTTGTCAATCTCCGCGGCCATTGAATTTAGTATGTAGCTGCTAATCCCGTCGCCCAGCTTCGCCGGCTGCTGATCCTCCGCGGGCTTTTCCTCTTGCGTCGGCTGCGCTGGTGGCGTCTGCTGCATCTGTGGCACTTCTTGTGCCTCCTGGGCCTCCGTCCCGCCTATCGTGTCCGTCCAATCAAGTGCCCTGTCGCCCTGACCGGCTGCCGGTGCGAAGTCGACGCGGGCCGGGTGCAATATGTCGTTCTCAAACATTGCCATTGCCGCGCCCAGGGTGATGTTATGCCGGCGCTGCAAATAGTCAATGATCGTCCCGCCGTCAGTCCCGGCCCCCTTCGGGCCGTCGTGGTCGTCGCTCCAACAATGCCAAAGGTGGTCGGTCACTTGGAAGCAATCGTTATGTCCGCATATCGGGCAGGGATTGAAATACAGCTTTGTCCCCTTCCACACTTCGCGGCTGTTCTCGGTGCTGGAGATATAGGCGGCCAGGTCGAACACTTCTATTTCGTCGCGCAGGTCGCCGCCATGGGCGCGCTGCTGGCCGCTGCTGGTGCGGGTGGCCTGCTGGGCCTCCGTCGCCTTTGCCGGCTTCTCTGGGGCCGTGGGGGGCGCTGGGAGGGCGCGCAACGTGTCGGCGCTGGTGGCCTGCCTGCTGGCGTAGAATACACAGCCCGCGCGCCCGCCGTAGAATAACCGTGCGTTGTCTTTGATCCCGGTATCAGCACAGCCAGGACGTGCTGCGTTAAATATCTCGGTAAAGCGCGCGGTCAACTTGTCCGCCTCGGCGCTGTCGGTCAAGGGCTGCTCCAGTACCAGGACAACACGATATTTCGGCCATTCTTCCGAATTGCTGAAAGAAAAGTACATGAAACAAGGGTTGATCCCGTGGCGCTTCATCACGTCCCGCGCTTCGTCGGGCGTCAAGGGCGGCTCCAACATGACAGTTTTGACTTTGCCGTCTGGGCCTTTTACCCTCTTGCCGTTCTCGTCCAGCACGGGGATCTTGTTGTCTATGTCGGCACATATCACCTGTTGGCTCTGCCAGGTGTCGCCGGTGGTGCCGGTCATAGCTGCCGGTGTGAAGGTGTAACCGCGCTGGATCGCGCTCATAAGCTGCTCCACGGTCAAGTCCCGGATGCTCTCCGCGGCGCAAAGTCGCAAGCGAATCTTGCCCGCATAGGCGCTGGGCTTCGCCGTGTAGCCCTGCCGGTCAAGGTTTAATCTGATTGTTCCCTCAAAGGTCATTGTTCAAAGCCCCTTTCTGTGATATAATCGGGGCAGGCGCTGCCCCTGGTTGGTGGTGGTGCTGTGGGGCGCTCCGAGGCTGGCCGGCTGTGGTGCGCCCTCTTTTACTGGACGTGTCCCCCGTTCCCTGTTCCCGGTAAAGGCTGCGCGCTGGGCCGCTGCGCGTCTACTCGGGATGACGGGCACAATTTCAATCAGGATTTCACCTCGCTTTCATGGTGATTATAGCACACGCGCCGCGTCAGCTGGGCGCGTTGTGCATCGCTTAAAGTCCTTAAAGGACTTAGGACGCGGAGTGGCCTCAAAACGCCCATGGCACAAGGGTTTTGAAAAGTCGTTGCGCATCGATCCCCCCCTATCTGCGCATCGATCCCCCCCCTATCTGCGCATCGATCCCCCCCCATTTTTTATTTTTTCGCTGCTTTTTTCGCTGCTTCGCGGGCCTGCTGTCGTTCAATGGCGGCTTTCGTTCGCTGTGCGCGTCTCTCCTTTGCTGCGGCCCTGCTGGCGTGGGTGGGATAAGTCGAATAGTCCACTTCGATGAAGCCATTTATGAAGGTGTCATAATCCATACTTTCGGGGTGTTCGACTTTCGTCCCGTCAGCTGTATAGACTTCATAGAAAATGCTCTCCAGCGCGTCCAGGTCTGCAAAGGTCTTGCAGATGATCCTGTCACGCACGTGTCGGTTGCCGGCCATGACGGCCTCATAGCTGGGCAGGTTGGGCGTAATGCCCACAAGGGCCTTTATCCGTATACGGTGCCGGCCTGCCTTGCCCTCGTTCAGCCGGTAATTCAAGGCGATATACCGGCCAAAGTAGAATTGATTTGTCCGAGGGTCTACCTTCCAAAGTTCGCGGGGGTAGTCCATCGGGGCCAGGGTGGTGACGTCGTTGTAAAAGTCCTGGTTATAGTTCCACCTCACGACGCCGCCCACTATGCCGGATGTACCGCCGTTCAATCGGATTGTGCAATTCTCCTGCCATTTCCCGTCGACTTTTGATCTGCCACGGTAATAGATCGCGCTCAATTCGGCCATCTGTTCTAAAACTTCGGTGCGGAAGTCCTTCAGACTGGCCGGGGACGTGCTTTTGCCTCTGATCCTGGCAAGGGTGGACAGGGGGATAGCTATTGACGCGCTGCTGGTGCGCCGGCACTCTTGCAGGAATATGTCATTGAGCATAAGCGCCTTTGTGGACACTTGCCCAGGCTTTCCCTTGAAGCCGGCAAGCTCGAAGATAGTATCCTGCACTTTGATCTTGCCTCGCCTGGTGTATGGGTCTATCGCCTGATCGCCGGTGTTGATCCTGGCAAGGGCGTTTGTGGTCGTGCTTTGAGGCACAAGGGCAAAGGTGGCCGTCTGATCTGCCAGGTATTCCGTAACCTGGAGATAGATATAACCGGCATACACACAACGCCAGTTTATCGCGTCCGCGTCGAGGGGGCCGCGCCCTTTGCCGGTGATGATCTCCACCAGGGCCGCGGTAAAGCGTTCCGCGGTCATGTCCGCATATCGTTGAATCTGCTTCGGCGTGGGCCGCTTGTAGGCTTTCAGCTGATCGAACACAGTGGAGAGGATAGCCGGGTCAGCAGACAATGCGGGGATGACGGGGTTGTCCTCCGTGGCGTCGGCTTCGGATAGGCTTGTCAGTACCAGGTCGGGCAGGCCGTCCGCGTCTTTACTGGGCGTGACCCTCACTGGATAGCGCAGAGACGGCGTAACACAGGAAAAGAAGCGTTCCGAGTATACGGCGCCCAGCTGCACAAGGTCGGTAGCGTTGGGGCCATACATTACAGGCAGGTGGCCCACGTCGGGACCGTTGACTGTTTCCTTGATCTCGGACAGCTGCTTGATGCAGGCATTTAAAATGCCTTGGGTGCTGTTCATTGCATCCCCTCCGTTATAGGTCCTTTATCAGGTCTTTGGCGCGCTGGTATATTTCCCCGTTGCGCTGGCGCTCTGCTTCGATTACGGCGTTGACATACTGGGTCATGCTCTGCCCGGATATACCGGCCATAACGCGGATAAAGTCAAGGTTGGTCGGGGTAAAGGCCATGTTGATACGGGGTAGCTTCATCCCGCGCCGGCCTTGTGTCTTGAAGTCCTCTTGTGCATCAAGTGCCGCTTGCGCCTCATCCTCGGGCTGTACACCTTGCGGCATAACCGCGTCAAAAATGCTGGCCTGGGCCTGCTTCGTGAAGTCCTTTCCCATTGTGTTATTCTCCCTTCGCTTTAATTTCTATAGCATCCAGCAGGGCGGTAAAGTCGGCTGCCGGTTTGCTTTTCGGTGCATATTCAAAAAGACTGGTCTGGGTCAGTTGCGCCTCTCGCACGGCTACCCCCTCCCTTATGGGTGCGTCAATAAAGGGGATGTTCAAGTCCCGGCATCTGTCCCGGATCGCGTCGGCCATGTTGCGGTTGATGATGCTCCGCGGGCTGTACTTCATCAGGAACACGCCCAGCAGGGCCGCGTCCTGGTTATAGTGGCGGGCTGCTTCGACGATCTGCGCAAGCCCTCGCAGGCTCAACGGGTCGGCCTGCATGGGTATCAGAATGTCCGTGGCGGCCTCCAGGGCGTTACCGAGGGCCGCGCCCAGGGTCGGCGCGCTGTCGATCACAACCAGGTCATAAGCCCCCGCAACGGGGCGAAGGGCGCGCGCAAGCTGGCCGCCCTTGTCTATCAGTGCAATATTCATGTGTCCCGGTATAATGTCCCCGTATGGGGTGCGCTGGATTACCTGGCGGGCCGGCTTGCCCTGGGTCAGGTCATAGGCTCCAGGGCCGGCCATGTTCGCGCCCATCATAAAGGACAGGTTGCCTTGTGGGTCGAAGTCGACGCCCAGCACATGCAGGCCGCGGGCCGCCGCGCCGGTTATGAGCGCGTGGGCCGTGGTGCTTTTGCCGGTGCCGCCTTTCTGGTTGGCTACGGTGATTATTCGCATCTGATCCCCTCCATTTTCTAATTAAGGTTATACATCTAATTTCAAGTAGGGGGCGCGTGGCCCGCGCTGGATCGCGCCCCGTGGTGCGCTTCCTCTTTGTCAGTTCTTTGCCAATTACCTGTTGACGCTGCCGGCATAGGCGGGGGCCTGGCGCTTTTCTCTGGCTTTCTTCTGGGTTCAGTTGAATGGTGGGGCGATTGACGCCCCCCTTGGTAGGTTAGTCGGCCCGCTCCAGGGATCGCCGCACGGCCACGGCATAGCCCACAAATTCCTCCGGGGTGAAGGGCGTAACCGTCGCGCCACTGTAAAGAGTGCCGCTGCCGTCCTTTTCCATGAGTGCTTGGCCCATGATGAAGCCCCCGTCTTTGCAGATCACAGACGTCCCCGTCTGCCTTTCCTCCGTAAAGGGTGCCGGTTTGATCTCCAGCACGTCGCCCAGCTGGAAAGCCGGGGCCATGCCTTCAGAATCGACGCGCAAGGGGAAGTGTCCCTCGGGCATAACCCCGTTGGCTTCATCCAGCCCGCCCTTTATATTCTGCAAAGCAAGGGCATAGCCGAACAGGAAAGCATATCGGGCAATCGCTCGGAATTGCAGCACGGGGGCCGGGTCGCCGTCAAGGCCCGTTTCGTGCCGCTTCCTGGTATAATCTTCCAGTGCCATCTCGGCCAGCGCGTCAACGGCTTCACTCTTTCCTCCCAGATAATCGCTGTACGACTGCATTATGTCGGCTATACTGGCGTCGGTGAGGTTGTACGGGTTGATCCTGTT
>Ga0326512_10004205_pt1 | contig 10469 bp, 12 predicted proteins | sample 1_2617_0518_D_FD_203652 | JGI IMG/M metagenome (GOLD analysis project Ga0326512, IMG submission 203652) | Bovine rumen microbial communities from UC Davis, California, United States - 1_2617_0518 | ecosystem: Host-associated > Mammals > Digestive system > Stomach > Rumen | place: USA...
TATTTACAGTTACTATCAGAAAATCCAAGACGGCTCCGAAACGGTCAATAAATGGGTGAGGATGGTGTATGAATACATTATCAAAGGGCTCGAATCCGGGCTCTTTTTCTTCGATCAGAAGAAAGCAAACAACGTGATCCGCTTCAAACAGTCCCACGTGTACCACACGGAAGGGAAACTTGCTCCCGGAAAGCTGAAGCTGGAACTGTGGCAGAAGGCGATGGACTCCTGCATCTATGGAATTGTCGATGAAAAGGGCAAGCGGGTCTTCCGGGAGGTATTCATAGTCACCGGACGAAAGAACGGCAAGACGAAGATGGTCACCGGCCATGCTGAGAATGCGATGTTCAATGATGGCGAATATGGAGCGCGGATCTTCTGCGTGGCTCCGAAACTGGAGCAGGCAGACCTCGTCTATGAGGACTTCTGGCAGTCGGTCTCTCTCGATCCTGATCTCAGTAAGATCACCAAGCACCGCAAGAGCGACATTCTTGTGGAAGAAAGCAACAGCACATTGAAGAAGATCGCATTCAATGCACGTAAAAGTGACGGATTCAATCCTTCACTGTGCATCTGTGACGAGGTGGCTTCGTGGCCACCGGAGCAGGGGCTGAAGCAATACGAAGTCATGAAGTCAGCCATGGGTGCGCGAGAGCAGCCGCTGATGATCTCGATCAGCACAGCCGGATATGTCTCAGATGGAATCTATGACGAGCTGATGAAGCGCTCGACTGCATTCCTGCTTGGCACCAGCAAAGAGAAAAGACTGCTGCCATTCATCTATCAGATCGATGAAGTCGAGAAATGGAACGATATCAATGAGCTCCGCAAGTCGAATCCGAATCTCGGCGTCAGCGTGTCTGTCGACTACCTGATCGAAGAGATAGCCATAGCAGAAGGAAGTCTTTCCAAGAAGTCGGAATTTCTCTGTAAATATTGCAACATTCGGCAGAACAGCTCGCAGGCGTGGCTGGATGCGCAGACCATCGACAAGACTACATGCGAGCATCTCGAACTGGAAGACTTCTCCGGGTGCTATGCGGTTATGGGAATCGACCTATCGAAGACCACCGACCTGTCATGCGCCACACTCCTGATCGAGCGGGATGGAATCATCTACACGTTTGCAAGATTTTACCTCCCGAAGGAAAAGATCGACGAAGCGAGTGCCAGGGACGGGCTCCCTTATCGGGCATACATCCAGCGCGGCATTCTGTTCGAATCCGGCGACAACTTCGTCGACTACAGAGACATTTACGCATGGGTGGAGGAGCTCGTCCGGGACTATCACATTTACCCGCTGAAAGTCGGATATGACCGATACAGCGCCACATATCTGATTCAGGCACTCACAGAGGCGGGAGTGAATGTGGACGATGTATTCCAGGGAACGAATCTCACGCCGGTGATCAGGAACACTGAGGGCATGATGAAGGATGGCCGCATCAAGATTGGCGACAACGATCTGCTGAAGATTCACTTTCTGAATTCAGCGCTCAAAACAGAAACAGAGACGGAGCGAGTCCGTCTTATCAAGATAGAATCACGCATGCACATCGACGGGATGGCTGCATTCCTCGATGCAATGTGCATGCGGGACAAATACTGGGGCGAGATTGGCTCCCAACTGATGAACGAAAGGAGAGCTTAAATATGGGACTTCTGGATTGGCTGTTCCCGAAAGATGAAGACGATGAGCAGCCGATAAAGATAGAAACCGCGAATCGCTTCAGCTTACTAACCGCATACGAGCCGGCATTCAGAAATTACTCCGGCTCAATCTACGAGAGCGACCTCGTCAGGAGTGCGATAGAGGCCAAAGCACGGCACATTTCTAAATTGAAGGTAGAACTGCAGGGCGAGGCACAAAGCGCGCTCAGAGCACGCATTAAACACGCTCCTAATGCGTGGATGACGTGGCCGCAGTTCTTAGCGAGATCGAGCACGATTCTCGACTGCACGAACAATCTATTCATCGTGCCTGTGCAGAATGATCTTTTCGAGACGATCGGGTTCTTCCCGGTGCTACCGGAGAATGTGAAGCTCCTCGAGCTTGAAGATGGCTCGCTGTGGATTCGCTACCGCTTCCGGACCGGAGTGGCGGGAGTGGTTGAATTCAACCGATGCGCATATCTGAACAAACACCAGTATCAATCAGATTTTTTCGGAAGCTCAAACAGCGCACTTCGCAGGACGCTCGACCTGATCAGCATCAATGACCAGGCAATCAAAGAGGCCGCACATAATTCCGCTACTTTCCGATTCATGGGTCAGACCACCAACTTCGTTGATCCTGATTCGCTGGCGAAAGAACGGGAGCGCTTCTCTGAGAAGAATCTGAAGGCAGAAGCGGCGAGTGGCTTGCTTCTCTTCCCGAACACATACAAGGACATCAAGCAGATCGACTCGAAGCCATACACAGTCGATCCGGATGAGATGAAAGAGATCCAGACGAATGTGTTCAACTACTTCGGAGTGAACGAGAAGGTCATGCAGGGCACTGCCAACAGCGACGAACTGGATGCCTTCTTCAACTCCAGTGTCGAGCCGTTTGCGATCGCACTCTCAGAGGCAATGAGCAAAGCCATCTACACAGAGCGTGAGCGCTCTTTCGGTAATCACGTCTACGTCTCTGCGAATCGGCTGCAGTACATGACACAGACGGCAAAGGTCAGCATGGCTAGGGATCTCGGAGACAGGGGAATCCTGACGATCAACGAGATCAGGGAGCTGTTCAACTATGCTCCGATCGAAGGCGGAGATGTTGCTTACATCAGAGGCGAATACAAGCCTGTAGAGACATTGGAAGAGGGCAAAGCACCAACAGAACAGCCGGACGAAGAACAAGCGCAGGAGGGCGCATAGAATGGACGAGAAAGTATTGAAAAAGATCGAGAACGGTCGAGAGTACCGTTCAATGACTATGACACCGGCAGAGGCCGACGAGCAGACTGAGGAATACGTGGTTGAAGGATATGCCACCACATTCGAGCAGAAATACAAGCTGTATTCATTCGAAGACATGGAAGGCAAACCGCACACCGTATACGAGCAAGTCGATCCGGATGCATTCACCGGCACAGACATGTCGGATGTCATCATGCAATATGACCATATGGGCAGGGTGTTCGCACGGATCAGCAATGACACGCTGAATCTGGACAAAGACGAGCATGGCCTGAAGGTCACTGCGAGACTTGGAGGCACTGAGCTCGGGCGGCAGCTGTATGAAGAAATTGCCGGTGGCTATACCACGAAGATGTCGTTCGGATTTACAGTCACGGACGAATCGTTCGAAGAAGATGGACCTGATTATCTGCGCACGATCAAGCGCGTAGGTAAGTTATATGACGTTTCCGCTGTGAGTTTACCGGCGAATGACTTCACCGAGATTTCGGCAAGGTCTCACTGCGACGGAGTGATCGCTGAGATTGAAGCGGAGCGACTTCGCGCCGAGAAGGAAGCTGAAGCAAAACGTCAGAAGCTGGAGGAGATCCAGCGCAGGATCGATGCACTGAAAGGAGCATGAACGCATGGAAATTAAAGACATGCAGATGGCTGACATCGAAGCCAGAAGCGCGGAACTCGAGGCGGCGCTGACAGCTGAAGATGCAGACATCGAAGCAATCAACGCTGAAGTCACAGCGCTCGAAGAAAGAAAAGCGCAGATTGTGGCTGAAGCAGAAGAGCGTAAAGCTCAGCTCGACGCTGTCGAGAAGACAGCGAAAGAGATCCAGGAACTCAAGAAAGAGGAGGGAAGAAACATGATGAGCGTTAAAGAGTACCGCAACACAAAAGAATACATCGACGCATTCGCTGAATACCTCAAGACCGGTGATGATTCTGAATGCCGTGCGCTGATGACTGAAAATGCAGTCAGTGAAGGACAGGTTGTTGGAACCGTTGCCGTTCCGGAAATGGTTGAAACAATCATCCATACCGCATGGGAAAATGATGAAATCATGAGCCGTGTGCGCAAGACTTTCATCAAGGGCAATCTGAAAGTCAATTTTGAAATCAGCGGAACAGATGCGGTTGTTCATCTTGAAGGTGACGATGCGGTTGATCCAGAAACACTGGTTCTCGGTATGGTCACGCTTGTACCGCACAACATTAAGAAGTGGGTACCTATCACGGATGAAGTTTATGAAATGACAGGTGAAGCATTCCTTGCCTACATCTATGATGAACTGGCATACAGAATCGTGAAGAAGGCGGCAGGAATCGTTATTGCTGCAATCCTTGCATCTCCGGCAACATCCAGTGCAAATGCACCGGCAGTTGCAGTTCTGACGCAGGCACTTGGTGCAGGAACAATTGCATCTGCTGAAGCACTTCTGTCTGCTGAAGCAACCGACAATGTTGCAATCATGAGCCGTGCAACATGGGGCGCGCTGAAGGCACTGCAGATCACTTCCGGTCAGAATGTCGGCGATGTCTTTGACGGTCTGCCGGTTGCATTCACTGATGCGCTTCCTGCATATGCATCTGCATCTGCAAATGCGGCATATATGATTGTTGGTGACCTTAAAGGTGTTACCGCAAACTTCCCGAACGGTGATGACATCAAGTATAAATTTGATGACACAACCGAAATGACCAGTGATGTAATCCGTGTCCTTGGCAAACTGTATGCGGCAATTGAAGTCACTGCACCGTTCCATTTCACGCAGGTCAAGAAGGCGTAAAAATGCCGACCGTCAAACTGCTGACGGCAACACACATTCATGCACTGCCTGGTGTTCATTCTGTATCTGATGCAGAGTGCACCAGGCTGTGTGCGCTTGGTGTTGCTGAACCGTGTGCAGTCGTTGAAATTGACGCACGTGAAATTGAAGCGGTCAAAGACCTGAAAGCAAAAACGGCAAAGAAGAAGGCGGCGAAGTAACCCTGCCTTTTTCTGTGCATTAAAGGAGGGTGACTTATGGATGAATTACTGGCGAAGGTCAAGGTTGCCCTTCGCATTGTTACAGACGCATTTGACGGTGAACTCACAGATCTGATCAATGCGGCACTGCTGGACATGCATGTCGCAGGAGTCACAGACGCTGAAATGACTGACGCGCTCATCATCCGTGCAGTGATCACTTATTGCAAGATGAATTTCGGAGAGCCCGATCAATATGATCAGCTGAAGCGCTCCTATGATGAGCAGAAGGCTCAGCTTGGCATGGCTGACGGGTACACCACATGGAGCTGACCTATGGACAGATCCACACCGATTAATCTGATCAGCGTGACATTGCAGCCGGATGTGTACGGGATCCAGCAGCCGACCGAGCATTCACGCATGGTATTCGCGAATGTCCGGAGCGTGACCAGAGACGAATTCTTCAATGCGGGAAGAAGCGGTCTCAATCCGGAGTATTCGTTTGTGGTCTTTTTCGGCGATTACGCCGGCGAAAAGATCGTCGAGTACAATGGCACGCGCTACACGATTTACAGGACGTATCAGGCCAGGAATGACCTGATAGAGCTGTATGTCGAAAGGAGAGAAGGCAATGGCTAAGAAGAAAGCAAACATTCTTGACTTCTCGGCTGTTTGTCAGGAAATCCTTGACGAATACGGAACTGAAGCAACGGCCACTCTGAAGGAAGTGATTTCAGAAGCGGCTGACCATGCAGTAGCGCTGATCAGCTCCAACTCCCGAAAAAGGACCGGAGCATATGCGAGAGACTGGGATAAGATGCAGAACCTCGCAAGCGTGTCAGGAGCCTCTTACACCGTGTACAATGTGGCACACTATCGTGTCGCTCATCTGCTCGAAAAAGACCATGTATTCAAAGATGCAAACGGGAAAGTGATCGGGCAGTGGAAGGGTGACGGAGTGATCGCCGATGCACAGGAGAAGACGGAGGCATGGCTGGAGAGTGAGGTGCGGAGAAGACTGTGACCTATCAACAGATCTATGAAGCACTGCTTCAGACAGGCCTGCCTGTGACGTATGAATTCTGGGAGTCACCGAATCAAATTCCACCACTTCCGTATATCGTGTTCACGTATCCACAGAACGATGATTACGGAGCTGACAATACAAACTACGCGGAGATCGTTCAGTTAGAAATCGGTCTCTACACGAAACGCAAAGATCCAGAGACGGAGCGACTGGTTGAAGCTGTGTTGAAGCAACACTTCACCAAGTGGTTGAAGAACAGCGTTTACGTCAGGGCCGATGCGGTTCAGGAAACAATCTATCAAATGGAGGTAGCTATCAATGGCTAATAAGATCCAGTACGGCATTAAAAATGTCTACTATGCAAAAGCAACGGATGACGGCAACGGCAATCTGACCTACGCAGCACCGGTGGCTATTCCTGGTGCACGCAGCATTTCGCTCTCTGCATCCGGCGAGACCACAAACTGGCACGCAGACAATAAGGTCTACTATTCGGGAAACAGCAACAATGGATACGAGGGCGACCTCGTAGTGGCGATGCTTCCGGATTCTTTCCGTCAGGACATTCTCGGCGAAGTGCTTTCTCAGAATGGCATGTATGTCGAGAAGACAGGAACACCGGCGGCAGAATTCGCTCTGCTGTTCCAGTTCGAAGGAGACGACAGCGCCACTCGCTTCTGCATGTATCGGTGCACAGCTGCACGTCCGGATGTCGCAAGCTCCACGGTCGAAGAATCGATTGAGCCGAATGAGCAGACGATCAGCATCACTGCGATGGCTCGCATCTCTGACGATATTGTCAAGAGCTTCGCGCTCTATGACGCAGATGCCACCAGCGCATATCAGAAGTGGTTCACTGAAGTCCAGGAACCGACTCTTTAATTAAAAATAGGAGGCCTAATGGAAAAGACGATCAACATCAGCGGCGTGGATGTAGCTTTTAAATCCAATGCCGCAACCACTCGCAGATACCGGCAGATGACAAGACGTGACCTGTTTGCGGATATCTCAGCACTCGCTGAGGCATCCCAGAAGGGCGGATTGTCATCCGTCAATCTGCAAGCCTTCGAGGACATTGCTTACGTGATGGCTAAACAGGCGAATCCGGACATCCCCAACACTGCGGATGAATGGCTCGAACAGTTTGAGCTCTTCTCGATTTACGAGATTATGCCTCAGATCATCGAGCTCTGGGGACTGTCAGCACAGCCGATCGAGAAGGCTAAAAAAAAATAAGACAAACAGCGCGGCCGTTTACGACTGCGCTGTTTCTTTTAAGATGCACAGAACTCGGATTGACCATGCAGGACCTTGAAGACGTCGATGTTGGAATGGTCCTCGACATGATTACCGAGAAATACAGGGATACCATCGAGTATCCCCAGATAGCAACAAAGGAAGATTTCATTAACTTCAGGAGGTGAACATATGGCCGGCGGCGGAAGAATCAAAGGCATCACGCTAGAGATCAATGGCGATACTACTGGATTGCAGGAAGCGCTCAAAGGTGTCGATTCATCGCTGAAGAATACGCAGTCCGCGCTCAAGGACGTCAACAAACTGCTGAAGCTGGATCCGGGCAACACCGAATTGCTCAGACAGAAGCAGGAACTGGTCGGCAAGGCAGTCGAGGACACGAAGAAAAAGCTCGACACAGAGCGGGAGGCTCTCAAGCAGTTAGAATCTCAGGGATCAACAGATCCCGCTGCCATTGAGCAGCAGAACGCTCTCAAGCGCGAGATCATCGCTACCGAGAAGAGCCTGGAAGACTACCAGTCACAGCTGAAGCTTCTTCCGGTGGAATTGGAGACTGTCTCCGTAAAGTCGAAAGAGGTGTCTGATGCCACCAAAGGTCTCAGCACAGCCGCGGCCGGTGTTGGTGCGGCGCTCCTCGGAAATGCATACCACGCGGCACTGGCGGCGGATGATCTGAACACGCTCAGCAAGCAGACAGGCTTCACAGTCGAAGAGCTTCAGAAAATGCAATACGCATCCGATCTGATCGACGTCAGCATGGACACGATGACAGGCTCGGTCAAAAAGATGACGAAGAGCATGGCATCCGGATCGGACGTTTTCGAAACGCTCGGCGTATCGATTAAGAATCAGGACGGCTCGATGCGGAGCGCCACGGACGTATGGTACGAATCGCTGGAAGCGCTCAGCAAGATTGAGAATGAGACAGAGCGAGATGCCATCAGCATGGATCTGTTTGGCAAGTCAGCTATGGACATGGCCGGCATCGTCGATGACGGCGGTGCGGCTCTCAAGGAAGCCGGAAAGGAAGCAGAGGATCTCGGGCTGATTCTCTCCGGGGACACGCTCAACGCGGCGAATGAATTCAACGATTCGATCGATAAATTCAAAGCGAGAACTGCGGCGGCATTCATGGAAGCAGGTGCGGCACTGGCTGGTGAACTCGCGCCGGCACTCGAAAAGGTAGTCGATGCAGTGACCAAAGTGCTACAGTGGTTCTCCGATCTTGACGGAAGCACTCAGGCATTCATCCTGACGGTGGCCGGGCTTGTGGCTGCCATCTCTCCAGTCGCAGGAATCATCAGCACGGTGGCAGGAGCGGCGGCGGCATTGAATGTAGCCATGCTCCCGATGATAGCCACAGTCGGCGGAGTGATCCTGGCTCTCGGTGCCCTCGTGGCTGCCGGTGTCCTTCTTTACAAGAATTGGGACAAGGTTGAGAAGGCAGCCAGTGATCTTTTGAAGCAGATAAAGAAGGCATTCTCCGACATTTCAACGGCAATCAAGACCGCGCTCAATAACGCATGGAACACGGTCAAATCGATATTCTCGCAGATCCAGAGCACATCCACGAATGCTGTGAACGCTGTGAAGAAGGCCGTTTCGGATGCTTTCAATAATGTTAAGACCACAGTGACGAATGTGCTGAACGCGGTGAAGAACACCGTCAGCTCGGTTTTCTCTGCAATCAGCTCGACGATCAGCAACGTGATGAACACGGTGCGGACAACTATCACGAATGTGTGGAATGGAATCAATAGCACTGTGACCACTGTGGTGAATTCGGTCAGTTCAACCATCAGCTCGGTGTTCAACGGTATCAGGAGCACCGTGTCCAGCATCGTGAGCGGAGTGTCCTCCGCTGTTTCTTCAGCTTTCAACAGTATCAGGAGCGTGGTATCAAGCACGCTCGGCGGAGTCAGCTCCACGGTGTCCAGCATTTTCAACGGTGTCAGCTCCACCATCACGAATGTGATGAACAGTGCCCTCAACGTGGTCAGCGGAGCTGTGAATGCGATCAAGGGCATGTTCAACTTCTCCTTATCGATTCCAAACGTCGCCACAGGAGCATTGGATACGGTGAAGAGTTTGGTCAGCGGTGCAGTGAGCACCATCAAGAGCTTCTTCAACTTCTCCTGGTCACTGCCATCTATCGGATCGGGAATCATCGACACGATGAAGAGCACGGTCAGGGGCGCGATCGACTACGTGAAGGGGCTGTTCAACTTCTCATGGAGTCTGCCGGATATCAAGTTGCCTCACTTCCGGATCAACGGCGGTAAGTGGCCATACGGTCTCGGAGGCGAAGGTGTGTTCCCGTCGGTATCGATCGCTTGGTACAAGAAAGCCTATGACAATCCGGTGCTGTTCAATACGCCGACCGTTCTTCCGACTATGTCAGGAATGAAAGGCTTCGGAGACGGCAATGGTGCGGAGCTGGTGATCGGGCTGAACAAGCTGCGGGAAGTGATTGGAGCGAATAGTGGCAACACGATCAACGTCAATGTCTACGCAGCTCAGGGCATGAGCGAGGAAGCTGTGGCGAATGCTGTGGCGCTCAAGTTAGACAGATGGCTTGGAGAGAGAATCTAATGGTCAGAAGGTTTAAGCTAATAAACGCTACCGGAGCCGAATGGGATCTGATGCAGAGGGACGGCTTCCTGTATCAGCCCGAAGGCTTGGGCATAGCGAAAGAGAATGAATACATGCGCATCGGCTCGACCTACGAGCTTGTGCAGAGGCTCTCAGCACAGAAGCAGGTGTCATTTATCATGCTGTTCAGAACCTATGCTGCATACAGAGCATTCGCCAATTTCTGCGTGTTCACTCCTTTGAAGCTGGCCTACAATCCGGGCACCGAATGGGCATACATCGACGGAGAGGTCACCAATCTCGGAAAGACGGAGATCAATCCGTCGAGCAACATGCTCGAATGTGACGGCACATTCACAGCCACATCGCTTTGGTATATACCCAGAGCTGCGCGGAAAACATCGGATGATGTTGATTCTCCGAAGCGCTACAACTACACATATGGCTACACATATGCGGATGAGCTCAACGGATACATCCGTGTGACGAACAATGCATCCGAAGATTCTCCCGCGAAGATTTCGATCATGGGAGCGATCAGTAACCCTGCATGGTATGTATCTGTGAATAACAACATCATCGCATCGGGATCTGTGACCGCAGACATCCCGGCGGAGAACAAGCTGGTAATCAATTCAAAAGATGGACAGCTGGAGGTGGCCGAATACGTGGCTGCCACCAACGAATTCGTCCGCAACCACTATCAGAATACCGACTTCTCAC
>Ga0326512_10004206_pt1 | contig 10468 bp, 13 predicted proteins | sample 1_2617_0518_D_FD_203652 | JGI IMG/M metagenome (GOLD analysis project Ga0326512, IMG submission 203652) | Bovine rumen microbial communities from UC Davis, California, United States - 1_2617_0518 | ecosystem: Host-associated > Mammals > Digestive system > Stomach > Rumen | place: USA...
CAAGTTTGTAAGTTTTGTAGCTGTTTCTGCAAGTGCCATTTAAATCTCTCCTTTGTTTTAACTGTTAATGTATTTCTTATATGTTTCAGGAAAATTCTGCTTAAACTCAACAATCTGTGGCATTGTTGCCGACTTGAACTGTTCAAGTGTCATTGTTGGTTCTTCTTTTCCTACACCGACATTCAAATCAGGTCTTGAAGCAAGCCATTGATTCTTCTGTTCGGTCAAAAGTCTTTCTTGTACTTTGCTCTGAATATCAAACAAATCATCAGTTTCGCCATCGTACTGTGCAATCGCTGCTTTAGTGGCTTCTTCGGAATTGTAATTAAGTGCAAGAAAATTCTTTGTAAGCTGATTGATTGTGTTTTCTCTAGTGAGTCTCTTAATCAGCTCGTCCTTCTCGGCTTCTTTTTCAGCCTTTTCTTGTAAAGCAATTTCATCTTCACTCTGTCTTGCCCTTAACTGTCTTTTGTAGTCAGCAGCTTCACTAGAAGCCTTTTCCTGTGCCTTTTTCAGCTTCGCATTAGCAACTCTCAACTCTTGTAGCTGTTCCTCTATTGACTTTTCAGCCTTAGTGGTGGATTCGTTAGCTTTCTTGTCAACTTTGGTTTCAACTTTGGTTTCTGTTGCCTTTTGCTCTGTCTTTTTGGTTTCAACTGTTTCTGTGTTCTGTTCTGCTGTTGTTTCGCCCTCTCCTTCTGCAAACGTCTGTAAGTCGAGTGACATAAATAATTTGTTATCTTTCATAGCTTTGTCCTTTCTGCGTTTTTGTGGGCTTTAAAGCCTTATGCGTCTCTGCACAAAATAAAGTTGTTGTATCTTGCGAATTGTTTAAAGTTACTTCTCTGCAACTGTATATATAAAAAGTGCCACCCCTTTGTAGGAGTGACACTCGTTATCAATGTTTATTTGGTTTTATTCATACCGCCTATCATTTGGCTGTTTTCTTCTTGGTCTGATTCATCTTGATTAAGTCTATCCCTATTGACACTCGGTTCTCCCTTTCCACCATCAGGAACAACCTCCGTTTTTTGGGTATTGAATACACTCTCAATGAATTTATCTATGTATTCTTGACTATCATCAACAACCTGTTGTGGGTCATCAAAGAAATTGATTGCATAAATCATAGCTTTCGGGTCAATTCCGTGAGAAACACCCGTTGCATATGCGTTTATCTTTGTAGTCATTTCGTATGTCTTTTGACGCTTAACGTTCGGTTTAACATCAACATACCTTAATTTTCTTAACGGACTATCGAACGATACATAGGGTGATTGCTTGATAATCTCAATAGCAACCTCAACCTCTTGCATCTTGCTATCTTCTTGTAGTCCTTGTATCTTTGTTGCTTCAACTTCTGCTTGCGTCCAACCGGTAGCGTCAGACATTGCAATACCCGTACTACCTCCGCTGTTATCGTTTCTTTGTGGAACATTGCATTTTTGAAGTATAAGCTGTCGCTTAGTAATCGTGTTATTCAACATCCCGTTGTAGTCGTAAGCAATCGTTAAAGGCTTGACAAAAGGCGTTTTGCCATCCCTTGTTGTTTCGGTGTACATCCATTGACCGCTTGTAGCAACAATATCATTGCCGTTTTCGTCTTTTGGTGGTTCAACATCGTTTGCGTGCCATATTGCCTGTGTGTTTTGGTCTACATCATTAGCAAAATCACTCTCAATGATGTTTAAAGCGTTCATTTCAGGTATCTGACGCTCAAAACATCCCATTCTGTCAACATCCCTTATCCACTCGACAATGTTTATAATTCCAAATGGATTTATTTCACCGCTTCTATCTCCGAAATTCCATTGTTCTTTCTTTAGTGGTTCTCCGTTAATGGTTTTAACAAGATTCTCAACGATATAAACACGATTATCAGTTATTGCCGTAAAGTATTTGTTGCCGTAATCATCAACTCTGTATGTTACGCCAAGCATAACTCTATGGTCTGCATAACGACTTGACCTAACCACAAAAGCATATCTAGGGTCGATAACACTATATGTGAATGGGCTTTTGCCCTCTTTCCACCTTGTGTTAAGCTCTAGTGCCGTATATCCGACACCGGTTATCTCGACATATCTTGACAATTCAGCCGTTTTCTTCCTGATATTTTCTGCCGAAAAGCACTCGTTCAGTAATGCTATGGCTTTTGGTTCAATATCCGTACCACTATCAACCGTACCTCTTTGCACAAGTGTTATTGGGTTTCCCCAATGATAACTACGCTTGAAGTTGGTTATCTCGTTAGCCACATTGTCAATATCTTGTATATCAATCTCTGTTCTAACCGTCTTTTCACGCTGTAATGGTTGATTTCCACCTTCATACTCCAACAAAAAGGTCATTTCTTGCCTGTTGACTTCGTGAAGATTGATAACACTTCTCAATACATCTTTAACATTTCTGTCGGTTACTTCCTCAACATCGGTGTAAAGAGTGCGTCTGCCTATGTAATTTGTTGGATTGTTGTTTAGGTCATTCATCAATAAAACCTCATTCCACTACTCGTTGTGCGTTTATCATCACTAATCTGTGTTAGTTTGAATGTTTCCGGGTTAAATCTGTATCTCAATTTACAGTTGTGACATTTTACTACCACTTGCGACACCGATTTACCATCGTGCCTATAAACCACTTCTCCACATTCAGGACAAATTATGTTAATTTTTTTCATTTCTCAAAACTCCAATAAAAAAAGCACAAAACCTACAAAGGCTTGTGCTTTTCAAACTTATCTATCATAAACATAATATGCTATTTCTAAAAATACAAGTGCCAATTTAGGACAATTTAGGACAAATGAGGACATTTTAGGACAAGTGAGGACATTTTATTTCTTTTTTCGGTAGTAACAGCCATACTTTTCGTCAAATTCTTGTATTGCTTCTCGCTTGTATCTTCTCAAAGTCCTCTCTGTTACACCTAAAATTGCGCTAATCTCTCCTTCTGTTAACCCCTGAATGTAGAAATATTCAAGCACTAAGCCATATTCAAACTTACTCATACTCGATAATTGCTGTTCTATCGTTGCTTTGAGTTTAACGAAACTAGCATATTGTTCCGTCATTAAGCGTTCATACTCGTTAGCTTCGATTATTGCACTCTCCATCTTGTCATAACGCTTTGAAGTCTGCACTCTATCAGCATTGCCATCAGTATTCATCCCGGTGCCTATGGCTATATTGTGCCATTCTTCGGCTTTTTCAAGTAACCTTTTAAATCTTAAGTCAGCATATTTAAGCTGCCCTAGATAACTTGCTATTGTCATTCCTACACTCCTTCCTAAAACGGCGATTGCATTATCCTTATCGGATGTACGTTGTACTTTCGCTCTACAAACTTCGCAAAGTTGGCTAAACCATCAGGTACATCATCATGTATGTTTTTACCTGTTTGGGTATATGCAAATAGCCAAAACATCATTTGCCCGTAATCTGATTTAGCAGAATATAACTCCGGTGCCTTGAATAAAACATTTTTCTTAACCCAATCGCTATAAGTTATTATCCTTGTTTCCTTGTTTGTTGTGGTTGGTTTAGTGGTTATATTGCAATCCCACCCTCTGTTTTTAACCATTTTTGCCACTTCAAACGCCACTCTATCACCACCGGCATTGCTCTCAAACTCGACTTGTTGCATTTTGTTATCAACAATAATGTCTGTCAGTTTGTTGTATTGCCTTGTGTAGTTAGTGGTATCGTCACAAACGCAATCCGCAAGGTAATAGTCATTGTCGTATTGATACAGACAAGGTAAAAACATATAGTCCGTTCCTTTGGACTTTGTATCACACACGCCTATGACCGCATCAGGCTCTTTATCAGGCAATTCTGTGTAATATCTCATTTCGTCCTTGTTGTACAACAACCCTTCTCGCTCTATCGGTTGCCCCATATACAAAGCATTAAACGACAATTCTTCCATGATTGCTTGCTGTTCCTTGATGAATTTTGTTTTAAATCCACCAAAACGATACTTGAAGTTGCTTTGACCGTGTTCGTCAAGTGCCGGTATGTTAATAAACCTTGCCCTTTTGTTATCAGCATGAATGTTTTGCAATCTGCCTATGACATCATGCACACTCCACCTTGTAGCTATGTGTATCTCTTTACAACCTTCAAGCATACGCTGTCTTGCGTCAACTGAATACTTCTCCCACAACTTATCAAGCTGATTCTTGTTTAACGCTTCTTCGATGCCGCCTATCAAATCATCACAATACAAAAATCTATTGCAGCGAACTTTACCGGCGTTTTTCGCACCTACAGATGTGCATTGAAGGCTTGCAAAAGGCTTATAAGTGTTAAAGTTGATTGTCTGTCTTTTCGCATTGACACCATACAGAATTACCGGTTTTACTAACCAACATTGCGAATACTGATACTCCTTCTCGTTTGTGGTTATATCCAATACACCATCGTAAAACATTCTCGTTATATCGTCTGAATGTGAGTAGAAAAGGCTATAATCTGCTATATGTCTGCCGATAACCCACGCTGCAAAGAACTTCTCTAGGGTGGTCTTGCCACTTCCCGGCATCATAGACAACGCTAATAAGTCTAACTCATCGTCCTCTAGGGCTTGCATGCTCTGAATAACGCCGTGTTTCCACAATATTTCTCGTTTAGGCAAGTAAAATTGACTTCTAAATGACCTTTTGCGTTCAAGAAACAACATAAAACTGTCAAAAAGGTGTTCCGCTTCAAGCTGTAGGGTGTACCAAAAGGCTTCTAGCTCTTGCGTACTTGTGTTATTACGCCTTAACATTTCGTCAAGATGCCATATAGACATCGGTTTGTTGGTTTGAGGGTCTATTGCGTCCTTTGTTGCCAACTCTATAGCCATTTTTTTAGCTTTACCCGTAAATCTGTTACCTAATTTGTGGTCGTTAAACTCAAAATGTGCCTTTATTCCGGCTTTTTGTGCTGCGTCAATCAGATTTAGGCTCGCTCCGTCAAGTTTGTAGGCATAATCAATCTGTCTGTCATACTCTAACAGGTCAGCTAACCCACTAACTTTATAATTGCCGTTATCATCAGCCATTAAAACACCCTACTTTCTCTTGTTTGTTAGGTTTTGTTGTTGCTGATTGACATATCTTTGCTTTTTTTGGTGATTTTCAAGAACTTGATTGATTTTTTCCAGATATTTCTCGTCTGTATTTACTCTTTTCAGCGAGATTAAGACATAAAACGATAGATTTTGTGGTACTTTCTTCGCTAATGACAGCCCTACCACTCGTTTAGCTGTCGCAAAATTCTCTAAGTGTGTATGTGCGAACCCGTCCATCAGGATATTTTGCACTATAAACCCACTTGATTTAGTTTCGTAAATCACATATTGCTTTTTCTTGTATATCCTTCTCACTATTCACGCCCCTTTACAAGTATTGCCCCGGTTGATGCAATACCGGAGCAATTGGTAAAAATATGGAGGAGAAGTATTCTCTTTTCTCAATTCAGGAAGATAGGTCTTGCACCTATATAGGCTGTGGTAAATATTCCATGAGGTATTTATAAGCGTTTGGCAGCTTTTTTAGGACATTTTCTCGGTACATTTAGTTTCGATTGAGCGGTATCGGTTGCCTGTTTTACTCTTAAACTACTTCCTGATTTGGTGCTGTGATTCGTATGCTAACCACAACACCATTGTGTCATGTAAAACTTAAGGGAGGTTAAACTACATCACGACAATCGGCAAGCAAAGGAGTTGCACCTTCGATTAGCATATTGAAAATGGGGGTAAACAATTTTGCCGCTGCAACTGTGCCATGCCGTTATGCACCCATCTGTGACAGGTGCAAGAGTTAAAAAGTGAGGTTTTTGCGCTTATTCTTCGCTACCTATTCACGCTTGCCTTTGTATATCATAAAGGGGAGTATTGTTAGCGAAAAGGCAATGTATTTTGTTCTAAGTAGTCAATCTCAAACTCTATATACTGTCTTGCTTTCTTTAAATCCTTTATTGCCGATTCCTTTTTACCGGCTCTTGCTATATACTTAATCGCATTTCCGAGATTAAAATTCAAGCCCCATTCTCTAATCACATCTTTCGGCTCATACTTGCTGAAACAATAGTGTTCAGGCTTGCTTATCTCATCAAATTCCGATTCTCCCCGATTCTCTGCTGTTGTTTTACTCTCCCCCTCGTTTTCCTTTGGTGCCGGATTGATAAACTCACTCACCCTTGTGTAATCTCCGCTATCTCCAATCTCTGTTGCCAACTCATAAGCCTTTTCAGCCGATATTGTGATATATCTCGGTTCTTCACCTTCTGTCACCACATAGTTATAAGCCGTAAGCTCGTCTTGTAGGACTTGCTTTAAATCCCCGTCTATCGTGTTAACATCCATAAACATCGTGCTTACCAATACTACAACACCACACTTTCCAAACAAGTTTTGCTATGTTATATAAGCACATTTTATTCAAAGCACCTTCAAACACTTTAAGTTGATGCCAAAGCCTTATTTTTAGGCGTTTTTCCGTACCCAAAAATTTTATCGGGTGTAGTGACAGCCATTCTGAACCCACCCCGAGTATTATTTTGCATACAAGGTCAGTTTGGTTGCGGATATATAGTTATATATAATATATATGTCTTATGGTTGTATATATATTGCTATATATGATTCTATATATTGCTATGTATGTATCTATTACTCTGTATGTCCTTTATATTACTATATGCACTCCTTTTATCCCCGAGAATATGAATAGGGGTTAGCAATATATTATTATATATACTCTATCCCATAATATATATGGTTGGTTATTATATTATATATTATATATTACCACCCCTTTTTCTGCTTCGGAATTTTTGTGGGGGTTACACACTCACCTGAAAAGCTCCAAAATAACCCCCCCTGCCCCTCACCGGATGCCACCAAAACGCCACCCGTCAACTCTTATCAATAACAGTTAACGGGTTGTTGCTGACATTATCAGGCAGCGGAACGGCTAAGCCCTTGTTATTAAGGGATTGCAACACGCCGGGCAGCTCTGAACCGCTCAATATATTAATTGTGGTGTGTCCTTCGGTTGTTGGTTGCGTCCATTTATATTCATGATTAGCAACGGCAATAGCCCCCACTATATTATTACTATCTAGTAATTTGTCTTTTATGTAATCTTCTCTATAATCATTTATTATTTTAGCTATTTTATACTTGTTAGAGTTTATGTTCTCCCCTTTCCATGACTCAATAATTAAATAATCAATACCGGATAGGGAGCTAAAGCCCTTTATAGAAATAGATTTATTAAATAACCTACAAAGATATATATATAATTGCAATATATTATATATTATATTATCATCAATACTAGATGTTACATCATGGGATAATATATCATTGTACTTGAAATACTTATGATTTACAGCTTCCAACACAATATTAAATTGACCCGATGACATTGTATCAGGATTGAGCTTAAGCCGTTCTATTATTTCGGCGATATAGTCCAGTATTTCGGTATCTGTTAGTATATAATCGCCCCTATTGATTATATCCATATCTTTTACACCTCCAAACATTATAATATTATTATATATACATAGATATATATATTATATTGATACATACATAGATATAAAGAGATATAAGACATATATATATTATATATAATCTTTTATGTCTATATATTAAATATAAGTTATATTATGGTTTCTATATCTCTATATCCTATATATATCTATAATCAACCATATATCTATATATTATATATTCCGGTTGTCATGTCCTTGTACGGCTTCAGAACACCAACACACATAATCATATTATATAATACATTTATATAATACTATTATATAATGCATATATATAAACATATTATATAATACTTATATATAAATACACTTATATAATCTTATTAAGCATCAGGAACAAAAAAAGACAACCAAAACAGAAACACAAATGCATTGTTATTTCTGATTGATTGCCCTTGATTTATATTGTTTATTGCTTGTCTGTAGTTGGTGGAGCTGTTCCGGATTGCTGCCGTTGTTCGTCCTTTTCTAACTGTTCATAGACTAACGACATTATATATTCATTTACACTTTTATTTGTGACCGCTTTTATACGGTCTTTTGTGCCCTTTTCCGCTAGTAGTGCGATTCTGTCCTTGCGCTTCTGATAATCGCTTATCGCTTGCATGGTATAACCGGCAGTTTTTGCCATATGTTGCACCCCCTTTATATATTTTATTGAGTTATACACATTATATAATAGTGAATATATAATGTCAACTATATAATTATAGTCATATAATACACATATATAATACACATTATATAGAAATAACTATATTTTATCAGATTTTAAAGCCCTTGAAATCCTTATAAAATAAGGCTTTACAGATTTTTGTAAAAAAAACTTAAAAAAATTCAAATTTACTATTGACATTATATAAGTTGTATTATATAATACACATAGAGTTAAGGCAATGACAGATAACAAACGGGATTGAAAACAAGCGTTGCAAACACTCTTTTAAAAATACTATATAATACACATTATATAATACAACAAACAACTAAATAAAAGGCTTCAAATCCTGGCAGCATTTGAAATATACAGCGGTTCGGGTGCCGGTTAGGGAAAGCCAAAAAAAATCATTGTAAATCAGGAGGAACAAAAAAATGGAAAAAGCAACAACAAACAACAATTTTATGGTAACTATCAACGACATTAAGAACGGCGGTTCACTCGGTTTAGTTTGGTATATGTCAACTAAAGAAATCGAAACATTTAACAGAGACAATGCCGGCAATCTTCAAGCCGTTGTTATAAACAAGTAATAAAATCAGGAGGTAAAACACTATGAGAACAAACAAAGATTACACTTATGAAGTATTAAACAGCTATTTTTTGAACACCGCAACCATGAAAATCAACGAAACATATTTGAATGACTTGTTAGATATAACCGCATTTAATACAAAGTGGATATATGACAAGATGACTACACGCCGCAGCAAGTCAACAACAATCGCATTTTACAGTCTGATTGAATGGTGCAATCAAGAATTAAGGCTTGAGCATCCGGGATATTATGCAAGCAATGAACAGGTAAAAAAATGGTTGAATGAGTACGGCAACGGGTACGACAGCATCAAAGAAATTGCCGACTTTATAGAAGAATATAGGAACAATGAAATATTTAACGCTTAATTTAAAAAATGGAGGTACAAAACTATGGCAAGATATGAAAAAATAAAGGAAACAATTGAAAACATGGGGGTTGATGATATTGTTGTATTACATAACAATTATTGCGAAGATTGTAATTATATGGACGATTATATATACAGCATGGAGGATTTAGACGAACTGTTGAACGGTCACACACCGTTGGAGGTGCTGGACGCTGTAGCGGCTGATTTTAATAGTAATGATACATATATACAAGGCGGCGTGTATGGTTTCAAGTCGTTTAGCTATGACACGGAAGGATTCATATATCCTAGCGACATCGCACATTATATCGACGAGAACGAAACGGATTTAGATAGCGACGAGATAGCCGACATTTTAAACGATTATGAGGACTAACAACACCGCAAGAAGCGACCGCCGGGGGTGCAAGTCCTCCGGGGTGTTATCGCCTGAAAAGGCAGCAACAACAAATATTTAAAAAATCAGGAGGTTTTATCATGCGAAAATATTTAGGAATGACAAAAAAGGACTTGAAAGCACTTGCAAATATTTTAAAATTTGAGGTCAGCACCGCCGGGAAACCTTGCAAGACATTGCAACAGGCTATCAATGACGGCAATATACACATTATTAGTAAACGCACGAGCAAAAAAGGCGTTGAGCTTGTCAAGCTATCCAACAATAAAGAGTATCAAAAGGAATTTTTGACAACAACAATATATTTTGAGTAAATCAGGAGGTGCAACAACATGAAGAAACACGAAAACGCTATAAAAATGTTAATGAAAAACGCTGTAGATTGTTCTTATTATGGATATTATGAGAGCGAAAACGGTGCAAAGTATTTAACCAACGGACATTTAATAATAAAATTGTTTAACACTTATTCAACAGTAACAACAGATTTTGTCGGTGATCTGCCACGCCTGAATGATACAAATTTTTTGAACAAACTTATTGATTTTGTGGAAGCGCACAAAAACGGCGATTATAAAATACAACTACATATGTCTAACGTTAAAATGTGGGATAAATACAATGATACAGATAATTGTTATAAGTTAGAATATGATAAAAACAAATATATAGGTTTTAGTGCTGATTACATGAAAAGATTGTACACTTTAACAGGTGATAATTGTATAACCATTATTGACAGTAAAAGCCCTATATATATAAGCGGTGTTGGTATTGAGTGCGTTTTGTTACCGTGTTCACTAGATAAAAACTACAATTCCGATAATTACGCCGTATTTTTAGAAGAATTAAAGGCGTGCTATATTCAGGATGCAAAAACAAAAGA
>Ga0326512_10004207_pt1 | contig 10468 bp, 14 predicted proteins | sample 1_2617_0518_D_FD_203652 | JGI IMG/M metagenome (GOLD analysis project Ga0326512, IMG submission 203652) | Bovine rumen microbial communities from UC Davis, California, United States - 1_2617_0518 | ecosystem: Host-associated > Mammals > Digestive system > Stomach > Rumen | place: USA...
CATAATACATAACTCCGATTATAAAGCCCAAAAACATTGCGCCTAAAACTTGCGTTGTTGTATACATATCTATTACCTCTCAACCTTCAGTTTCCAAAATCACATATTCTGCCTTTTTAGACAGTTCACTATTTGACATTGCATCAATCATATGTCTTAACATGAATGATTCATATTCCTCTGTACAATAATCCGGGTAAGCAAAATACATGTAATCAGAAGCATTCGGTTCTGTATACTCGCCACCGAACCCGTCTTTCGTTGGTTTATTCTTACCAAACGTCATTTCGTGCTGAAGCTTTGCTGCATATACTTCTGGAGTAATAACTTCTGAAAAACAATCTAGCGGGTCTTCTCCTTTGTTATACTGCTTCACCTCGTCTATCAAAAAATATCCATGCTTTATATAACTACCAGACGGCAAATCATTTTCTGGAAGATATTTAACATTAAGTATCCTTGTTTCGCCTAAGCAATCATTATATTTAAATTCATTTACAAGCTCTTCTGAGATACTATCTTTATCAATATCAAGAAAATAATCATGTAAATCAGAGGCGAACGATCTTGAGCGACATATAACTGGTTTCAATTTCCCATCAGCGTCATACGGCCCCCACGGATATATTTTCCCGTCTAATTTATATCCTATATAGTAGCTGTAATAATAACTCATATTGATACTCCTTTAATAAATGCTTATTGTATATCGATGAACGGCAGGATTCGAACCTGCAACTAACAGAGCTAAACTGTTTTATTGCGAAAACTCTACCTTTGAGTTACGTTCATCGAAATTGTGGTAGCGAGACTCGAACTCGCGACACATGGCTTATAAGGCCACCGCTCTAACCTACTGAGCTACACCACAATAACCTTTGCCTTTCGCAATAAAGGATTTCACGACGCATCGATACTTTCCACACTTCCGCAAAAGCTGTCTTTCACCGTCAGTCCACAAACCTCGGAGGGCACATACGGGCGATGGGACTTGAACCCACACTGGAATAATCCAAAGAAATTTTAAGTCTCTTGCGTCTGCCGATTTCGCCACGCCCGCATAACACAACGATTCGGGTAAGGATTTGCACCTTACATGATAGCCTTTTCTCCGATGTCGGGTCGCATAGCTTTCGCTCTTCTTCTCAAGGAGTAACGTTACCTCTCCCTTAGTGACTATCTCCCGCTAACTCGTCTACCTATTCCGCCACCAAATCGTTGTTTTATCGAATAATAATGTCGCTAATGTCTTTCATATTATGAATTCCTATCCACTGACATTCTTTAATTACTATGAAACATTTCTTGTTGTATTCATAGGATGTATACTCTTCACTAGAATATACTATCGTGTCACCATTTCTTTTATATATATAAATTGATTTCACTGTATACTCTCCGATATTAATAATAATATGAGCAGCCCATGCTGGATTCGAACCAGCGTATACAGCAGTCAAAGTGCTGTGCCTTACCGCTTGGCGAATGGGCTAGTCTCGCGTAGCTGTATATTGATTTATTATGTTGATATATTATTTTGAAAACCTGCTATTGCGCAGGTTTAAAATGGAATAGCATCATCAGTTACAAAGTCACACCATTCTTCTGGGTGTCTTGGCGTAGCTACCACAGCGTCACTACCACTAGTAGTTGCTTGTATATTTGTATAAATTCGTTCATTTGTCCAAATTGGTCTCGATACAGACTCCGTTAACCACGAATCGTCCCAGTAATATCTCACATCTGTCTCTGGATACCATCTATTATTATACAGTCTAGGATTGAGATAAGTAGTATCTTTCCAATCTTCATGATTAAGTCTAACTGATTTTATCCGATCGTAATCTGAAATAATTCTTATGAATTCATCAAAATGTAAATTATATTCTGGCTGTTTGTCGAGCAATCCTGCTGACTCTTCAATCGTTTCTTTTATTTGCTCTAATTTATCCATATTATCTTATTAGTGTTTGCTTCCAACAATTATAGTAGTTCAAATAATCCTTTGCTATCTTTCTTTGTTTAGCACCAATCAAATTCCTTCCACTCGATAGATTGTATTCTTTACCTCGCATAAAATCAGCTGCAATATCAGTAAAATCCGGTTCAACACCCATCTGTTCTAGTTGATATATTCTATAAAATATTCCTGACATCATAGCTCTTTGATAACTAAGCTTTATATCCGTGCCAAACCGCATCATATAAACCTCACCGATTCTCGGCTGCCTACGAAGGATACTCATGGTGTCACATCCTTTCACAATATGAAATTGTGTGTTACTATGTATATTACACCATAAGAGAGTGAGTGTCAAGATAATTAACTACTTTACACAACGTCGGCAACTACTGTATATGAATCGTCTTCACCGCCATTTTTAGACTCACATATTATATTATAAACATCTCCTATAGAAGACTCTTCTTCAATCAGCACAATATGTTTTACTCTTTGAAAGCCGAGTATGTTGCATCCTGTAGAGTTTTTGAAGTACACCCTGTTTGGCGATATACTAGTAAAAACATTGTCATAGCAAGCTACTATCTTCATATTACTTTCATAAGAATCATATCCCTGGTTTATTGTTGCGTATCTATAAGCTATATATCCCTTTTCCTTGCAATGTTTTTCAAAACCTGTGATTGTAAGCTTCTTTTCCAACCGTCTTCTCCCATTGATTTTATGTAGGAGATTTGTTATAATAAAACCAAGTAGATGTTTTGTGGTTCATCTACTTCATAGGTTCTACGGCAGACGTTTGTGGTTATCGTCTACCGTATAGTTTTTCTACCTACACTTTTGTAAGAGGAGAGAGCATAAAAACTCTCTCCTTTTGTTTTCGTGTTAATCGAACGTTCGTTCGTGGTATATACTACCATTTTGAATGAACAATGTCAATATTCATAGTTATTATGCCGTTTGGAGACTCGCGACTTTAGTCGTGAGAGGAAAACGGCTTCTCATTTCAGTTAAAACGCTCCTACTTGTCTCCACTAACTTTAGTTTCTTATAAGAAACAGAACCGTTATTTACCTTATCTCCATTTAGCGTTCGAATATCAAAATACCCAGATGATCTTCTTCCGAAAATGTAATACAGCTTACCGTTGTATTGCACTTTATCGAAAATCTGAAAACCTTTTACATACTTAGGCGCTTGATTTAATTTCTTCTTACCGCCTTTAAGTATCTTTGCTTTATGTATCTGCCTGTTTGTTTTTCTGACGCATTTCTGATAGTAGTAATAATCAAGTCTTTCGGCATCGAGATTACCAGCGATACAGTAAGCGTCAATATAATGTTCTTTTGGAAGATGGTTCTCTATTCTGTTATGCTTTGTAATATATCCGTATGTCATGTAGACATTGCGATACATTTCTTTTAGCCTATTGTAAAAAGTCCATCTCATAATTCCCATAAATGTTGAATCTCTGAAAGACATTCCTCGTTTAATCTTTGATGGAAGTTTCACGGTTCCTTTATGATATCCGCTATGACATGCCCGACAAAGCGTAATGAGATTACTTGGTGAGTTGCCACCAGTCTTTCTGCTTTCAATGTGATGGACTTCCAACACGTTATCTTTGGATTTACCTTTACAACATTGACATGTATGACCATCTCTCCAAAGAACATATTCTCTTACGTTATCGAATCCAAGTTGGTCGCCTTGTTGGTATCCAACTCCGCTAATATCTGGATTCTGGATCTTTTGAATATCAAAACTCGCAACTTCAACAACGATCTTGCTTATTGGAAGTGTCTTATGAACATCTTTAACAACTCTGAAATGACTGTTAATTTTGCTTTCAATGGATGGGGCAAGCCACCATTTATGTTTTGACTTTACACGATTTTGGAATTTAGGTTTTCTATATCGTGTCTTCCTGTTTCTTCTGATTCGCCTGTACTGTCTTCTCGTAGATAGTTTATCTACAATGTCATTTCGAATTTCTACATCAGATGCATACAGTTCTTTCTTTTTAGTTGTAGCAGAAACTCCTATATGCTTACTTCCGGCATCAATTCCAATAGTTATGTCTTGCGTGTATCCTGAACTTCCATAAATAAGTTGGATCGTAAATGGTTCTGTTCTCTTAACTTTTGCTTTCCCTTGTTTTAGCAGTTTCCTTGCTTTGCAAGGACTGCACGGCATCAAAGGTCTGCCGTGTTTGTTTAGCACATACACTACCATTTAGTGTACCTCCTATTCCTGAGTCAGTTACTCTTCGACAATGTTATCTATACTTGTCGTAATCGACCTCTTTAGGTTGACTGTTCCTACCCATCAGAACTGTTTACAGAGCCTACACAGAGCCGTAGGTTAGAGCATACGCCAACGGGTGTGATAATATAGATAACGTAGCACTCGAAGTGCTTAGTCTGGTCAACAACGAGCAAGCCCGTGACTTTAGTCATGGGTTATTGACAAACAATTTTGTATTCTTTCTTTATCGATAACTTGCGGTTCCCATAGAACTTCATACAACCATGTCTTAGAATTCTTGACTGCATCGAAATAATAATAATCGTACCTGAATGTTCTTACTACCATTCTTTCATCTACATCACTTATTTCTTTTATTCTATTGTTAATCCAATCAAAGTAGTACGAGCATAAACTTCGATCCATACCATTGCTAGAAAACATATACCACGCCCACGGCGCTCCTATACTGGTCATTGCATCATATGATGTTAGTTTACCATTATACGCCATTATAGTTCTGACTGCGAAGTTACGTTCGAGCCTCTCGCATTCTTCGCTCTCCTTTTTAGACATGCCATATATACGCTTAATCTTCTTAGCGTCCATTGTCAAGTTCAAGTCTATATCTGGAAATCCTTCTATATCTTTTATAATATTCCTTAGTATATCGTTAACATCGTCAATCTTTAGTCTATTATATACGAAGCTAGAGACTTCTCTTTCAAGATCACTATCCGTAACAACGCTTATCCATTCTTTCTTTTCCTTATCGTGGCGACTAGTCTTTGCTCGATGGCTTACACTCTCTATTGATGTATTCATAATAACGCCGGTGTAATACATCATCATTATTAACGCCACAAAGAATTCAAACATTAAGCAGACGCATCAGAAAGACAGTCAAGAGCCTTGTCTAATGAGTCCATTGCATCGTCAAGATAATCATCAGCGTCTTCTAAACTGTCTACTGCATTCTCCATTTTAATATATCTGTCAGAACTCTCTAAATTTTCCGGCATATTAGATAAACATTCATACTCCTCGTCATACGCCGTAGATATCTTATCTCTAGCATCACTTATTAATCTCGACGCAGACTGTATAATTTCTCTTCTTTTCTTATTCAATACATACCTCTCAATCCCATCTTCCGTCGAATACGAAATTCATTTTAAAAGCATCTTCGCTTAGATGTTCGATATCTAATCTTTTAGTTAGTGGTAATAATCTGTAAAAAATATGTTTATTATTATCTACAATCATATCTTCCAATACTATGCTGATTATAATATCATTATTCTCGTCGATATCCGCACTCAGTTCACAGGCACCAAACTCATTTACTATAACATCGATCCAGTTACATGCTACAATAATTACGTCTTCTTGCGCTTTATGAATAATTGATTCACTTCTGTCAATGAGCGGCTTTACCATATTTATATATATACTTCCATATGACTTGCTCATGACTGTTCACCACCACGGATTACTTCGGAAATTTTGTGGAATGTAATATTGATAGTTACTTCCCCATCAGTTCTTGGATAAACCTCAATGTTTGATGCTGATTTGCAAATCGTTGCAAAAAGAGCTGGATTATTTATCGAGTAGTTCTTACCATCTATCGATATATATCCCATACTTTTAAACGGTTCATGAAGATGTAGAACAATTTTTGCGTCACTTACAATTTCCTTTAATGAAGTAAAACACTCCTTAGCTAGTTCTATTCTTGTTGCATTGTCAGCCATTGGTAGGATTTCTTGTTGAATAACAAGTTTCCCGATATCTCTTATTATATCATCTGTAACGGTATCAATATCCATTAGAACCACCTTCCTTTCCTGGTATGTATTGAATTATATCTCATTAGTTACATTGTTGCAATTTGTGTATCATCACTTGTTAAACTACAATCTGAATAGTTTAAAAGTTCCACAACTATATCAGCGATTATATTTGCTGCTTCAATAACTTCTTCTTCTGTATTAAATCTAGAAAACGATATCCTAACAGTTTCTCGTGCTTGCGTCTCTGTAAGACCTATGGCAAGAAGTATGCTGCTCGGTTTCTGCTCATGGCTTTTACATGCTGAACCAGATGATATGCATACACCTCTAGAAGATGCCATAATTACAAGCGTCTCAGCATCAACTCCATCGAATCTCAGTGACAGAACTTTCCCACGTACTTCTGACGATCCAGCATTATCGTGTAATCTGTCTGCTGTGCCGTCTGATTCCGCTCTTTCTTTCAGCGTGTTCCAAAAGAGTTTTTTGAGTTCTGTAACTCTTCTACCAAGCTCTCCATCTCTCATTATAATCTCGCAAGCCTTCCCGAGACTTACAATACCAGCGACATTTTCTGTACCACCACGTTTTCCAAATTCCTGATTACTACCACCACGTATCATTGGATTAAAATAATATGGTGTCTTTAGATACAGAGCACCAACACCTTTCATGCCGTGTATCTTATGAGCTGATATTGATGCAGTATCACATTGCATTTCATTTACCTTAATAGGTACGCATCCAGCAGCTTGTACGCAGTCGCAATGGAATCTAATTTTTGCAGACTTACAAACCTCGCCAATCATCCTGACTTTATTGATAGAACCGATTTCATTATTGACATACATTGCAGCTATTACATCTACATTTTTTGTAGTGTAATCAATGATACTTCTGGCAGAAATAATACCAGTACTTCCTATTGGAATTGTTTCTAAATTATAATTATGTTCTCTTCCCCAAAACTTAGCTGGAAGAACAACTGAATCATGCTCCCCAGCAGACACGCATACCGTTTTATACTTCCTCGGCGTGTACTTACACACTGAGCTTCTCATCGCAGCACTATTTGACTCAGTACCACCTGAAGTAAAGATAATATTCTCTGGAGAATCAGCTCCAAAAAATTTACATACCTGCTCTCTTGCTTCTTCTACAGCTCGTTTTGCGTCAACTCCAAGACTATGAATACTGCCTGCGTTACCATAACAATCTTTGAGAAATGGCATCGTAGCGTCTAAAACCTCTGGGTCAATCATCGTTGTTGACGCATTATCTAAGTATATCAATCTCAATTACCACCCCTCTCACAGTTATCACAAACCGGAAGATTATCTTCATTTCTTTTTGTTGCTTCAGATCCACATCGTATGCATACAGAATTGGATAATAGTACATACTTATCAATTATATCTCTTATTCCATTGTTATCCGGCATATTATCTTTTATTTCCATCTGACCGTCGCAACTTCCAATATAATATATTGAGTAATCACTCTCATCAATTCCTTCTGAATGAAGCTTCTCTGAAATATCATTACACATTTCCATACCGAAAGTATTTCTCCACCCAAGCTCCATACCATCTAATGTAGTATATACATATCCGTCTTCATCATCATCTAATCTATAGCTCGTCGGAGTAAGGAATGGATATTTATTACAAAGGCTTTTATTATTGCGCTTTATCGCATGTATCATGTTTTCCTCTGACATAAGTTTATTCCTCGTCAGATGGATTGTATAGCTCTAAATCTCCAGACCAGAACAACCACATATTATTTTCTTCAAACGTTATGAGATTCTTCGTACCATTGTCATATTTAACTGTAAACACTTTTCCTTCGCTATCGTCAACGAATTCCTTGTATTTTTCGTTCATATGTATGTAGTTAGGTCTGGATTTTACACTACTGATATTTATTGTAACCTTATCGCCTTCGTTAAAATCTTTCGGTTCTGTGTGGTCGCTTACCGAGTATTTTGCTATCTTATGCACGAGCATCATCTGCTCTATTTTTTCTTTTCCGTGTTTATCTCTGTTTGGCTTTCGTCTTTCCGCAGCTCTTCTCTGTTCCCTGTTCATAAAAACCTCGTTTATTTACGGTTATCATAAAGATTGTGGAGCAGTGAAACCACAACTCCACAACCACGAGTTACCGATTATTCGAAGCTAATGAAGGACTGGATGCGAGCCTTTTCTTCGTTAATGCCTGCGACTACAGACGGAAGAGATTCCTCGATTGCGCCGAGATTGATAATAGCTACGCCATACTTATCAGAAATATATTCCTTAACGTCATCAACGCTCGGAAGCATTACAGTAATCTGTGCGAAATGACCATCGCCTCTGGATTCCTTAAAAGAAACTCCATATGTATTGATGCTACCAGCACCCTTTGTAGTTCCGACCTTAAAGATATCCTCTTTACCGTCCTCACCGCCCTTAAGAGTGAGAGTTTCCGGACGATACTTCTCAACGGTCTTGAGGTCGTCGAACTTGATTGCAGACGTGACAACCATAGCGTCACCTGCTACAGTTACCTTAACGGCATTATCAGCCTTCGCTACTCCAAGAAGATAGCATGTATCCGTTACCCCAAAGTCTGCGAAGGTTTTGTTAATGTCACCCGGTGCGAGAGTTGTACCATCCAGATTCATGGATGTTTTTGTGTAATCGAATTCCGCCTGGTTACAAGCTTCCTTCAGTGTCATTGTCTCGCTAACGATGAGTGCCTTACGACTGATGTTGTTACCAATAGTTACTTTAATCATAAGCTTTTCTCCTTTTCTTATATTGTTCGGTTCCCCGCAACAGATAGGAATCCACCAGAGTCTACAGGTATCAAGACATTATGCATATTGTATAATTATATTGATATAATAAATAAAACTATTATTGCTCCCCAAGTAGGATTCGAACCTACAACCACCCGATTAAAAGTCGAGCGCTCTACCATTGAGCTATTGAGGAAATAGTTTAGAAATATCTGCAAATCATTTATTCAAGCGACTATTGTTTATCGGGAGGTATCTTGCTATATGACATGCGTTATTTCGAATTATGAATAATGAATAATGTTCTATAGGATATTGACACGATTGACGCCCAATCTTCTTGCTAAATCTATGTAAAATAAACTTTACATTTTCCAATCACACTGCCTAGGAAACTTTGGTGTAATTATTTGTACATATTATGCAATAATGACCAGGATTCCACTGTATCATACCCAACAAATTCCTACCTGTTGTGGAGAACCGAACGTTTATGAATTTATTTAATTACTGCCATGAAAATTATAGTGTGCATCGCCATCAGATTCCGGCGGAGTAAAAGGTTTTAATCCTTCTGCGTATTCTTTATATTCTTCGATAACATCATCGAATTCCAGAGATACATTGAATGGCGGATCATAGTCTACTGTTACATTAACATGCGATGCTTCAATCTGAGATGATATGTCATCAGCTTTCTGCGATAATTCCTTGTATTTTCTCTTAGCAAATACTCTATTGAAATTATCCTCTGTGGTCACTTCAACATCGTATGTGTACCTTACTGGGTCTCCGTTGATATTAAACTTCTGTCCCTCTGCTGTTGTTTTTACTTTACTGGGCTTATACATCAGCATACGATTTATGGCATTCGCAACTTCCTGACGACACTTATTCGCTGCCACCAACGCATCGATATCATCATCAATTGGAAGAGTTCTTTTTGCTTCTGAAATTGCTTTAGCAAGCCTTTCTTTTTCCTCTACCATAAACAACATGAAGTCGAGAACCGTATCATTGTCAACGAATTCCTCATCTTCGTATAATGTTTCGCACCAGTCTGCTACATCTGGATTCACCTTATTTTCATAATGCATTCTTTTAGTTTCCAGAGCGTGTGTCCGTGTGGTTATACTGTTGTAACCACACCTTATCATGTTCTCAATGAAGTTCATGTAACGAAATGAGTCTTTTAAATTCATATACATTCTCCTTTATTTAATTGTCAATGTACATTTGATTGCTATGCAATCCATAACGAAGAATTGCCGGAGCCTCCTTGCGATCTCGGAGGCGGAGGTAATTACCGTTTATGCGAGTAGCCGAGGGCACGTATAACTTAAATTAATTAGATTTGTTTAACGAAAATTATCCATCTCAATTTGAGTTAAACTAATGTAATTAATTTAAATTGTACGCTGCCTGAGGCGTTACTGTCATTGCGTAACATCTGTTAACAACAGATGTGGTTCATATGTAATATGTAACCAATATTCATTGCATAACTCTTATTTATTTATCTTTTACAAATTCATCGAGTTCATTGAAAAACTCTTCATCTTCCATATAGAACGGGTCTTTACCAATGTAACTAATGAAGTTCACCATAAACTGAGCGAATCTCCAATCAGGTAACTTAGCCCAATCCTCTGCGAGTTTGTGACAATACTTATAAATTCT
>Ga0326512_10004208_pt1 | contig 10467 bp, 9 predicted proteins | sample 1_2617_0518_D_FD_203652 | JGI IMG/M metagenome (GOLD analysis project Ga0326512, IMG submission 203652) | Bovine rumen microbial communities from UC Davis, California, United States - 1_2617_0518 | ecosystem: Host-associated > Mammals > Digestive system > Stomach > Rumen | place: USA: California...
CCTTGTTCATAGCTGTTTACTTTTTTAGTGAAACTTGATATTTGATGGCAAAAGTAATGCGAAAAGAGCATTTGTTAGTGTTTCGGATTTCTCCGATACTATTACTTTTCGTATTTACTTCCCGTTGTGTACAATAAAGCCGAAATCCGCAACAGTCAAGTATCGTAAATTGTCACTACTTTTGCACCCGATATGAAAAGATTGAATAGATGTATAAGTTTAATATGGCTTGTGGCAGTGGCGATGTCTGTCAGTGCTCAAAGGTTTCTTACGCTCGATAGTTGCCGGGCGATGGCTTTGCATGACAACAAGCAGATGCAGATAGCGGGAGTTAAGCAGGAGGTAGCGGCAGACGTTCGATGTTCGGCACGCACCAAGTATCTGCCTCATGTCAGTGCTGTTGGTGCCTATATACACACTAGCAAGGAAATCTCGCTGCTGAGTGACGAGCGGAAGACTGCGTTGTCGAATCTTGGTTCGACGGTTGCTCCAGGCATTCAGCAATTGACTGGTCTTGACGCATCAAGCCTTGCTCCGCTGATGAATGCTAAGGGACAAAACCTTGTCGATGCCCTGCGCACTGATTCGCGAAACATCTTTGCTGGCTCCGTTCTACTGACACAACCTATTTATATGGGAGGTGCTATCGTGGCTGCCAACAAGATAGCTGACCTGAGCGAGCAATTGACCGCCAACCAGACGGAACAGAAGCGACAGCAGACCATCTACGATGTCGATCAGGCCTACTGGCAGGTGGTGTCGCTCGTTCACAAGAAACGTCTGGCAGAAAGTTACCTCCGTCTGGTGAGTCAGTTGGAGACCGACATCAGCAAGATGGTCAGCGAGGGAGTGGCCACCCGTAGCGACCTGCTGAGTGTCAGCGTGAAGGTGAACGAGGCCGAGATGAGTGTCACCAAGGTCAGCGACGGGCTGGTACTCTCGCGGATGCTGCTCTGCCAGCGCATAGGTCTGCCCGTCAGCGAACAGATTGCGTTGGCAGACGAAAACGATCGAGACATTTTTGTGGCAGAAGAGACCGCATCCGCACCGAATGTCGCCTTGGCCATGAACCTGCGCCCCGAACTCCGTATGCTTCAAAACACGATAGACATCTCGAAGCAGTCCACCCGTCTGCTCCGTGCCGGCAATCTGCCACAGGTGCTGTTGACAGGCGGCTATGCGGTGAGCAATCCCAACATGTTCAATGGCTTTGAGAAGAAACTGGACGGTTTCTGGCATGTGGGTGTCATCGCCAGAGTACCCATCTGGAACTGGGGCGACGTCAGGTATAAGGTACGCGCATCAAAGGGAGCGACCGCCATTGCCTCGCTCGAACTCGAAGAGGCCCGCGAGAAGATAGAACTACAGGTCAGCCAGACCCGCTTCCGCGTGGATGAAGCCTACAAACGGCTGGCGATGGCTCGCAGTGACATCCGCCATGCCGATGAAAACCTGCGCACCGCCAACTTGGGTTTCAAGGAGGGTGTCATCTCGACTACCGCCGTTATGGAAGCGCAGACTGCCTGGCTACAGGCGCAGTCGCAGCATATTGACGCCGCTATCGATGTCCGTCTCTCGCAGACCGATCTGGAGAAAGCACTTGGCACATTAGACATTAATAAATAGACAAAGAATATTATGAGCAAACAGTCAACAAATCAGCATAGCACTATTCTGCTTTCCATAGCAGGCTTTGCAGCAATCATCGCCGTAGTTGTCGTGGTAGGATTGTTCCAGTCGTCAGGCGACAACAACGTCATTCAAGGACAAGTCGAAGTCACCGAATATCGTGTGTCGAGCAAGGTGGCCGGGCGCATCGTGGAATTGCAGGTACAGGAGGGCGACTACGTCCATGTGGGCGACACGTTGGCCATCCTCGACGTACCTGAGGTGCAAGCCAAGATGCAGCAGGCGCAAAGTGCCGAGGAGGCAGCGGCAGCCCTCGAACAGAAAGCCATGAACGGCACCCGTCAGGAGCAGATACGGTCAGCTCATAGCGTGCTGCAGCAGGCACAGGCTGGTTTCGACATTGCCGAAAAGTCCTACCGCCGCATTCAGCACCTCTTCGATGAGGGCGTCATGTCGGCTCAGAAGCGCGACGAGGCCTACGCCCACTACCGTGCTGCCGAGGCACAGATGCGTGCTGCCCAGAGCCAGTACGACATGGCGGTGAACGGTGCCCGCCGTGAGGACAAGGCCGCTGCTACGGCACAGGTTGGCCGCGCCCGTGGAGCTGTTGACGAGGTGGGCAGTTACGTCCGCGAGACGGTGCAGACGGCACAGATGGAGGGTGAGGTCACCGATGTCTATCCCAAACTCGGCGAACTCGTCGGCACCGGCTCCCCCATCATGTCGATAGCCGTCATGGGCGACCTCTACGGCACCTTCAATGTGCGCGAGGACAAACTTCGCGGCATTACCGTCGGCTCAGAGATTACCGCCTTCATCCCCTCTTTCAATACAGAGATGAAGATGCGCATCTACTACCTGAAAGACCAAGGATCGTACGCCGTCTGGAAGGCCACCAAGGCCAACGGCGGCTACGATCTGAAGACCTTCGAGGTCAAGGCCCGCCCCATCGACTGCCCCGACGGTCTGCGGCCAGGCATGTCGTTGATACTAAAATGACTATTATGCTTAAGATCTTTCTTACAAACAGAAGAATGGTCTTAAGCTTATTTTAAGCAGAAATATCGACCGCAAATCTTGATGCGGTTAATATCTATTTGGGCGAAATGATATTCATCGTCACGCTTATACACCAATGTGTTATTGGGGTCTGCATCCGTGATGTCAATCCCTTTCTCCTTCAGCTGCCGTTTAAAGTTCATATAGCCCGTCCATATCTTCTTGTGTTCGCGTCTTACTTTGATGAGATGCCACATACGTCTGCCGGGAATGTATGGCAGATATTCCGAAATGAAATAGGATGTGTGATAAAATCCCATTCGCCTTACGACAATATAAGCCACGGGAGGCGCAGTCTCTATTCCATGATCAAGCAGATAGTTGGCCTTCTCGTAAGCCTGTTGTGCCTTGCTTTTCAAGATGCTTGAATAGAGAATCTGTTTCCAAAAGGGAACTTTACGATACTGTTTTACCACAAAACTCTTGCCGCCAGTAGAGATTCTGGCTACAAAGTTTCTTCCGTCCTCATAAACTTGCTCATAGTGCACACTCCCCTGAGGCACTTTCATCAGTTGCCTTTCAAAGTCCGAATACTTCGGATTGACATATAGCTGCATATCCATGACCATATTTTGCCTGATGATTAAAACGTCATTCTCATAGTGAAGCGGACACCTTGCTTCTCACAGGTCGGCAGGTCGCGGTAGTTGAAGCGGCGGACGTATTCGACGTGCAGGAGTTTGAAGATGTTGTGGATGCCGATGACGCCCTCTACGTATGGCTTGCTGCCGTCCATCAGACAACAACCCTCAGGGAAGTACATCAGTCGGTGCTCACCGGCATTTTCTGCCAGAAGCGGGTTGCTCTTGTCGGAAAGACTGCCCCACAGCACATTGACGGCAAAGAACTCGCGCCACTTCAGGCGGTGCAGCAGGGGCACACGGTTCAGCAGCTTGCCGTTCATGTCCCACGACACCATCAGCGAGACATAGCGATCGTTCAGGAACTCCATGTTGTTGATGAGGTTGAACGTCCCGTCCTCGATGATGTACGACTGGTTGGCAGCAGGATGGATGAGCAGCGGATAGGGCACTTGGTTCCACTGCACACCGCCCTTCAGATGGCAGTCAATCTTGCCCCACGACTTCATCCAGAAGCGTTTGTAGATTCCAGCCTCGGTGTAGTTGTAGGCATAGTCGCCGCCGAGGACGTTTTTCAGCCCCAGCGTATGGCCGATGGTGAATACTGGCTGGTCAAGATTGATGGTGAGCCGTCGCTGCTTGGTGTTGACGTATGTCTCGCCTGGTGCAAAGCGAAGACTGACATGGAGTTCGGTGGTGCGCAGGAATTCATGATGAAAGGCTCTTCGGTCCCCATGCTCCACCTCCCCCAAGCCCATGTTCGGCTCGTCAAGCCGACGAAACGACATGGCTCCGCAGGCCTCGTTCTCCTCCAGCTTCAGACCTGTGATGATGCGCAATCCGTCCTCCAATTCGTAGTCGAACAAAAATCGCTGGCGGTTATAGGTCATCATCTTGTCAATCTCGGCCCACTTGAAAGCGACGAGGAAGTTATCCTTGTCGGTAGGCACGAAGCGGTCGCTGGGCGAACAGACATCGTAGGTGGATTGCAGCGAGAGGGTACGTCGCGGGAACTCACGGGGCAGGTACTCCTTGGCGTTTAGCGACCAGATGACCTCAGCGTCGTAGTAGTTCTTGTGGCTGCTGAATCCGTGGGCGTAATAGCCCTTCAGAAACAGGTGCTTGTGCAGGTTGGCGGTAGTCTGTGCACTGGCTCGTGTGCGCCATCCGTCGATGTAGTTGTGGGTCAGCAGCGTGTTCACAGGTCCGATGTCCACCTTCGAAGGACTGCCCGTCTCCACGAAGTTCTCTATCAGCGCCTTCAGTCCGAACACCACATATTTGAGACCCTTGACATGCTCGATATGCTTCACGAATGCCGCCATGCCGTTCTCGCTCTTTGTCAGTTCCACCTGGCGGTACTGCGCCCAGAAGTCGTCGCCTCGCATCTGCGCATCGGCTTCGCGCACCTCCTGTCGCTTGCCCTTGAACAATGACTTCGGCAACGGGTCGAAGGCATAGTCCGACAGCCGCGTGGTGCGGATGACGAGCACTTGCCGAAGGTATTTCGCAAACTTCATCTCAGTAAGCATATCGTCCTTCGTCAGCACCCACTCGCCATTGTCCAAACGTGTGAACTCCTGCTCCACACGCAGGTTCTCTACGAAGTTCACATCCGTCTTCTTGGGCAGTGTCAGTTCGCAGCGGCGCACGTGCAGCGTTGAGTCGTCGAGCACGTAGAGGTCGCCACGGAATCCGAAATCCTGCTGGTTGTTGGGTAGGAAGTGCAGGTGGATGCAGCGGTCTCGCTCCACATAGACCGTATCCTCTATGTAGAAACGGTAGAAGGCGATGGCATCCTTGCCAATGGGCGAAGTAAAGGGATATTGCAGCAGACGTATCTGGTCGTCGTAGAGGTTGATATCAGTAAACACATCTTTCACTACGATGTTGAGGATGTCGCCCGTCTGAAACAGGTCGTTCACGCCTGACGACTGCTGTCCGCGAATGATGGTGCGCTCCGTGTGCGGCTCCCGGCGATACACCTTCTGCGTCACCGTCTCATCCACGCTGACGGGCAGGATCATCTTACCGTTATACTCACACTTCTCTACCTGATTCAACAGCCACGTGGCCTTGGTGAACGGCTTGCGCTCCAGTTGTTCGGGCGTCAGGTTGTTGAGCGCCAGAGTCAGCTTCTCATACTTATTATATTGGTAATAGTCGTGGCGCGACAAGTCGGTAAGCCTCTTCGCAGCTATCACCCGTCGCATCAGTTCCACCGCCGGATTGTCCTTGCGACTGTAGCGACGGCGCTTTGCCTTTACAGTCACATTGCCCAACCGTTGTGTCTGGTTGAACCACTTGGTGGTGTCCGTGTCAACGTCAGGATTGAGTTGGGCGTAAGTGCTCAGACTGGCGACTGTCATCAATATAAATGTCACAATTCGTCTCATAACCGCTGCAAAGATAATGAACATACACGATAGCTTGGTGTTCTGTATTTCTTGATTTTTGCAGTTATTCACCACTATTTCTTTTACGATACACTTGTGAGGAAATCAGCAACACCAAAGTATCACATTATGTGTGTACTTTTGCAGCCATAACGAACAACTGTATAAAGACAAGTATATGAAGACAAACGTACAGCCCGCTGAGGGAAAATTAGGAATCTTAGTGGTTGGCTGCGGTGCCGTAGCCACGACGTTAATGACTGGTGTACTGATGACTCGCAAGGGACTTGCAAAGCCCATCGGCTCAATGACACAGTACGACAAGATGCGAGTTGGCAAGGGCGCAGCCAAGCAATACCTGAGCTATGCCGACATCGTGCCAATAGCCTCGCTCGCCGACCTTGTGTTCGGCTGTTGGGATGTCTATCCGCAGAACGCCTATCAGAGTGCCGTCAATGCAGAAGTGCTGAAGCGAGAGGACATCGAACCGGTGCGCGACGAGCTGGAGCGCATCGTCCCCATGAAAGCGGCATTCGACAGGAATTACGCCAGGCGACTGGATGGCAACAACGTGAAGGACTGCAAAACCCGTTGGGAGATGGTGGAAGCCCTGCGCGAAGACATCCGTAGCTTCAAGGCCCACAAAGGTTGTCGGCGCATCGTGGTGCTATGGGCAGCGTCGACAGAGATCTATGTGCCTGTCAACAAGGACATACACTATTCATTAGAAGCATTGGAACGGGCCATGAAGGATGACGAACGCCAGCACATCGCCCCGTCGATGTGCTACGCCTACGCCGCACTCAGCGAGGGTTGCCCGTTCATCATGGGGGCACCCAATACCACAGTCGATATTCCCGCCATGTGGCAACTGGCAGAGCAAACGAAGATGCCGATTGCCGGCAAAGACTTCAAAACAGGCCAGACGCTGGTGAAGAGTGGTTTTGCCCCAATACTCGGCTCTCATTGCCTTGGGCTCAACGGGTGGTTTTCTACCAATATCCTCGGCAACCGCGACGGGCTTGTGCTTGACGAGCCACAGAACTTCCGAACAAAGGAGGTTTCGAAATTGTCTGTGCTTGAAACCATTCTCAAGCCTAATGAACAGCCGGATCTTTATGGTCATGGTAATCAGGATGATTCGCAATACTACCATAAGGTGCGCATCAACTACTATCCGCCCCGCAACGACAACAAAGAGTCGTGGGACAATATCGACATCTTCGGCTGGATGAACTATCCCATGCAGGTTAAAATCAACTTTCTCTGTCGTGACTCTATTCTGGCTGCTCCCGTCTGTCTCGACCTCTGCCTGCTGATGGACCTTGCCGCTCGTGCTGGCCGCTATGGTATCCAGCGGTTTCTCTCCTTCTTCCTCAAGTCGCCCATGCACGACTATACGCAAGGGGAAGAGCCTGTCAACAACCTTTTCCAACAACATACCATGCTGCGAAACGCTATCCGCGAGATGGGCGGTTATGAGGCTGACGAAGAAATCGACTGAAAAGATGGGCGTTCAATCAACTTATAAGTCGCAGGACACAGAAGAGTGGCTCGACCGTGTGTTTAACCGCCCGATAGGCTATCTGTGGGCGAAGCTGTTTGCCCGTCTGGGAGTGCATCCGAATGTGGTTACATTGCTCAGTATCCTCATCGGCATCTCGTCGGCCTTCTTCTTTGCCCACGGCTCCTGGCGCACCGAAGGCACTGTGGGACTGCTGTACAACGTCTTGGCCGTTGGGCTCATGATGTGGGCCAACTTCTACGACTCGGCCGACGGGCAGCTGGCTCGTATGACGGGTCAGATGACCCCGCTGGGCCGCATCCTCGACGGTGCTGCCAGTATCATTATTTTCGTTCCTGTCTATTGTGCCATGGTGTGGCGCTGCTATCAACATCACGACATGGAGTTTCGTCTGCTCGGCATATCCGACACGAACGGGCATGCCGTGGCTTACGTCCTGACGCTCTTTGCCGCTGTACTGTTCAGCGGCTTCGTCTGTCACAGCGGGCAGTGCCTCCTGGCCGACTACTACCGCCAGATTCATCTGTTCTTCCTGAAAGGGGAGGCCGGCTCCGAGTTGTCTTACAGTGCTCGCCAACGGCAGCTGTATGCGGCGATGCCCTGGCGGGGCCATCTGATAGAGAAAGCATTTCTAAAGACCTACGTACACTATACCCGCCAGCAGGAGCAGTCGACCCCTGCCTTTCAACGGCTGATGCGTGTCCTAACGAAAAAGTATGGTGACGCGGGCCACACTCCCCCCACGCTGCGCGAGGCTTTCCGCCAACGGTCGCTGCCCTTGATGCCGCTCACCAACATCCTGACATTCAACATCCGTGCCATCGCTCTCTACACCTGTTGCCTCGTCGACCTGCCCTGGCTCTATTTCCTGTTCGAAATCATCGTCATGTCAGCCCTCTGCGAATACATGCGCCGGCGGCACGAACGGCTATGCCAGGAGCTCTGTGAGCTGGTCGAGGTCGGTAATGATATGGTCGGCTATCTTCGGGCATAAGGGGCTGTTTTCCCATTGTTCCCCCCTGAACCAGACCGTATGGCAGCCTATCTGCCAGGCGGGCAGGATGTCGTTCTTGATGGAGTCGCCGACGACAGCCACCCCGTCGGGGCATAGTGCCAGTGGGTCGATGGCAAGCTGGAAGATGCGAGGGTCGGGCTTTCGGACACCCACCGCCGCAGACTCTACGACTTTCAAGAACAGACCGTCGAATCCGAACTCGCGGAGCACCGTGGGCAGGTTTCCGTAAAAGTTGCTGACCAACATCAAGATATAACGGGATTTCAATTGAGAAAGCACCTCAACACTATGGGCGGTATGCTGTTGTGTTTGCTTGTAGACAACATCGACAAGGGCGGGAACGTAATTGTTGCCTCGGAGTTCCAAGAATTGCATCTGTAGTGCTATCTTAGTTTCTAATGTCTGGTGGAACGTGAAGTCGGGTTGGATGATGTTTTCGCTACCCAACAGGCGTTCCACATAGACGTAAGCCTCACGGAACAGTTGTTCGCTGACGGGAACTCCACAACACTGATAGGCGTGCCAAAGAAGCCGTCCCCAGTGGTTGCCACCCGTATCAAGCGTACCACCATAATCGAAAATCAATGCTTTAATCATAGGGCGATGAGTTTTGCAATTGCATCTGCGGCTTCGTCGCGGCATCGGCAGAAACTGGGCCAGTCGTTGAAGTCGATGAAGCAGTAGGTGCCGTCGGCACGAACAATACAGTCGCCACCATAGACATCTAATCCCACCAATGCAGCCAGCCACTCAGCGTCTTGTTGCAATGAGTTAAGTGAGAAATGATAATGAAGAGCCTTGCCGTTGAAGCGTTCGAGGCCGAACTTCGTCTGCCCATCGTCAGTGGGATAGTAGTAACGGAAGAATCCGGTGCCACGTACACCATAGAATTTCACCAGATCACCCTCCACATGGGCACTGAGCGTGTAGTCGGTGATACCGCGTTGATTGAATTGACGAATGGCATCAGCGACAGCACACTTGTCTTTACAGAAAAGTATATCATCGGCAGTCTGTGCCGGGCCATCGTCACGTTTCAACCAATAGCCTTTATCGCCCCTTCTGGGAGGGGAAGGCAGATGATGGCGCAGCATGATTCGCTCCAACGAGGACCGGGTACAGGCCGCAACGGATTCTGGGGTGTTGATGACACGACAAGTCTGCCGTCTAAGCCACGCCAGCGTTTGAGGCAATCGCCCCATGGAAAAGATAGTGGAAGAAGGAGAGGAGAAAGAACTGTTGATAAGGTCTGTCTCAGAGACTATTGTCACCTCGTGGCCTTGCCGAGTCAGCCTGTCTGCCACCGCTTGCATGATGGCATGGTCGCTATCTACCGAATTGGGAGAAAACTGTGAGGCGCGGGTGATAGTTATAATCTTCATAGGAGGAACTGATTGGCTTTCTCTATGTCAGCAGCGTGATCGACATCGAGAATCTTGGAGAAGGGAAAGGCCTTCAGCCGCACTCCATCGGTAATGAGAGCCCGTTGGAAGTTGCGCATACGGCTCTCGCCACGAGCTATGCAATCGTAAAGTGTATTCATCGAGCATGGTGTGAGTCCGTAGATGCCGCCACTGATAAAATGGGGCTGCGGGTCATCATCTTTAAATGCTGTGATGTTCATAGCGTCATCTGTCATGAGGTATAGTGGTTGCTCGTCGTCAATAAAGTCTGTGACAGCCATCAGTCCGTCGGCCTCGTTGGTGACAAGCAGTTGCTGAAAGGCTTGGACATACTCTGCAAATTCATGTTCGTGGAATATGGTATCTACTGTTGTCAGCACAAAGGGTTCTTCACCTATCAGCGCAGACAGTTCGAAAAGGGAGTGCATCGAACTTGCCGTAGTTTTAACGATGAATTTCAACGGGACATGGCGGTTGTGTTGAAGTATGGAAAGATGCTGGCATACTGGCACGTCGCGTTCGTTGCAGATAACGTCTATCTCACTTGCCTTCTGAGTTAGGAAGATACGTATCAGCCGGTCGATGAGCTGTTCGCCACCAACCTTCACCAATGGCTTAGGTTCACCGATGCCCTCTTCAGTTAATCGTGAGCCCATACCTGCTGCTATGATTGCATATTTCATCGTAGGCATAATCACACTGCAAAGGTAATACCTGAAAAAGATAAAGGCCTGGGCGCGTTAGCTCTCCTGACCACTCTGCGTTCGGCAGGCGCTGGGCGACATGCCGAAGTGGCGGCGGACGTATGAGCCGAAGTGGGTGATGTTGGCGAAGCCGAGGCGGTCGGCAATCTCCTTGA
>Ga0326512_10004210_pt1 | contig 10464 bp, 9 predicted proteins | sample 1_2617_0518_D_FD_203652 | JGI IMG/M metagenome (GOLD analysis project Ga0326512, IMG submission 203652) | Bovine rumen microbial communities from UC Davis, California, United States - 1_2617_0518 | ecosystem: Host-associated > Mammals > Digestive system > Stomach > Rumen | place: USA: California...
TCCCCGTGCGGGGCAGCCTTTTCGTTCAAATCCGCTTCTGGCGGCAAATGGCAGGCAAATAGGAAATGTACCTCGTAAACGAACATACTTCGCCGAAATACTCGCGTTTGGCGAACAAGACGATCAATCCGGGATGCAGATCCAGGGATCTTCCGGACTTCGCGGCAAGTTACCGGCAGATAAAGGACAAGGCCAGGGGCTTCAAGGTAAGGCTGTCCGAGGAGGACCTGAAGATCCTCCGCGAGATCGTGAACGAATGGGTGGTCGGGGAGCTCATGGAGGTCGAGGCGCTCGGCATCGATCCGGACGAGAACAGCCCGAAGGCCAGCTTCGACAGGCTGGTCGACCGCATCATAGATAAAAGAAAGTACAAGCAGCGCTCCATCGCCGTGGCGCTGGCGAACCACCGCGAGAAGGAGGCCAGGATCCTGGCGGAGTCGAACTACCTCGACGAGTCCGGCAACCCGGTGAACGACAGGATGCTGGACCAGGCGGTGCAGAAGGACATCGAGCCGGAGCTGCATCCGGAGATGGACAGCGACCTGTCCAAGGTGCTTGCGAACAACCTGGCGATCATGCGCACCGCATCGGGCAAGCCGATCGAGAACAAGCCAGGAGTGGTGGCGGGATCCACCGTGGTGCCAACGGATCCCAAGTGGTACCAGACCCACAAGAACGAGGTTCCGGCAGGCATGCCCGACTTCGGAAAGAACATCGTGGAAGGCGAGAAGATGAAGGCGGCCATGAGAAACGCTCCAGGAATGCCGAAGTGACATGGAAGAGCAGCGCATACCGATCCTGTTCGTGGTCGACCTGTCCGGAAAACGGTTCGGGTTCGACTATTTCAGGATGTTTCTGGCATGCCTTACCAGTTTGCTCAGAACCGCCAAGTCAGGACTGGATATCGTCGTCGTATCCGTAGGGTGGACCAGCAGGCAGAGAAACGTGGTTTCGTTCCTTGCCGGCCAGAGGAACGATGTCGGCGTCAGGTTTTTCTCAAACGGAGATCCTGTATTCGAAAAGGTATCCAGAACAGCGTCTAAGTACAACAGGGGAAACAACAGTTTCGGAGAGTATGTGTGGTACAAGCTGGCCCCGAATATGTTCTTCGGGAACGACAAGCCGGTCATCGTCAGCGACATCGACGTGGCTTTTCTGGGCGACGTGTCGGGTGTCTATTCGTATGCTTTGAAGGAGGTAGAAAACGGTGCAGGCATAGTGTTCATGCCGGATCCGTGCCTTAGATCGTCAGAGTATGCCGAATTCAGGTCCAGCGCATACGGAAATGTCGGCTTCTTTGTCGCAGATTTTACTAGATTTTGCCCGTTCGACGAGATGATCGATACTGCCAACCGGTATTTGACGGACGTACACGGAAGGTATGTCGACACAAAAGGCCTGTATCCGTACGGCACGTGGCCAGAGCAGGACTTTTTGAACAGGTATTGTTTCGAGAACGGCATAAAGATGTCGTCCTTTCTTCCGGACGATGTCGGCTGTGTCTTCGAAAGGACGGATGGCAAGTACAGATATTTCGGAATAGAAAACCTTTCTCCATTCAGCGAGCGTCTCGATCATATAAAGGTATGCCACATGCTTGGAGACAGCAAGTCGTCGTTTTTCGATTCCTCTACGATAGGCAGAAGAGCTCGAGAATCCGTTTTGGTGGCGGACTCCGCGCTATGCCTGGACGCTAGGGTTTCATACCCGTTGTACGGCGGCGACTTCTATCGCGATACGGATGTCAGGAATTCCGTGACCAGGCAGTCGAATTCGTTTTTGACACAGCCGAAATACAGAACGGTTGTATATGCCAATTCCGGAGACCAGAGAAGGGATACGTACCTTCTGCCATCTGTAGCGTCGCTGATCGAGAAGGCTACGTGTCCTCTTAGGATCGAGATGCTGTATTCCGACGATTCCCTGGACAGCCTGTATTTCAGGAACAAGGTATCCGAAATAGCCGATCTGTTCGGAAGGGACGTGGTGTTCGACTACAGAAAGCTAGATCCGGATCTGGATGTATTCGGAAACAACAGATACGGCGGAGCTAATCTGCTAAAGCTGTTTTCCAGCCGCATCTTTCCTGATGCGGACAGCTATTTCCTGTACATGGACAGCGACGTGCTCGTGATAGACGACGTAAAGCCGCTGTTCCTGTTCTGCGACACGCTTTCCGACGTCGACAAGGTGGCGGCGTGCCAAAGCCACTACGTCGTAAGCACGATAACGTACCAGACTCCGGCCCATTTCATGGGAGGGTTCTTCTTCATGCACCCCGACGGCCGTCCGTCCAAGTCGGCACTTCGAAGGCTGTTCGCCGAAGAGTGGCACGACAACGACGAATACGTCATAGCTCAGTGCATGCAGAAAAGCGATCTCGTAAGCCTCGGAGACGCCGTGGTGGAGCCCATGGTCGAATCGAGCAAGGCCGGGGAGGCCAGGAGAAACGCGATGGAACGGGTAGGCGCCGTCGGTACGCATGTATATGCCGTGCATTTTTCGTCGTCCAAGGACCATGACAGGTTCGACAAGAGCGCGATGCCTAGGGATTTCTCCGAGTACGTCGACAGGTGGAACTCGATGAAGCGTCTGGTGAATTCGATATGAGGCACACCGTAAGGATCCTGATGCCGTGCTACAACACGGCCGAGTTCGTAGGCGAGGCCTTTGCAAGCATCGTCAGGCAGAAGCCGTACTGCGAGCTGTTCCTGTCGTGCGTAGACGACGGATCCAGCGAAGAGCAGTACGAGAGGATACGCGAACTGTTTACGTCGGCCGGCTTCGAGAAGGGGCACGCCGTGCTGGCAAGGCTCGACAGGAACGTCGGTCTTACGGGCGCTTGGAGGGAGTGCGCGAAGCACTTCGGAGAGTGCGAATACACCACGTGGCTGGATTCCGACGACTACTACTGCAGGGACGACGTGTTTTCCGACGTCTCCAGGCTGATAGACGAGTCGTCCCCGGATTGCATAGCGTTCAGGACAACGGACGATGAGCAGCCGGTTGACTCTCCTATCAAGCTCGCCAAGCGTTCGATTGTGTGGATGTGCTGCAAGTGCGTCAAGACGGAGTTCACCCCGTCTTTCGACGGCTACGACCGCATAATGAACGACATAGCCCCCCACATGGAGATATGCGACAGGGTGAACACCGTCGCATACGTCGACCGAAGGCACTTCTTCTACAGGGACAGCCCGCTGTCGATGTGCAGGGGGCGGCTGTTCGGCAGCACCGGAACGTCCGCCGAGATACTCAGGACGATGGCATGCATACTGGAAAGGAAGTACAAAAGGGACTTCGTATCGTGCGCCAGGACCGTCTACGTCAACGATCTCGTGAACACGCTGCTGTACAGGACCAGCCTGGCAGCCACGCATTGCTCGAACGGTGAGAAGTTCGTCGAGGTGGCCGTTCCGTATCCGTCTGTCGAGTGCATGCCCGCGCAGGCCGTCGCGGAAGAGCTGGAGGAGCTCCACAGAACGTGCGTCTTCGACGGAGGTGCCGTGGATCGCTTCATAGTGCCGTGCGGGTCCAGGAGGGCCATGGAATCGCTCGAATCGGTCCTTGGTTCGGAGGACCGACCGTTCAAGGCGGATGTCTTCCTGGCGTCGCTGAAGTCTCCGAACGGTACGTCCGCCATGTTCACCATGATGGCCGAATCCGTAAAAAGGTCGCTCCCGCAGATTCTCGCGTTCATACCGCCGTGGTGGAGGCCTTCAAGGGACGTGGATCTGTCGAGGATGTCGCTGCCGATAGACGACAGCGTGTTTTCCGTGGAGATGGCTGGATGGCCGTGGTCCGAGTGCGGCGGATACATGAACTACTTCCCCAGAAACGGCATCATGCCGGGATACGTCGCCGTGAAGTCGGTCCATCTGAGGGACAGATACGTGTTCAATCCATCCGTCCCGCAGCTTGTGAACGCCTCCAAGTTCATTTTCTGGGAAAAACGGGACGTTAAGGACGAACAGAAGTTCCTGGACGAGATGAACGCCAGGACGTACTACGGCCAGAACGACGTGGACATGGTACTCGTGCCGTCGGACACCGAACCGTATTTCAAGGACATTCTTGGAACCGATCCTGCATACAGGCCGGTTCCTGAGGAGAAAACGGAGAAAACAAAATGAGCGAATCGTTCGATACTCTGAAGGACTTCCCGCGCGTTCCAAGGACGGACGAGTCCGGGATTCAGATGGGCGTGGGAGGCATTCCACCGCACAAGAAGGCAATCACGTACGGAAAGCCCGTCGACTACATGGAGGCGGCCGCCAACATGAACAAGCGGCTTCGAGGCGAGATACCGCCGATCCCAGGAGGGATCGACGACAACGATCCCGCCCTGTACGACCATCCCACCTCCAACTCGCCGTACGAGAAGATGCACGTGGCGCAGCATGGAGCCCTTACCGAGGAACAGGTTGAGAAGCTCAAGAACAAGAACGTCGACGAGCCTCCCGTGGAATCCGGCGGTCCGGTAAAGGACGAGCCTGAAGCGCCTCCTCTGCCGTCGTATGCGCCGTTGAAGGTCGAGGAGCGCGAGGGGCAGACGGTCGTGTATCCGGATCCCGCTGCACCTGTTCCGGCGTTCGCGGATACGGCCGCTCCGAAGAGGAGGCGTCGCCAGGCGCAGCCGGTACAGGTCATTGAGAAGCCGGTGTACGTCACCAAGGAGGTTCCGGTATTCAAGGAGGTTGAGAAGATCGTGGAGAAGGAGGTCGTGAAGCCCGGTCCGTTCGATGAGTGGGTCAAGCGCCGCATCCGCGTCCAGATCGGAACTCAGGAGACCACCTTCAACATCTCGGCGATCGCGGCCGTGAAGTCGATCGCCGGCGTAACGGTGTTCCTTCCGACGGCCAACGACGCGATGACGTTCGTTCCTCGCACTGGAGCGAAGGTGACGCTGGCCATCAAGGACGACGTGATCGAGACGATCTTCACCGGAGTCAGTTTCGACATCGAGGAGCTCGGCATAATGGGCCTGTGCTTCCTCGTGAGAAAAGAGCCCACGGGCACTTGACATAGAACCAATTTTGTACTAGACTACGGACTCGTTGCCACGAGCAGCGAAACCAACCCAACCAACACCATGAAAAAGACACCCAAAAAGACCTGCGGCAAAAACTGCAGGAAGACATGCACGAAGCCGTGCGGCGACTCTTGCGAGAAGATCGACGGCACCACCCTCGACCGGATCCTCAAGGAGATCGTCGAGGACAACCGTAACAAGCTCGACATGTACTCCGATATGGCCGTCAAGGCCGGACAGGTTCTGAAGTTCCTTCTCCATCTCGTCAAGGACATGAAGGAGTCGTACGACAACGTCACGAAGATGCTGGAGGGGAATGTCGCGGTGCAGTGCGCGAAGATCGACAAGGTTGACCTCCCCGACAAGGGCATCGAGGTCAGGGGCCGCCAGACGTCCCCGTTCTCCGATACGCTGTTCAATGTAATGCTCGACCGGTCGAAGTACGACTTCTCCGGATTCGACGTCGACTACCGCCGTGTACCGGAGCTCGATACGAAGACGACGCTAGCCTTCGAGTTCAGGATCTCGCGCAAGGCCGAGACAACGGACGGGATCACGACCGTGACGCAGGACAGCGCGATCGTCCATGCCTCGGCGAACATGAACGATAGCGTGGCCGCCTTCGACGAGGCCGTAGGCCACCTGTTCACGAACGTCCCGCTCAAGAAGACCTGCGACAAGCCGTGCAACGTGACGCTCAAGCCGGTCGACAGGAAGGCGTGCGAGAAGGTCAGGAAGGAAGTCAAGGCAAAGAAGGCCAAGGTGGTTCCGGTCATCGAGGACCTGAAGAGGACGGTCCTCGATTGCAGCAGGTACGCAGTTCCGTCCTCTCGGGTCAGGTTCGTCGCATATCGGGTCGACCCGAAGCACCAGAACCTCGTGTACGAGCTTCGCTTCTACCAGAAGAGCACCAAGAGCGTTCCCGTCGAGAAGCAGTCGTACGAGCCGGCGTACCTCAACGTCCGCATGCACGGCGATCGCGACGACCTGCTCGCCAGGCGCTTCGACAAGATCGTCGAGAACCTTCGGTTCAACGAGTTCCCGGCCAAGAAGTGATTCGCATCTTCCGTGCGTCGACTAACAACCGGAAAAGTGGCATGGGTCAACGTGGTTGAGGTCTGCGTTAGATTGAGTGGACCGGTAAGTCTCACCGAGATGCAGGTAGTCTTTCGGATGACGAGTCCTGCCGCACGGAATCTTTTCAGAGGGAACTAGGGATGATCAGGGTAGTTTTGGACGTCGAGCACGACGAGACGGCGTTCCTCAGGGACGTCTACCGCGACGCGTGCAAGGACAAGGGTCTTGTCGTCAACAGGATCGACAAGATGGGACGCATCGAGCTTGCGAGGAAGCTGAAGGCGCTCATCGACTCCGGAGACATCGAGATCCAGGACGGAGAGGATGCGGACAGGCCGAGCCTGAAGAACGCCGAGAGCAAGGAGCCCGTCGGCATACGGCATCCTATGAAGCATTCGTTCGACGAATGCTTCACATGGCTGATCGAGGCGATCAGGCTCTACATGAAGGTGGACGTATGGGTCAGCTGCGGACGAAGGTCCGACCCTCAGACCGCAAAGTATCTCGAGGACGCTAAGGAGGCAGTAAGGAAGGCCGTAGGATGCGCGATCAAGTCGAACGGAGAGGGATGGGACAACGCCAACAAGGTCGCGTATTCGCTGGACCGGGCCATACTCAGGATGCGGAACGACTTCAACGACACGCTTGTGGCCAACTGCATCATGGCGGCATTGATGTCGGACAAGCATCAGGCCGAGATGGAGAGAATCAGTGGAAAGGCCGAGTGAGGCAAGGCACACGATCAAGTGCAGGTACCTTGGAAAGAACGACGAGCGGGAGTCGGTAACGTACAGGTTCGACGTTGGAGATCTGGTTCTGAAGTCCAGGAGGTACGGGTTTTTCGAGAAGCTCTGGGAGGCAAAGGCCAGGAAGGCCAGGAAGTTCAAGCTGATACTGCAGTTCGATCTAAGCAAAGGATAGCATCATGGAAAAGAGAAACGTAGCGACCGAAAAGAGGGTCAGGGACAGCGAGTCGATCGACAAGGCGATCGCAACCGCGTCCGCATGCATAGGCAAGGCGCAGGGGATCATCAAGAAGGCCAGGGAGGACATCGACAGGGTCATGGTTTCCATGGAATCGATGAAGAAGGCGATGGAAGAAGACGAGAAGTCAGACAGGGAAGGCTAGTCCGAAACGGTCCTCTCGGACGGAAGACGGTCGGCGAGAGCCGGCCGTCTTTTTTTTTATCTATTGACACGAAAAACGCCAGGATGAGACAATGGAGGCGCCGCTCGGTCCAGGGGTCCGTGGGAGGGGACGTTGTCGAAACGATGGTGCATGGACTACAGGCCGGGCGGCGCTACTATTGACATAGAAGCGATTTTTGTCTTATACTGCGTCCAAAATCCAAATCGCGGGGTGGTAGCAGTTGGAAGCTCGCTGGGCCCATAACCCGGAGGTCGCAGGTTCGAATCCTGCCCCCGCAACCAATTTAGACTGGAGAATCCATGGCCGACATTACTCAGAACGCATCTGGCGGACTTACCACTACCTGGGACGGAAGCAGGGGATTTCCGGACGCTTACAAGTATCCGAACCCGTTCATGGACATCGCGTCGGCGTACATTCCGACGAACATCGTCGACGCGTTCACGTGGGCGGAGTACCTGATGATGACGGTGCCTCCGTTCATGGCGGTGATCAACAGGGTCGTGTCGTACTTCCTGACATCGGTCGAGATCAACGACGTGGCCGACGACGTACGCGAGAAGTACGAGGGGGTGTTCGACAAGGACCTGCACATCATCCAGAAGCTCCAGGACATCGGAAAGGATTACTTCTGCTTCGGAGGCGACACGCGCGTCGTGACCGATACGGGCGTCTTCCCCATCAGGGAGCTGGCCGGCAGGACGGTCAAGGTCCTGGCCATCGACGGACAGTGGAGATCTGCGAAGTTCAGGTCGTTCGGCCGCCAGAGGACGACGAAGGTCGTGTTCGGAAACGGCACCGAGTGCAGGGTCACGGCCGACCATCGCTGGTTCAGGAAGTGCAACGGCAGGAAGAGCGAATACGTCCAGTGCACGACAGAGGAGCTCAAGAAGACCAACAGGATTCCGGTGCTCCTCGTTCCAAGGCCCGACAAGAACGCCGACTACCGTCTTGGAGTGCTGCACGGTCTTGTCTTCGGTCTCAGGGAGAAGCCCCTCTACTACGAGGCCGATTTCCTGAGCCAGTACAAGAGGACGACCGGACTGGAAGAGACTCCGGCCATGAAGAACCTACCGAATGGCGTGTCCAGGTCTTACTGGTACGGGTTCTTCGGAGGAATGGCCACCGTGGCCGGGTTCTTCCAGCCCAAGGCCAATTCGTTCTTCCTCACCAGCAACGACAGGAGGAAGCTTGAGGGAGTCAGGGAGGGGATGATCCAGCTAGGCCTGGTTCCCAAGTCTATCGTCAAGCGGAAGATCTGGGCCGGCTACGAGCGGTACTACATGCCGTTCCGCATCTCCAACCTTCTCGAGGATGATTTCCTCTGCCAGGACCAGAAGGACACCTACAGGCGGTCCAAGCGGCTCAAGGCGAGGATCGCCACGTCGATCAGCAGGATGGGCAAGCGGTGGACGGAAGAGGAGGTCTTCTGCTGCGTCGAGCCTGTCACGCACACCTTCGCCCTCGAGGGCGGCCTGATCACCGGCAACTGCTACGGCAACAGCTTCGTCTCCGTGTATCTGCCGTTCGACAGGTACCTGCAGTGCCCGGACTGCGGAAACCAGGTGCACATCTCGAAGATCAAGTACAAGTTCAACAGTGAGAAGGGCGAGTTCATGTGCCGCTGCCCGAAGTGCAAGAAGGGCGAGGTGGCGTTCAAGCGCGTGGACAGGAGATCCAGGGACACAAGCAAGATCAAGGTGAACCGCTGGGATCCCAAGCGCATCAAGCTCAAGGTGAACGACATCACCGGCGAGATCAAGTACTACTACAAGCTCGATCCCCGCTTCGTGGAGCGCGTGCGAAAGGGCGATCCGTTCTACATCAACAACGTCTCCTGGGGCTTCATCGAGACGTGCCTCGGCGCCATCAACAGGGACGACGCCACCGAGCACCTCTTCGAGTTCGACACCGACAAGATCTACCATCTCAGGGATGCCAACTTCGCCGGCCTTTCCGACAAGATCAAGGGCTGGGGCATCCCACCGATCCTTCCGTACTTCAAGCTGGCCTACTACATCCAGCTGATGAGAAGGTACGACGAGGCGATCGCCCTCGACTTCATCGTACCGTTCCGCATCCTCTATCCGCAGGGATCGGCTCCAGGAGGACAGGATCCGCTTACGATGGTGTCCATGCAGACGTTCATCGCCGCCATGTCGTCCATGGTGGAGAAGAAGCGCATGAACATGACCTCCATCGAGGTCGCGCCGTGGGCCATCGGCTACGAGATGATCGGAGGCGAGGCGAAGCAGCTGGCACCGAAGGAATCGATCCAGGAGGCGACCCAGGAGCTCCTGAACTCGATGGGTTTCCCGCAGGAGCTGTTCGCCGGCACCCTCTCCCTACAGGCCGCTCCGGTGGCCCTTCGTCTTTTCGAGAGGGAGTGGAACCCGTTCGTCTCCGGCATCAACGACATCCTGCAGTGGATCACCGACGAGGTGGCAAAGTACATGCAGTGGGATCCAGTCGAGGTCCATCTCACCCCGGTCACCCTCGCGGACGACCTGGAGAAGAAGGGCATCCAGATGCAGGCGGCCGCCGGGCAGGACATCTCGAAGCAGACGGCCTACAGGTCGATCGGCATCGACTACCTGGACGAGCAGCGCCGGATCATCAAGGAGCAGCAGGACGTCCAGAAGATGCAGGAGAAGGCCATGGCGGACGCGCAGGCCCAGCAGGCCAACGGCGCCATGGGCGGCGGAGGCGAAGGAGGAGCCGAGGGAGGAGGCGGCGAGAGCGGCATGAACGGACCCGGAGGGCAGGTAGGCGCAACGCCCGGCGACGTCTTCCAGCAGGCCCAGCAGATCGCCCAGCAGCTCATCGCCGAGAACAACCCGACGCACACCCGCCAGATGCTGGCCTCCATCAAGCAGACCAACCCGACGCTATGGGCGCAGGTCAAGGGGCAGCTGCAGGATCAGAGGCAGCAGCTCGCCTCCCAGGGTCAGCAGATGATGATCCAGCAGATGCAGCAGGGAGGTTAGCATGAGGCTCGCGTCCATCCTGTCGTTCGTTCCGGCCATCGTCGTCGCCGGACAGCTGAACCTTCAGCTCGAGAACGACTTTCCGTGGCACGACGACGCCGACTACACGCACGGAACCCGCATCGAGTACGTCCAGGACGACGGGCTGAGGTACGGCGTGCAGCAGCAGATGTACACGCCTCTGGACCTAAGGAACAAGGAGCAGGTGCCCGGACGCC
>Ga0326512_10004211_pt1 | contig 10464 bp, 19 predicted proteins | sample 1_2617_0518_D_FD_203652 | JGI IMG/M metagenome (GOLD analysis project Ga0326512, IMG submission 203652) | Bovine rumen microbial communities from UC Davis, California, United States - 1_2617_0518 | ecosystem: Host-associated > Mammals > Digestive system > Stomach > Rumen | place: USA...
ATTACATACTTTACTATTAGTAAACCTAAATGTGGTATTTGATGGAATACGTCCAGCAGCCAATGAAAGATCACCACTCGAATCAACCTGACGTTGAATAGTCAGAGTATGTTGAGTACTGCTATTCGTCTCAAATACACCTTTTCTTATCTTATAAGACATAATCAATTCCCCTTATCAAATTCTATGTTATTATCTGTATTGTATGCTTTAACTTTCTCAAAGTATTCATCTGGAGCACTGCTGTTATCATTACCAGTGAACACGCAAGAATTAGGGTTGAAGAGGTATTCAAGAAGAAGTTCCTCATCAATATCTTCTCCATTATTCGGGAATAAACTACCTAACCATTCTCCAAGTCCTTCACTATGATCGACATAAGCAAAATTTTCAAATGTCAGATAAAGACGTTTTTCTCCATTATACTCATAAGAATCTTCTTTGTAAGGTTCAAAACTAGGAGAAACACCATACTTATTAAGGACAGATTTAATGTTCTCTTTAATCTTTTCAACTTCATCTTTATTGTAGTAATCAGATTTAATAATACCTGTCCATAGATAACTGGCTTTGTCCCACGTATCACCATATATGTCATATTCCCAACCGAATTGTCCGCTTGTAAAAGCGATACCTTCACCACTCATCTTTTCAAGTACACTTTTGTACTCGTCAGACATGCTAATAGAAATAGTATGTGTTGAACTACTATTTGTCTCAAATACACTTTGTCTAATTTGTTTTTTCATATTGTTCAAATTTAATTAACGATGTGCCGAAAATGGTTCTGGAAGTGTATCACCAACATTGTAAAGGAGATACGTATCCTTGCCAACTGGAGCAATTTTTTTCTGCTCGTTATACATGTTTTTCACAATGAGATAATATTCATCACTAAAGATTTTATGCTCTATACATTGTTTATCAATAACAATACATAATGTTCTTGGCCTATCGTTGCACGAAATCATCGCCAAACACATAAATAAAAGTACAAAAATTTTTTTCATAATATTAACATCTATCACGTAACTCAATTACATCGTTTTTACTTTCTTTAATAAACTCTGAAATGGTATCTTCCCATTCACATTGCTGTTCCCAACTACCACAATCGTCAGCATAAGTGTCGTAGAAAATATCTTTTGCAAAAATGAATGCAACAAATGTTTCTTCATGTTTCATTATGTCTTCAATCATGTCACATGGAAAATCACAATATACGTAGTCTTGCGTTTCTAAAAGTTCATAATTGATACCCAATCTACTTATACGGCTTAAGAAGTTTATTAAATCTCCCTTTTCCGCATTGCCAGCACACATTACATTATACAGATAAAGTATACGATTTTCAACTGTAGTTAGAGGCATATTGTCAATATCGCAATATGGCATTGTATACAATTGAATTTTATCAGGAAGTTTTACCCAATCTGGGATACCATCTGCAATAGTTCTGTGCTTATTGTCGCATCGAATTACCAAAGCGTGTTGAGTACTACTGTTAGTTTCAAATGTTCCTTGTCTAATATTTCGTTTCATAGTTTTAAGTGTGATAATAATCACCGATTATTGTTTTACCATTATCTAATTTGTGACTGAAATGAAGTGGACGTTCACTGTCAAATCCGAATTTTTGATATTCCTGATATGTGGCATATAAATCCATACCAAAGCATTCAATACCACTTTCCTTGTATGTGGCAATTAATTGTTCAGGAGTTTTATATGCTTTCCAACCATCTTTTGGATTATAATAGTTTTGGAAATTTTCTTCAATATATGCAATATTTCGTTTATCTTTTTCTTCAGCTGGTGCAAACTCCATTTCATGTAAATACGACCAGAAGTTACCAGTTGAGTCACCTTCTTTTTTACCTTTACTCCTTGCAACTAATTTGCCTTCAACCCATTGATTAAACTCATCGGTATTAACGATGGCCAATGAATGTTCTGAACTACTGTTGGTTTCAAAAACCCCTTGTCTAATCTGTCTTTTCATTTTCTTGTTCTAATTTTTTAACACGTTCATCTAAATCTTTTGCCCAAGTAATTGCAACTATCAAAGCCAAAATTGCGAGGGCTAATGCTGCGGATGCACATATACCAATTACTCCTATTCCATCCATATTAAGCAACTTTTTTTACTCCGTATTTATCACGGATAAAATTAAACATATCATCCATAGATTTATCCTCGATTGGGAACCGCTCGTCAATACACGAGTTCTTGGCAAATGTACCAGCAACAAGGTCGATATAGAAAGTATAATTGCCATCGTCACCCATGTAGAAAGTATCCCAATCGTCACCAACTACCGCGCGAATGTTTTGCAATTGCTCGATAGCAAGATTATCGAAACTTAATACAAGTACGTTTTTAGCAATCTCTTGCAAATTCTCATTCAACTCTTGGATGTTGTCATAGATATCACTATTGTTCTTTTTAAGATACTCGACACCGCGACCACGATTCTTGTAACCAAGCACGAGCACCTTTACCCGATGTCCGAATAACTTCTTATATTCCCCAACGGTACAGATACCTGCGATAGTGTGGATAACAGAGTTCTTTACACCCTCAAGCATTTTAATGAATTCGTCATCAAAACTATTTGCGGAGATACCAATACCATAAAGAAGTTCTTGTTTCTGGTAGTTGATAATTCTCTCGTAGTTTTGGATGAACTGGTTTTTGCTAACTGTGATGTTTGCAAACACACCTTTCTCTTTCAACTTGTGAAGCAACTCGCCAAGTTGCGGATGGTCCATATCATTACCGTTCAACGCAACCTCAGTACCTGCGTGCAACGTATCAATGAAATGATAGTCAATGCGTCCGTGAAGACCATCCTTTGTGCATCCCTCATAACAGAACACACAACCTTGACTACATTTCTTGGTGAGACACACATCGGTGTTCTCCGAGAATGCAGGGATAAAATCATCCCCCTCTGTTTCGCGAACTTTGGTTCCATCATCAAAGATGTATACCATGTAGTTACCGTTTTGATACTGTGCCAAAAGTTTACGAATGTTAAATTCATCAATAACTCCGTAAGTTACTCCGTTTTTTTCAAAAAGTTTCATTTCTCTATATACTGTTAGTTTTTAATAGTTTTTCAAATCTGGCACAAAGGTACTACAATTTTTTTAAACCACCAAATCTTTTTACAAAAAAATAACAAAAAAGTTAATTTTGTAAAGTCGACTTTGCAAAAAGGCAGTTTAGTGAAAAAGATATGTCATCAGAACCATATTCAAAAAGATTCGATTTAAGACGTTTTATTTTAGTCAGACACTCATCTTATCACCAGAATATAGAAAGTGCGGCAGAACGAAAAAGAAGTGGCAAGAAATCGATTTCTACAGTCTTCTCACCACCCATTTTAATAATAAAATTATTATTAAATTAAAAACTTATAATCGTATGTGTCTTGGAGACATACTGCCAAAAGGTATTTCTACAAGAACATCCGTCGTCGCTTTTGCATCATCCAATTGATTGATGGCATCGCAATACTTGCTTGCAATTGTTTTTGCCTGTTCGTCGTTGTCCGCATATACATAAGCGGATATCTGAACAGCATACCGTTTCTCATTTCCTTTCATAATACATGTGTGTTTAATTGTTTAACGATTTTCTTCATAGTCAAAAACCTTTCGAACTCTGATTAGCAACTCGTTTACAAATTCCTTGTCTATTTCTTCTGGAAGATTGCATGTTTTGATTGCCTCGTCCATCTCTGCTTTTTTCTTCTCACAATAATCAATCAAATAATCATATTCATATTTGTGATTTCTTATATCCAGCAGGAATTGCCTGTCACCCATTTTTTCTCTGTCGACATTAAATTCACCAGTTTTTGCAAGTTCAATACCCATTTGAATCAGACGAGCACTATGCATGATTTTTTTAGAATCATAGTTCTTTTCGAGATTAGATTCATATCGAGCCTGATTGCGGTTCTTCTCCCAATCTTTATATTCTTTATATTGTTTACAGTGAGACTGGAAACCAGCATCATTATAACTCATCTGACATATGGGTTTATCACCTTTAACAATAGAATCAAGATGAACACAACATGAAGAACCATCCTCTTTAACTATACCATGATAACCTTTAGATTTAATTTCCTCATTATAAAGTTTAATCCATTTTGCAATATTGTATGCTCTATTTGCTTCTTTGCCCCAAGTTACATTTGGATATAATATATATTGCAAATATTCATCAAACTTACCAATAACTTCCAAAAACTTATCACCAGCATCAGTCATCATAAACTCTGCAAATTCTTCAGCGGTTTTCCACTCCATATGGATATGTTGACCCCAATCGTAATAGACACCGTACATCTGGTCCATATTGGGAAGGTGATTCAACCCGCAATAAATCTGCTTGAGTCCGCGTTCATCCAGCCAATCCTTAATAGGTTGTGTACCCTGCTTTTTGAAAGTATAGCAAAAATCAATAGGTCCTTTTCGTTCAACTATCGGATTAACAATCTTCTTGTTAAGACCTCTGGCCTTTTGAATCTGATCTATCCCATATGATGTTAATGCATTGAATGCTTTCTTGGTCAGAAACTTGTGCCTGTTCTCAAGAATAATATCCATAACAGGATGCTTATACATCACACATCTGTCAGGAATAAACAGTGCTTCCAACATATTTGGATTGGAATTCATAAGCAACTCAAGAAAACGTCCAACCTCATACCAGACATTATCATTCTTTGCATCGGAAACCTGTTCGCAATAATTGGAACGAAGACCAAGCAGACGTTCATTATCTGTAATATATACACCGCCAGTATCAACATCAGAAGTTTCTACATTCAATCCGTATGCATGAGAACCTCTGATATATTGATAAATCAATCTGCGTGCCTGTCTAATGTCTTCAAATGTTTCTTTCATAATGTTAGTCCGTTAATACTTTAATCACTCCACAAATCAAAAGAAGTGCAATCCAAATAAACCACCTTACAATACCCCATAGAAAATTATGCGGGTAAAATTGCAATCCGTCTGGATAAATTACATAAGAACCCTTCTCACCAGTATTGGTCAGAGTCTCTCGCAATTTCATCAATGTGTTTGTCTTCTCAAGCGTGGATGTGCTGTCGGGAAGATTCACCAATTCCTGTCGGGATGCGCACAGATTATTATACCAGTACTCGACATCCTCATCGGGTGTATTGTAGACCACCGACGTATAACCAGAAGTATATCCTTTTGCTTCTGCATACTGAATAGCTGCGTCCAACTCTTTAACCGCCAACTCAACGGTGTTTGCATTAGCGGCACGTTCCAGACGACCAGAACAATTCTGCTTAAAATCAATACGCTTGTAAATAACTGCGCCTGCACCAGCAAGCATCAAAATCGATAGAAAAATAATTAAAAATTGTTTCATAATGTTTATAGTTTAAAAGTTAATTAATCGTCCATTTCTTCCAGTTTCTGAAGTTTGATAATCTTCTCAACCCACTCTGCATAGTCTTCGGCATAACCACGCACCTCTTGATAACCGTAAGCGTGACCGCGATCCCACGCCTGGTCAACTATAATTCGGGCTTGCTCGAAAGTCATGTCATATCCCCCTGCAATCTCTACTGTAAGGTCATCAAGAAAATTCTCTCGTTCAGACTGCCTACGACGACGTTCCTCCTCACGGATTTGTCTTGCCTCTTCATCAAATTTCTCTTTCTGCTGTTGAACTTGCTCTGCCCAAGCCGCCCTACGAGACTCAAGCTCTTTCATTTTCTCATTCATAATGTTGTTTCCTTTTTAAATAAAAATATTATTATTAATTTGTTTACTATGATTTTATTTGAAAAAATCTACTGATTTTAATATGTCCAATATTTTGTCAAGTTGTTCCTTTGTAATTTCAGTTGATTTGATATTTTGTCCATCAACCCACATCTTTCTTTCTGTATCATATTTTATACCATCAAAATACAACTTTCCATTATCTACACATATCTGAGTAATTACAAAGTTAGGAATCACATCTTGTATGTGCATAGACAGTTTATGACTAAAACCATTACTTTCGATTTGTAAAAGTGCAATGTTTAGCACAAAATTTTTAATTTGGTATAATGATTCCATATGTCTCACGATTTATATTCGTCAATTAACGCATCAAGATTATAGAATATAACCCTACCTTCACAAGGTTGATAAAATTGCACATCAATTGAATATGTATATTTTAATTTATAATTTATATCATTCATTTCATCTGCGCATATGCTTGAATATAATGAACCGCTCATCATATTAAATACATTGCCTTTTTCTTTCAATTCACAAAGTAAATCGTAAATCTCTTTTTTGCTCTTTGTATTCATAATTATAACATTTTTTAATACATATTATGGTTCAACGGAAGCTTTACTACTTTAGGCAGTTTCTCTACGTTCTCCTGGTCATAACCCGTGAATCCAAAATGCTTATAGTACTCTGGTTCGTTTCCAAAACCACAGATGATATTCGTTATTTTGATTTCACTATCCGCAATCATTATACATCCATTCACATCATTTACATTTGCGAACTTTGTACCAACAGGGACTTCGACAATACCGATTGCAGGATAATGAGAAGTCTTGGTAAACTGTGCAATGTTATATAGAATGTTGCTAAACACACTTGCACTGGCATCGGTCATCTGAAGATTAAACACCAACGGCATTTCCTGAAGACAGTTTCCACATTTAACGGTAATTGCCTCATTACTGTCATTATCATCATCATGCAATTTCAGATCATGAATATTGATGGTGCCGTGTACATACTTCGGATTAACTGTCATAAACATTCCATCTGGCCAATATTGGTGAATAAGAATATTGCCGTAGATATCAATCTCCAATGGGATTGCATACTTACGTGTTTCTTCAATTGTCTGAAGTTTCTTAAGTTCTTCTGCGGAGAAAACCTCATGTTCTCCAAATGATTTAATTGCTGACATAATTGTTAGTCCTTATTATTTAGATATATCTATTGTTATTTCTATAACTTCACGATGACGAGTAGGATACAGTATTGTTTCTATTTTAACAACTTTCCCCTCTGTCAGAAAATCATATTTCAAACCTGATACATAGTGAATTTTTTCTCCTATGTTTGGTATACGAGATAATTCTTCAAGATGTATATTAACCAATTCCACTTTAACTTCTGTAACTGGTGTGGTTTTGATAAATCTTAATACTACTTCTCTTTGATTCATAATTATATTATTATTAATTTATTTCTGATTAAACTTATTGAGTTCTTCTTCCGTGAACTTGTGAATAACTCCTTTCTCATCGATATATCCGTCATAGCTGTTCATCAGCATCAGTGACATATCATTCTTCATCGCCCATGTCGGTGTGTATGCAAATACAGGAATTCCTTTTCCTTTAGCATATCCCACTTCCCACACCGTTCCTGCTGTACGATAGAAACCAACGTTCAGTGCAATGACAACTTCTGCATTGTCCAGTTGCTGGATGTCGTTATCATAAACTCTCTTCGCCCATTCGGCATTTGACAAGTTCCATGTTCCATCCAATTTCTGAAAGTCACCAGGCACCTTATATTCCATAGGGATATACAAATCAGCACGTCCGTAACGCTTGGCGGCGATATCTATCATTTTCAAAAGAGCTTTCCGTGTTCTCGGTTTTGAAAAAGGACCTGCTATATAAACTCTACCCATAACTTATATTATTTCCAATGTTCTCTTGTTGCCAAATCTTCTGCAAAATCATCAGCGATTTTTTGTGCATTGTCCGCGAACTGGTCTATTGTGTATTGCTTCATCTGTGCAACACCAATAACGAAATTGACAATGAGTGTCTTCACTTCCACATTATCCTTCAACCCGAACTTGTTTATCGAGCATTCTGCATATTCTATAATAGAATCAATAAAATTATTCATCAGTCTGTCGTTTTAAGATAATAACTCAACTTGTCTCCTTTCCAGTTATCAAGGACATAATCTTGCGCTTTCTCAAACAGTTCGACATATACACCAGAGAGTTCTGGGTTTGTGTTTGCCCATTCCCAACATTTCCAGTTGAGGCTCATGACGAACTCTGTGAAATAAATCATGTCATTCTTCCATTCCGCAAACACTCTGTTATAAGTGTCTTTTACAGAATCGATATCGTAGAACTCCGCAATGGACAGGTCCGAGAAGAATGTGGTCTTTCTCTCATAACCAATTTCATCTGCCATTGCCTCGAACTTCTGTTCCTCATACATACCATAAGTAAGTGCATCCATTTTCATAATAGTTTTGTTTTTGTTGTTTCTTAATTTCACTGCAAAGATACTACAATTTTTTGAAACCACCAAATTTTTTTAAAGAAAAATGCAAAAAAAGTGCATTTTGCAAAGTCGACTTTGCAAAATGCACCAATTTGATTATAATAAAAAAATTATTATTACAATTATTTCTTTAATATAAATTTTGAAATCTCCCGCAGATCAGCAATAGGTGTCAGCACACATACATCCTTATTGCCATACTTTGCTCTCTGGTACTGCGAGTATGCTGGCAAGTTCTTGTTCTCTGTCTTTATTCCTGGCAACTTTCTGTCGTTCACCATATTAAGCATCTTCTCACGCTCTACAATGATGAACTCGTCACCCCATTCGAAAGCCAAGTATTTCTCTTTGCCGTATGCCCAACCTGGTCTTCCGAAATTGTTAAGCAGTTCCACCCAAGTATATTCAGTACTTGCCGCACTGTCATATCTGTTAACCTTCTTCTCTGCCTTCACATCAAATGTCACCGTACTATTTCCTCGTTTGCAGATGACATCTATGTGACGGTTCTTGTTATCAAACACCGTCGATGATTTCACTTCAGAATCGGGGAATGCCTTGACAAACGCATTCATGAACCTTTCTTCCGCTGCTGTTCCATCAGCCACACTCTGTGTGTATTCTCCGTAAGTATGTACCATAGTCATTTATTTTTTCTTGTTACTTTTATATCTACATCTGTTACAAAATCCGAACAACTGCATGTCTTGCTCTTCTCACATGTATTGTACAGATTACATACCTGACAATACATACTCTCCTGTAATGTGCAACTTTCTTTCTTCATGTCACTTGTTTTCTTTCTTGGTCAGTATAGAATCAATCAATCCTTTCTCGCCATATTTACCAGGCAACGCTTCGTCAGCTCTCATCCAGAAATCACGGTCGCAGTCTTTGATAACTTCCTCCACATCTTTCCCAGAAGCATCAGCAAGCATCTGTGCCAGTTCTTTCTTGAGTGCCAGAATCTGCTTGCAGTTAATCTCGAAGTCCGATGCTTGAGTACCTGCTGGAGCACCTCCCATAGGTTGGTGAATCATAATCCTGCTGTGCGGCAAAGCACAACGATTACCCGCCTCACCGCATGCCAAGATGACTGAAGCCATAGAAGCCGCCAATCCCACGCACTGCGTGTGGACAGGAATAGTCAGGTAATTCATCGTGTCGATAATACTCTCACCAGCATATATCTCACCACCAGGACTGAAAATCATCATCGTAACTGGTTGATCACCGATGCTCTGAAGATAAAGCAACTGGGCGATTATAATGTTGGCAGTGTCAGAATTAATCTCCGAACCAAGGAAGATAATGCGTTCCATCTGCAACCGACTGATGATATCCAACTGCTGAACATGTAATTCGCGTTCCTCCAATATATATGGACTTGAGATGCCATTATACATCTTTGTCATCGCGTTCTCTACATGCATTGAGTTTAGTCCACGCGAGACAACATATTTCATAAAGTCATTCTTCATATTAAAAATATTATTATCAATATAATTATAACAAAAAAAAAAAGAACGGGTTCGTTTTCCATTCTTTTTTAAGGGTGTCTTCTTGTTAAGTTCGTCTTCTTGTTATTTTAGTTGGCAATGGAGCGATGCGTCCATCTATTCTACATTTATCTGGAATCTCAAGTGATTTTAAGTTACGGCATGATTCGAAAGCGTCATCACCTATTTTTTTCATACTGTCTGGTATCTCAACACGTTCAAGGGAGAAACATTCGTAGAAGGCATATGGTTCTATATAGGTTACACTGTTAGGAATAACAATCGATTTCAGTCCGCAGCAAGAGAATGCATGATCATCAATCCCTTTTATGTTGTCTGGTATTTCAATAGATTCAAGTTTCGAACAAAAGGTGAACATACTTCGGGTGATAGTTCTTATGCCTTTTGGAATATTTATATGTTCCAGATGATTACAATCCCAAAAAACATATTCACCCATCTGTGTTATACTGTCAGGCAACTCAATGGAAGTCAAACCGAGACAATCAAAAAACGCACCGTTTTCAATAACTGTGACAGTGTCTGGGATAACAACGGAAATCAGATTATTACATTCCTGAAAAAAATGATTTCTAATACATGATACACCATTTGGAATAACA
>Ga0326512_10004213_pt1 | contig 10462 bp, 9 predicted proteins | sample 1_2617_0518_D_FD_203652 | JGI IMG/M metagenome (GOLD analysis project Ga0326512, IMG submission 203652) | Bovine rumen microbial communities from UC Davis, California, United States - 1_2617_0518 | ecosystem: Host-associated > Mammals > Digestive system > Stomach > Rumen | place: USA: California...
CCTTATAGGTTTGATATTGAACTTCACCTTTTTCGTTTCTGACATTGTGCCCTTTGTCATCTTTAAGTGGCACTTTTTTCTTCTCCTGGTAATACAGGTCTTTGTCGTATGCCGTCTTATATATCAATGAGCCATCATCAGCGATTTCCGGTGAACCTCGACGCTTAGGCACTGACTCCTCCGACTTGGCTCTGGATATCAATGTACTAGCACCACCAGCTTTTCCGCCATCTTCCTTAGCTTGATACTTTTCCCTAAGTGAAGCGATGCCGTTATCTCGTTCAGATCTCTTATAATCGAGCCCATGCTTTTCAGCATCGATTACAACCATACTGTGTCTAACAGCTCTGGCGAGCTCATCTTCTGTAGCGCCCTTAATAGTCATATCGGTGATGAGGTTAGAAATTTTACCCATCTCATTTTGGGTATTTTTCATCTTACGATAAGACTTATTGGTACTCTCAGGGCCATACTCAACTTTAGGGTCAAATCCCTCAAGCTGCTTCAAAGCATGAGTGGCTGTAATTTTGAACTTGCTGTTATTACAAGGAATGGCAAGAACAGTGTCTCCATCAAAGTCTGCTCCGGACAAGCGATCCGCATTCTTCTTAGAGATGCCAATTGCGTCCTTTGCATCATGGCCTATAATATCAATACCCTCACGATTCTTGTTGTTAACCGTAACAATGGGTATTTCAAAGGTACCGCCATGAGGGAAGCGAATCAAAGCCAACTGTTCGCCATTGTTAAACTGTGGCGCATAACACTCTTTGTCCCCTATTGTAGTAAGGGGTAAGATTACCTGATACTTCTGTCTCGGAAGAGCTGCTGCCTTAAGGTGAACCGAATCAGAATCACACTCATCCGCAAACTTAGACAATAGCATTCTTTTAATGGTTGGATTGTTGAGATTGCGGATCTCTTCAAATTCTTCTTCTTTATCGGCAATGGACAAGTTGAGCTGCTTGGATATCAATGACTTGTTCTGCTTGGCTAAGAACTGAGCCGGAAGCTCTTTTGACCATTCGCCCCATTCGCCTTCTTCTGCTCTCTTGTTGATGAGAGAAAGCGATTGCCTTTGTCCATTCTTGCCAATGTACTTACCATTGGGATCGTCGTAGTAGCTTTGACCACCATCCTCTTTGATCAATGAGCCGAACGGGTTGTCGGGGTCATCTGTAATCTGCTTAAGAACGGTGCCTCCATGCTTCTTATCACCAAGAGCAGGGGTGCCTTTCTCTTTGTTGGTGTTAAAGCGAATATCAATACCGTCAGGAAGGTCATCTGCATAGACAGCCATTCCTTTCAAGTAGTGTGTTCCATCCACAAGGATTCTAACCTGTGCATAGTTAACACCATCACCCAAATAGAGATCTTTAGTGCCTCTTCTGATTTCGATAACACCGTCTTTGTCAATTCCACCGTCTTCTGCATAATTGATCATCAACCTTTTGGAATCCATGCTGGCAGGATACTCAAATCGCTTTCTTTCTACATCGCCATCATCAGAAAGCACTTTGTCATAATCCCTAACAGAATGAATCTCGCCAGTATAGATTTCACGATGCTCTGTGCCAGGAGGGCAAAGAACTTTAAGTGTTGTAAATTTACCAGGATTGGTAACCTGTTCTATACGGCCACCATAAACTTCATAACCCTCCATTTTAAGAATCTCGAGAGCCTGAGCTAATTTCTCTTTTGAAATATCCCCGATCTCTCTTTCTACACCAGCACCTACATCGATCATACCTTTCTCATCGACAATCTGTTTCAGATACTCAGCAGCGACTTTGGCCTGATTCATTCTTCTAGCAGAATCCTCATTTAGTAAGGACCTTATTGACGAGTCATTCTTATAACCCATCATCTTCGTGATCTCATTAAGAGAATATCCTTTATCTCTTAGGTCTCTGGCTCTGTCCGCAAGCACAGCTCTTCTTTCTGAATTAGCCAAACTAAGCTGCGCTCTAAGCTGAGTAGTGGACAAGCCTAATTCATCAGCAATCTCTTTTTCGGTCTTGCCTTTGCTTTTGAGCTCATCTACTCTTGAGATCAGATCGCCACTATGCTGAAAGGGATTCTCTCCAGATCCCCAAGGATACCTACCAGAACGACGAGGCATACCATAGTGCATGATGAAGTTTTTGAACTCGTTGTAGTTAGGTATCATTTCCAGCCTCCCCGCTCTTTAGTCTCTTTGATCATCTTGGCATCAGACACAATAATATCCATAATTGGCACAATGTCCTCAACCGTAGGTTTGTGAATCAGCACCTCATTCTGCTTGTACAATCTAAGCTCCATCTGAATATCCATAGGCTTCACATCATACTCTAAGCAGAACAGAGCTGCATAGATCTCAAGCTGTTCCATCTCCCCGCTGACTCCAGTTTTGAGATCGTGTATTCTAAGGGTGTTATCCCAAAAAACGATGGTATCAGCTGTACCGAAGAACTCCTCACTAAACATCAATACCTGTTCAGGGATCATCCGGAAGCCAATACCATCGTTAATGTAGTTCTTGATTGTGTCGTAGACAATATCAATCGTCTGCGGTGCGATCATAAGAATGGGAACTGCAACGGTTGCAAGTTCTCCTTTCTTTTCATCGTAATACTTTTGATAGATGTAATTCTCTATGCCAGATATCAATTGGCTCTTAGAGGTCACTCTATGCTTAAGTGTGATCTGCATTGCTGCATACTCATGAATAGTAGTGCCAACAATTGCAGCGTATTGGGAATACAGTCTGTCACCCAGCTTTTCGGGATCGTACCTTAGCCAGCTTGGCTGTGATGGGCTGAACAGAGCATGTTTTCCTTTTAGTTCCAAATGCTTGTTGAAGATCATTAAGTACCTCCTGTTTGTTCTCAGGAAAGACAAACCGTGAGAACGACATGTTATTTAGTTTTTCTACATGGTACTCCTGAAGAGGTCTCTTCTTTGCTTTACTGTTTGCTTTACACTCAAGAGTAGCCCAATGCTTCCCGAACAATATCAATAGGTCGGGAATGCCACTCTTATAGTTGGCAGGCAACTTGAAGATGTAACAACCAGGAAACAAAGTTTTAAGTTCCTTAATCAGGTTGGCTTGGAAATCTCTCTCGTGTTTCTTAGCCATGATCTTCCTCCTACAAATATCCATATGTCTCAAACAAGAAGAGAAGTGGGCCATTTAGCCTCTTCTCTCATAAAAGAACATGTTTTTTGTGCGGAGAAAGTACAAGTTGACAAAATTGGTCAATTTTTGCTTCTGCCCACTTACCCACTTTTTTTTGCCAGTTTATTTAAATATATATATAATTTTCCTTATATAATAGAAAACAAAAGTGGGCTTTGGCCAAAAATCGTGCCACAAAAATGAATTGTTGGGTATCCAAAAATTCAAAATCAATTTTCCGGCACACAAAAATTACTTTTTGTACCACAAAAATGAAAAAAGTCGTTTTAACGAATAGAATGCATAAGTCTTTGCATTTTTTCGTAATCTTCCTCGATCAACCAGCGTACGTAACTCGCTAAGGTCATGTCTCGATCGTAAGCAACCTTCTTCAAAATGTCCATTTCGTGTTTGGTCAATCTAATTCTTATACCAAACTCTCTGTTGTTCGTTCCTTTAGGTCTGCCCGCCATCCGTCACGCCTCTCCTCTCTTCATAGTACTGAGGCTTCCTACTTTGAGACCTAACGGAAATATCCAGGCACTCGTCGCAGGGGTTTTCGTTCTCAGCCTTGTCTTTATTCCGACACTTCTTGCAATACTTCTCAAAGTCCACAAAGTGCATATCGTCCATAAATATCAACTCCTCTTAAAGTACTTGTTTTCGTTGAACTTCTTCTTTTCTTTCAAAGCTTTCTGTATGGCTAAATCGATGCCGGACTGACTCTGAAGATGATAATAATAGAGATCCTTATAAGGTGTATTGAGCCTGTCGATTCTTCCTGCTGCCTGTGTCATCGTCTTGTATGAATAGTTAGCAGAATAGAATATAATGGTGTCCGTCTTTACGCAATTCCAGCCTTCTGCACCAGCTGTGTACTGTACAAGGTAGACCCATGACGTGCTAGACGGAATATCCATGTGCTTATGACCGTTCCACTCAGCTACATCAAACTTCCCAAAGCTTCCACAATCATGCAGTTCTCGCAAGATCTCAAGTTCGTAATCGTAGTTGTAGAAGATGATAGCTCTAGGATGCTCGCACAGAATATCAATCACCTTCTCGAGCCGCCCTTCGTAACTATTCACACACCTTCTCAAGCAGTAACAGAACTGAGCAGCATTGTCGATTGGTTCGTCCTTAAATGGATCCCAGTGATCTCGACAAATTCCTTTGTATTGGAAAATATCGTAAGAGCACAACACTTTCTCATGATGCTGCACGGTGTCTTTATGCGAGTTCATTGGAACCAGAATATCATTCCTGAGCTTCAGCAGTCTTCCCGTCTGTAGGTAACCTTCCAGCTTCGGGTATGAGCCATAATAGCTGTAGATGCAATGAGTTCTTTTGAACTCGGTCATGTTCTTATAGAAGCCGTTAGCAACGAAGACGGGAATATAGTCAATCCAGGTGTCGCCAGCAGTTGCGCTTAGCAATATCCATCGGTTGTGTTTGGCTATCTTGAGGAATGCCTTCACCCATGCTCCAGATCCAACAACTCGGTCTTCGTCAAACAAAAAGAACGCCCCTTCAACAGAAGCGTACTTTTGCACATTGTTCCACGAGTCAATTACTACCTTATTAGAATATCCATTGGTCTCCGGGTGAACTGACATCTTGAAAGGAAGTAATTCCCCATCCCATTCAAGTTGGTCTCGTTTGCGTGCCGTCGTGATGATATACAGGTCAAGGGGACTCTTCATCCCCTCGCCTGTTGAAATATCACCACCCATTTCCTTGCAATAGTATGCAAGCCCCGTCCGAGACTTACCACTACCGACATCACCATTCAGAATACATCCGTCTCGCATCTTGCCTACAGCCTCGATCTGGTAATCACGGAGTAGGTTCGTCATGGTTTTCTTCTCCAACACCACTTTTATTACAAGGTTTGTTAAACCAGCTTGCAAGATCAACCTGACAATCCGGACATAAATCAAACCGTTTCCAGAAATCATGGGATTTGAGCATCGCGAGGCCATAGACCGGGTATTCAAGTTTATCCGGAACATCTTTTCCGCATCGATCACAAATTGTTTTCTTCATGTTCTTCCTCCAAATATAATGGCAGCATCCAAGGGCATGCCAGAGCCAGGATCACGACCTCAAAAAGTTTCTCCACCGATGTAGACCTCCTTCAGCTGAACACCGGCTCTGCAAGCATAATCATCGATGTAGAACTTCAGAGTGGAGAGCTTGTTCGTCTCATACGGGGATATCAATATATCCTCCTTCCCTCTTTTACTTTCAAGAAGGTTCTTTGCTTTGTGATAATACCAGTTAGCTTTATTTAGATCCTCCTCAACTCTACCTTTGTTCTTATGCCTCCAGAGGTACTTGTATGCATTACCAACTGCAAAGTGGTATACCAGCTCAGTTCCGAATGTAAGCTCCATGCTCTCGATACACTCAATAGAGGTGCTATCTGCGTAGTGAGAAGGATGATTTACAAGATCCTCATCTTTATGAATATCCACATGCTTAGCCATTGTTTCGTCCTCCGTAGTTAATGTTAGCTGCGATAGTGAACAGCCCAGATACTACAAACCATCCAATCGCAACTTCAGTACTCCCGGAGCCAAACTGAATGGCCCCGAGAATAAATGAAATGATTGCCCATAAGTAGCTCATAAATATCAATCCTCCATAGGGAAAGGAAGCTCTTCTTCTACCGGCTTGCGATACAACTCAGCAAACGGATCATCTGCTGCATCCTGTTCCACATAAAGAGACAGAATATAACAAGCATACCGATCATACTTCTGGATATAGGAAACCTGAATGGTAGCATTAACATTGGTAACATAAGCGCTGTCGATAAGGCCAACAGTCTCCTCTGTAAGGTCTCTGGGCACCCCACCGGTCACCAGACATACCTTAGGAGGTCTGCTCTCTGCTACAGGGGAATGGAAGTTAACGATACAGGATACATAGTACTCAGGTACATACCCTTCTTCCTCACCTTCCTTTGGTTTGGTCTGCTTAACATTAGCGCCCATAGCTGCCAGCTGCTCAGCAAGTTCCTGTGAAGGGATTACGATGTTACCCTTTCTTGAAGCGCTATTGTATTTATCCTTAGAAGGATCTCCAGAAAAGTTCGTTCTGAAGATAAAATTGGTGTTTGCAAGTTTTACTACATTTCTTTCCATAATTGCTCTTCTCCTTTTTTATTCATGTTAAAATATACATCTGCGTACGTAAGGCCCTGACGAAACCCGCCAGGACCCTCACATAACACAAAGTTCGGATAGACCTTTAAGATCTTCCAAACCACACTAACAACGTCTTTCGTATATGCTCCCATGTAATAGATTTTGAGAGTGGTGAACGTTTCGCCACCTACCAGGTTCCTAACGAACTTCTGGACCTCATCTTTCTTAATGGCAACTTCGGCCATCATGTTTGCATAAGAGCCATATACATAAAGATCGGTGTTGTTTGCACGAGACCTCGTTAACTCCTCTCCCTCAAATCTCGTACGTTTCTTACATATACCCATTTTGCCATTCTCCTTAAATATCAATTCCAAGGTAATTCTTCAGGACTACCGGGTTGCCCATAGCCTTCCGGAAGATTCATGAAGTTATCCGGGAGCTTGGGGTTCGGTAAAGGAATCGCACCTTCTTGTACGAATTCCTCGAAGTCTCCATACTGTCGGATTGTGTCGACAGCAGCATCAACAAGCGAAATATAATACGACTCATCGATCGCCGATTCGCGTCCCAAGGTTTGTACCATCTCAGTTTCAAGCCACCGATAACCAGTAGTACCAGCTGCAGCATAATACTTACCATCCTTTTCACGGTACAGCACACCTCCTCCCATGCCAGGTTTGATCGGGCAGAACAGTCCAACCTTACCAATGAAAATATAATCATGCCCTTTAGCAATCTCTTCTGCTAATGGAGCACTTTCTTTTTCAAAGGTTGTATCAGACAATTCGCCTTTCTTGTACTTGGACTCCAACTTGGACAATTCCTTTTCGAGATTCTCTACATTAGGAAGTCCTTCGTTCATGTCCAAATATAATGATGTGCTGCAAGAGAAGGTTTCGCACTTGTCTCTGAACTCAAGTGGCTCTTTGCTAAACAGCGTCTTAAACACGTAAGGCACTGCAAACTGCTTGCCTGTTGCTGTCCACTGGTTGCCATGTTTGGTGTTCTCTTCAGGAGAATATCCATACAGCGTTTTGCACGCATCCGGATCGGCATACTTGGCAATGTATACAGCATCATTAACCAGACACATCCGTTCGTAGGTAGCCTCATGCTCAAATGTGTAACCGTATCGCTTACCGAATGCCATGATCTCAGATATCAATTCCGGAGTAGCACCAGGTACCTTGATCGAGTCTGTCTTGATGTGAGCCACTGTGAATCCCTTGGACTGCACAAATTCTTTCAGATCCACCATGAACAGAGCACCACGCTTAGCAACGATGTTGTCGATGTTTCTGGGATCTTTAAACAGATTATCGAACTTTGCAGCTGTCAGGCCATATACAGAGTTGATAGCGATCTTCAAGGCATATGCAAGATCCTTAGAACTCATCTTGCCAGCTTTGACCATCTCAACATAAGGTTTCAGTTTGCCATCCAGCATCTTGTCTACAATATCCCAGGCTTCGTGTTTGATGTTCACACGTCCGTAGACAATATCATAGAATGCCCTGGTGAACTTAGGTCCAAACAGACACTCAGCCAGAGCACTGTGAGGATGCATACTGGCAATATCAAGAAGAGCTACCCAGAAATATATGGAAGGCTCAGCATAGACAAAGCCACCTTCGCCAACTTCTGTGTCTTTGTATGTAGAGATGCCATTCTCAAATTTGTATCCTTCGAAGTAAGGAAGTATGCTCCCCGCTTTACCATGAGGTTTTGACATCATCTCCGGGAAAATATCCACCAGGAATTTTTTCGTTTCCGGATCAATAGTTCTAACCGGTTCAGCAAGGTTACGATAACGGAACTGAGACTGCGGCTTTCTCTCATTACCAAATATAATTCTGCCGGTAAGAGTGTTTGTGGTCTCGTTTACAGTACCGTTAGCTAAGTCTGCCAGGATCTGTCTAGCAGTGAAGTCTGCTGTAAGATGATCAAATACAGCCTCTGTAGCTAAGACATCGTTATCGCAGTACTCAGCAACTTCAATCCAACGACTTTCAGGAACAGGCTGATCCCAAGGAAGTCCTAACTCCTGATGGTGAATACCCAATTCGATCTCCCACTTTTTCAAACTCTGCTTAGTTGCAGCAAAGTCGTAAATATCAGTGTATGAGAGATTGTAAGCCTCACCAAAAAGTGCTTTGCCAGAATCACCTTTCTGAGCATTAATAATCCTTTGAGAAAGCTTGAACAGCTGTTCCTCAGAATATCCCATGAGCCTTGCATAGAGCATATGATTATCGTATCTGCGGTTATTGAATCCCACTAAACGATACTTCAGTAACTCCTCAATCTCTGCAGGTTTGGGGTTGATCATTCTCTGGACAGATCTGCCTTTACCCTGGAACTTCCAGTTAACAAGAAACAGGTTGGGGAAGACCTCCACATCAAAAAACACCAGAGGGGCTTCTTCACGAACCACATCTGGTGAAATATCATCCGACTTGAAGTGCATCTTAGCCACAACCTTGAGACAATAATCTGAATGATTACTGCTCTGCGCTGCAAAAGATATAACAGCAGGCTGCATGTCCGTCAGATCGTAATGCATTCCTCCGGTGTAAGCATCCTCCAAGATCTTAAATATAAAGTCGATACTAGGCTTAGTGCCGGGATGAATCTCCTTCTTCAAATTCTTCTCGACAAGTGTTCGAAGCCCCTTCTCGCTTTTAACGGTATCAAAGTTTACCATCTTTTCTCCTTTCAACGGTAAGCCCGAACTTATTGTCGCAATAGGTAAATTATTGCATTTCGTGAGTTTACGCCTTAAAGCGCTATTGCCAGAATATACTTTGACCTCGATGTGCTCGGCAAACACTCTACTAAGCTTACTAGGATCCCCTGTGTAAATATAATGCAGGTGAATACCAGCCCCAGACTTACTGAGTTCTGCGTACGTAGGTGGCCATTTGCTAGCCTCTTCCAAGTTCTTTTTAAAAGACTTGTTTCCAGACTCATCGGGAATATCAAAGTCTATGACAATATGGTTCTCCGGCACCTTGACATAGTGAAGCTCATGCGTATCCAGCTCTCGCAATACTGTTTTCACATTAGCCCATCGTTTACTAGGTGTCTCCTGCTCAGATGCATACTGAGCAAGGCAACTAGAGCAGATGCTGTCAAAGTTAGAAGGACCTTCTTCAAATATAATTGTTGGCTGTTTCTTTGCTTTCTTTTTCTCCTTTCCTTCAGTAGGATTTACGAACCGATCTGTACGAAAGCCAGAGTAATAACTCCGTGCCCTGGTGCCATCCTCAAACTGGTGTCTGTCCTCGTAAATATCAAAGTAGCTTCTAAGCTCTTCTTTAAATACTCTTTGCGAGAACGGATAAGGAACTTTTGTGTCTTCGCACCAGTTCTTATACAGTTCCCAAGCCTGCTTAAGGCCAACACCGTTTTCCGCTGCAAATATATGGTAATGATCTACCATAAAGTTGTAGAAGTCGTTGGATGCACCCATCATACTTAAAGGAATATAGTCCTCATAGAAATCGGGCGCCTCGTTGTAAATATCCAGACAGTGCTGAGCAATGCCACCAAGTTCAAACGGGATCTGCTTCACAAGACGTTTGTAGTCACTTACGGGCAATTTTTGGCCAGTCGGGGTCACATCGATCAATCTTCTTAACAAACCTGACCGTGAATCCGTGATCTTAACTGGCTTGTTTGTGCCCATGAACAAGAACGACTTGAATTGGTTGGCATAAGTAGACTTAAACTTCTCGTTCACAGTCATCATTTCGTGAGAAACCAAGCTGTTCAGTCTCGTGTTGTCCTCAATGTGAGAAAGATCGCCATCGTGCTGGATAGCAACAAGAGGGTTTGTTTTAAACGCCTCCAGTGCAAACGAGTTCGATGATGATCCAAGACTTTTTGCGTCAAACACCGAGTAATATCCATCAAACAGTTGCTGAATGATGTTAAGCACCGTTGACTTACCAGTACCTGCTGCCCCGTACAATACCATGAACTTCTGAATCTTCTTGGAATCGCCATTCACAATAGACCCAATAGCCCATTCAAGTTTATGTCGTTCCTCCGGAGAATATAATGTTGACATCAGCTCATCATAAGCCGGTGTGCTGGTGGCCTCCAAAGGATAGGACAGCTTCTTACTCGCATAGTCTCTCTTCTT
>Ga0326512_10004214_pt1 | contig 10460 bp, 20 predicted proteins | sample 1_2617_0518_D_FD_203652 | JGI IMG/M metagenome (GOLD analysis project Ga0326512, IMG submission 203652) | Bovine rumen microbial communities from UC Davis, California, United States - 1_2617_0518 | ecosystem: Host-associated > Mammals > Digestive system > Stomach > Rumen | place: USA...
CCTATCAATCAGATAAGCAACTATGCCACCCAGGGCATTACCACAAATACAGGCCACTACATAGAAGAATCCCCGGACCGTGAACAGATCCATCGATAAAACGAAATAAAAGTTATTTGCTATGCTATGCTCCATACCACACAGGATGAACACCATCACGCATAAAATGATCCTTACACATGAAGCAGCGTCCCTCCCGAACCTTCTTACTGCAAAGAATATCATAACATTGCAGAAAAATGAACGCATAAATACCGATAAGCCCTCATGCAGTTTCGTATTGCACACATTGGCAGCAACCTGGACAAGATCGGGAAAAACGAACCTGACAGCAATCCCGCAGAACAAAGTCGCAAACAGATTCCCCCACAGGATCGTGGCCATCTTCCTGCCGTTGCTGCACATTTTAGAGCAGACTTTACCGGTAAACAGATAATAGTCATTGTAACAGATCGTAATCAGTCCCACACTGAACAGCAGGGCCCCCAGGATACGATTCTCAACCGAAAGATACGCCATGCAGCCAACAGATATGGCAACACCGGCCATAAAAGACTTATGAAATGTTTGTGTCATCACCTACAATCGCCTCCATAATTTTCTTTGCTCGTTTTTCTCCGATCCCACTCACGGACATGATACGCTCGAACAACTCCTGCTCCCCGATTTCAAGAATCACATCCTTTGACGCTTCGTCATAGCCGGTCTGGACAGATGCTTCTATAACTCCGATCAGCCATTTATTGAAATCACGCAGCGTCATATTCCGCAGATGCTTAAACGTCTGAAACGTCACCTGTTTCTCCATGTAAATACCTCACTGCCGCATCCTCGGTCTCGAACAGATTCCCACCGTCCTGCAGTCTCCACACATTTCTGTCTTTTCCGAAAACACCGTGCCCGTCCAGTTCGTACATGACATCAAAAGAACCATCGTTCAGCCTTTTCTTGTACCAGGACACGACACTGACCTTCGCAATCCTTGGCTGCGTTTCAGTTTTGCTTTCCATTTTTCCTGTCCCGTTGCACTTCCAGCAGTTCACAAATTCGCTCCTCGTGGCGATCTTACCACGGCCACCGCACCTGTCACACTCCACGAGGACATGCTCCCTATAGATCGTCCACAGCTCCGTCCCCTTTTCGTAGATCGGCTTCACCTTGTCAACCGGCAGTACGGTCTTTTCCTGCGCTGCGCGGATGATTTTGATCGGTGTGGTACGAACAGGCTTGTGATCCTTAATGCACTGGAATAGATCATTCCAGGAAATATAGTTCCTCGCCATAGGATACTTCTCGCACAGCAGCTGGAACACCAATACGGAATCTCCATGCTTCTCGTTTTCGGTCTCATCGTATTTCAGGCCGTACTTTGACTCAACCTCGCCCGCCGGTGTCTTCGGAATTTCCGCATCCAGGTAGTTCTCAGCCCGCAGTATACTTCCGGCAGTAACCGTCATGTCGGCGCGGTGCTTCAGTTCTTCCTTTGACTGAATTCTGGTGTAGCGGGATGCCCCAGAAGGCACCCGCTTTTCTGTTTGGTACACCCTGTGAGTAACATCACTGTAATTATACATTCCACTCATGTGATGTCTTGAGTTTTCAGTCGCTCTCTCCGTTTTTCTCTGCTTCTTTTCCATTTGTCCTTTCCCTTTCCGTCCAGAACTGTTCCAATGTATTCACGGCATTTTTCACCATGCGGTATCCACTTCCCCGGCTTCCGCTTCGGCGTAACGGGTGGCATTAGATCAATGGCATCAAATACTTCTTTCATGATATCGGCATCCATCTGCCTTTTTGCGAAGTATCCTTTGAGTGTATTTCTACTCACCGCATCCTCGCATAGTTCTGATGCTTCTATAAGTGGACACTTACTGTATTGCCCTTTCCATGTCCTCTCGCAAATGCCTTTTTTTAACAGCAGAATGCAGTCATCATCTGTGTTTACAAACGGGCAATACTCAAACTTTCCATCAATTATTACATAGCAGAATTCAGGCTTTTCCATATCCTTAATCAGTACACTCATCGGTTCTCCTTTTCGCTCTGATCTGTCTCCTTCACCTGTTCAATCAACCACTCCCAGTCCTTTTCAGCAAGCCGACTATACCCTGTGCGGCAAAACAGGTAATAATCTTCGTCCATCATTTCCCGCAAGACTTCAGAGAACTTTTTCGACTGTGCGGATGGCAGATCATTCAGCAAATCAACGATACTCTTTGTATCCATATAACCATAAGCACCATCCGCTTGCGACTCTCTCACTACGGCATCAATTGCTATGTCTAAATCAATTAGCTTCTTCATCAGTTTCCCTCTTTGCGTATCCGCAATAGAAATCACCTGCATGTTCCATAACTAATTCAGGACTTACATGGCATATATAAACATCGCCACATCCGCTGTGTATTCCATGCTTGCATTCATAACATTTAATATTCTCTGGCTGTGCGGATGGCAGTTCGTCAATATACGCCATTATTCCGTTGTAATCGTCTCTCGAAATATTAAGCGTGTTTACATATCCCTTAAAATCATTTCTCCATTCATCAATCGCCACCTGCCTGTTTATCAGACTGTCCATTTCTCTTCTCCTCTATAATTTCTAAAGCCAATTGCAAGCCAAAACATATCATCTCGCCATTGATTCTTATATTGGCATAGTGATACTTTCCGTTTTCCTTCATTTCACTGATCGTTTTCTTTATCTCACTCACGATTGAGTCAAGACACGGTTCTGGCTGTGCAGATGGCAACACTTGAACGACTTCATTCTTTACCTTTTCAACCGCTTCTTGTATCTGCTCGTCCGATAGCGTGACTTTAGCAACGCATACCGTTTTCGACTGTGCGGATGGCAACATCGCCAATTCCGACACTGCTTCTCCCTTGTCAATCAGTATATATGCCGGGGTAACTTCTATCACACGGCACTTCCTCACCGCATCAATCGCCGCCTGTCTGCTGATAGTGTCCCCGACATTTGTGTCGGGAACATCTTTCTCCCTCCGCTTCTTCAATTCCTTCAGCCATGCCGCAAGCTGTCTGTGCTCTATCTCACACTTGATATTTCCGTCAGTAACAGCACACCTATCTGCAACTTCTTCAGCATGTATAATCGCTTCTTCCATCGTCATCACTCGCCCTCCCAACAAATCTTCTGACCGCAGTTAGGACAGTAGTCTTCCACCTCATCTTCTTCCATTCGATGATCGCATGATGGACAGTAAAAGATGTCATATACTATTTCTCCGTCAGCGTATCCGCCACCTTCCGGTATGAGTTTCTTCGGTATCTGCTTCTCTAGTGCGGAGATCGCCATATCAACAGCGTCACATCTTGCTCCCGTTGTATCAGTACAGAAAATGCTGTCCGCTTGGCAACATTGGTCATGCAGTTCTGATAAAATTTTAATCGCTTCCTGATTCGTCATTACTCTTCCTCCCAATCAATAGCCTGACCGCATCTCTTGCAATAATCAAACGGATGCTCAACCTTGCTCCGGCATGTTGGGCAAGTCCAATATGCATCTAACGGCATATTCGGCTTCTTCGGTATCTGCTTCTCCATCGCATCCACCGCAATCTCAACTGCCCACGGATCAACGTCAACGGCAGTCTGAATGTGACGAATAGCGCACTCGATACGGTCTTTATCTTGAGCTGTCATTACTCGCCCTCCGCTTCGATCACTGTTAGTGCATTATCAATGCTTTCACATACATAACAATTAGTGCTTACTGGATAATCCCAATCCGTGTCATGCGGATATTCGTTTTTCAGTTTTTCCGCATCAATCAACCGTCCATGCGGTTCTGGCACTTCTACCAAAGGACACCATGTCGGTCTTCCGTCAAATGGTATTGGCTTGTAATTATCCGCTAGGATTATACTTGCAGGTTTGCACCATGTTCTTCCCAAAAATGAGTAATAAATTTGCATTTCGCATTCCAAGCATTCCTTCGGCATCTCCATGCCCTTAACGTAGATTCCCATCACTCGCCCTCCTTTTCCTTAGCCCAGTGTCTGCACCAACCTTCCATAACATGCGAATAACTCATATTGTATTTACGGATTTCGCAATAGCAGACTGTGCCATACTTCTTATCTTCCATTCGGATATCATGGCGGCAGTTGCAGCACACCTTACCGTTTTCTACACTCATAGCTCTCTCCTTCTACACCAGGCTTACAACGAACTCGCTGTTCTTGGAGTTTACATACGACACGGATCTTCTGTATTCACGTGCAATCCCGGTCGAAAGATCAAAATAGCTATAAGTCATCACAGTTCCCCGCGGAGTACGGAAAGCAGCGTATGTCCCATATTTGCCAATGCACTCACAGCTGATGACCGGGTGATTCCCCTCTTCGTTCACAGCATAGAGATTTGGCAGCCTGTACTTCTTGCCGACCTTGATATTCCGCGCTGTCTTACGCAGCAGACTCCTCATCCCGTTATCTTCCATCACTGCTCACCTCCATGATTTCTTTCATATACGGCAGATCAGCCAGCTCCCCACAAAATACACGCCACTCATCCAGCCGGTGCGTTTTTCTTTGTCTGATAATGTTCGCAACATTCTCATAATTCATTGTTACGGTCCGACGCTGATTGTAGGACGACGGCAACAGCTGGATCATCTGCCACCACGCCGATTTATTTTTAGTGTTGATGTATTGCGTTCTATGGTAATTCAGACAGTAAATTACAGCATTCAGACACTTCAACGAATTTGTCGCATCACTCACTGTCCAAATCAGGTGGTCTGTGCTAAAGTCGTCCAATTCAAATTCTTTAGCGGCAATCTTGTGCATGGTAGAGCATGAGTTCGCGACCGTACCTACTTTGTACGTGTCGAATTCCTTCCACCAGTACAGCGGAGCAGTAACATCCATGCTCACGAATATCTGACGCAGAAATTTTCTGTGTTCTGGACCGGCATTATAGAGCTTTCGCATCAGTTCCAGATCCGCATCGCCCAGGATAAAATTACTGTCGCAGAAATTCGCCGACTCATACTCGCTGTCGCTCTTCTCCCAGCTGTTATATGGATTCCGCATCCCCCTGACGGCATGCTCGAACCCCCACACGTCCACATTTTCAATTTTTATCATACAGGTTCTCCTCAAGTAACCAGGTCGCAAAGCCGTTGTGTTTTGGCGCGCATTTGTCACTCATAGGGCAGTGAGCGCACTCATCGAACAATTCACACAGCATACGCCCCATATCGGCCATGTCCATCCGCTTGATTGCCTCGTAATTTATCATTTTCTGCCTCCTCATGATTGATTAAGTACGAGATGAAAAGCATCGCTCTGTCGGCGCTTAGTTCTTTGTCATAGTACAGAGCAATGATCTCGTTTATCTTGCCGCGAATCTCATCTTGATGCATAAAAATCCGATGATTCATAGCTCCTATACTCGCGCGCCAGACGAATATAGCGATAGAAAATGCCTTTTCCATCCCGGCCTTTTTCTGGAAGTTTCTTACCGATCTCCATGAAAAACTTCTTGCTGCTCATTTCATACTCGTTGTTTGCCTTCGCCCACATGCTATAGGCACGAAACAGATCGCGCGCCGGCACTTTGTCCTTGCAATCATAATCGATCTCCACGCACTGCTCCAAGAATCCAGCCAGCAGATCCATCTCCTGCTTGTACTCTTTTACCGCATCCTTTACGCACTCCGGCTCTTCCATGCCTTCCTTGATCCACAAACGGCAGCCGTCAACTGCCCACTTCAGGATCTGCGGGAACTCTTTTCTCAGTTTGTACTTCAAGTTCTTGTCAACTTTGTCGGCCGGAATGTTTACCTCAAACGGGATCAGCTTGATCCTACGCCAGATACCCACATCAGTCCCCCGGATCACCGGCTTATGGTTCGTGGCAATCCAGATCTTAAATTCCGGTGTGTATTCAAACTCGTCCGAATACAGGAAACGGCAAGTAATCTTTGAACCGCCGGTAAGCTGCTTCAAAAGACCCTCGTTCAGCCGTACACCTTCTGTTGGCTCTTCCGATGTCACAAACCTTGCGCTCTTCAATCTTGCGATATCCGACAGCGCGCCACCATCGCTGAACTTCCGAAGCATAATAGTTTCAGGCTGTACATTCGCAGAATAGCTCCCAAGAAGGTCAGAGATTGTGTCCAGGAATGTTGATTTGCCGTTGTTCCCCATTCCATATAGGAAATAGGCGCACTGTTCACGATTGGACCCTGTAAGAGAGTAGCCGACAGACTTCTGGATGTATTTCTGCAGATCTTTGTTTCCATTCGTCACATCATCCAGGAACTTCAGCCACAGCTTCGGCGCGCCGCCATCCGTGTCGTATTCCGCATAGCAAACCTTCGACATCATAAAGTTGCCGTCATGTGGCAGCAGTTCACCGGTACGCAGGTTAACAATCCCGTTCTGACAGTTCAGGTACTCCGAATAGCCATCAAAATCGTCAGGCGACGCTGGAATGCCGTGCAGATGCTGGCACTCTTTAATCATCGCCTCCTTACCCTTGGAACTCGCCGTCCTTGTCGCAAATTTGATAAGATCGGCCTGCGTCTTTTCGTCTTGTTCCTGATAACCCTCACGCTTTATATCCTCGCAGATAATATCGCTGAGTTTTTTGATCTCGCCGGTTTCATCAATGCGCCACATCTTGCCGTCCCAGTAATACCACTTTTTGCGATTGTAGCTGTAGCGAATCACATGACCGAACTTGTCCTGCAGACGGTGTGCGTTTCCAGTGTCCGTCATATCGTACACTTTTTGATGCTGGTCTTCCACGACATGGCTATCGCCAAACAACGCAAACGCAAGAGCCGTGTCATCATCGTAGCGCCCGGGCTCGTACACATCTGTGCAGTTGGCGCAGGCTTTACCGATTGTGATCGCACCATAAGTTGTGCCGCTTCTCTTGCTGTCCCATTTGTCACGCATCAGGCCGGAAGATCGGAAGATGCGGTCCATTTGCGCCTCGTTTTTCTGCGTCCAAAACGCCAGCTGATTACACAGCGCAAGATCTGCCTCAGACTGCGACCGGTACACTCCGCGCCAGTCACCGAAGTACAACATATTGAAAAGCTGACCGCTTCTGCAACTCCTGGCTTTATCAATCACCTCCTGGTCTTCCATATCCACGGGAGTGATCCGTCTCTGCTCCACCCTTGGTGTCTCCGATGGAAGATACTTACTATGCAGCACCTTCACGCTCTCGGTGCAGTCCACAACATCCGTGTACTTGCTGTTATAGACGTTTCCCGTGCATATGAAATAACGTCCCTGAGAGTACATCTCTACATTTCCGCGCCGCCTTGCCCCAGTAGGGAGCGCGCCCCTGCAGATGATGTGGACACCAGTGCCGCTGACGGAATACTCAGCGTAAGATTGCAGGGTTTCCACGAACTCGTCGCAGAAATCCACATCATCCGCGCAGTGATCCAGATCCACGCCAAAATAAGGCGGTGCAAACATAAAGCCCAGACCATCAAAGTGATACTGGTCACACGCACGGCAGGCAGTCTCGAAATCAGACCATGTCGTCGGATTGTTCGACATGGCGTTCCCACCCGTGCGCGGGTTCTTCGGCAGCTTGTCTCGCCCAGCGTAGCACACCCAGCGCGGCAGTGCCTTCAGTTCTTCTGGAATGTTTTCAGTTTTTGTTTTCATTCAGCCTCCTAATCTCACTCTCAGGAACACGCCAGTACCATCCGCCGTTTTCTTTTTCTGCCTGGATTTTCCCGGACCTGATCCACTCACGGATCGTTCGGACCTTAATCCCAAGCAGTTCTGCAGCTTCCCGCAAACTATAACTCATCGATACCTCCTCTCTTTCATTAAAAACCAGATAAACATGATAAATTCAACTACCTCCTTTACATATATTGCATAGCCGATCCACACTCCCATGTGTATCAGGATCATAGCCAGCGTGATCATAGCCGTAAAAAATACCATCTTAAACAGAATCGGCTTAATCGAACCTGTCATCCTTGTACTCGCCCCCTCATTAACAAAACTGACAACCTTCAGCATCATGTCTATACTCCCCTTTCCAAAAAAATATTTTTTTATAGACAATCATACATTACTACACAAAAGGCTGTCATGTCAATATAAAATTAAGTTTTTTCTCGTAAATTTTCTGCCGTTTTTTGGCCCATCCAAGAAGCATACCGAAATCATCCACGAAGTCAATCACAGTGCCGTGATCCTTACCCTCTGCCCTACGTGCCACACGACCGGCAGCCTGGATCACAGTAGCCTCATCCTTCTCCGGAGTTGCGAACACGACATAGCGCAGATTCGGGACATCAAGTCCCTCCTTCGCCAACTGATATGTAGCGAATATGCAGTCTATCTTTCCATCATTAAGTTTCCGCAGGGCATCCTTCCTCTCTGCCTTCGCTTTTTTGCTGTTCCCCATACTGGACAGGCATATGCTTTTCTTTTTCACGGAATCATTCATAAGGCTCAGATACTCAACTCGGTTAGCCAGGACGAGAGTCGGACCGCTGCAGTTGCTGTCGATCACTTCACGCACGAGATTAAACCGCTCCTTGTTGTGCGTCATATCGCTTACAAGCCCCGCATAGTTGATCGTCCCATCTCCGCAAAGAGCAATGCTTGTGTCCGGTTCGTACCCCGTCCGTATTTGCTCCACGGTAACGGGACAAGTGGTGTCTGCGACATCCTCACGATCCACGGTGTAAATAATATCGCCCAGAAGTGCAGTCATCGTTCTGTTCAAACCATCTGACCGCTTCGGTGTAGCAGTTATACCATATTTGTACCGACACGACAAAGCGCTGAGAACCCGGTAGAACTGCATAGCCTTTGTAGGCGTTCCTACGGCCTTGTGACACTCGTCCACAACGATGATGCCCCACTCATCACGGTACGGTGCAAGATCGATCCTGGAAAGCGTCTGCACGGTCGCAAAGGTTATCCCGGAACCTATGCGCACCTTTCCGCCCGTAATCGTGCCATAGCTGCCGGAGTCTATCCCTAAAACAGATTTTGCCCGGTTCATAGACTGGTTCAGCAGATCCTGCGTATGTGTCAGCCACAAGCACTTCATGCCGACACGAGCGATCACCTCAAGTGCAGTCTGAGTCTTGCCGGCACCGCACGGCATCACCAGAATGCCGTTTCTGCGCTCCACAGCAGCCTGTATCGCGTTTTCCTGATATGGATAAGGATTTATGCACGATGCGTAATTGACGCCCCTGTGAAAGCATATACGGCTTTTCATCGGCATATCTGGAAACTCGCTCCTGATTTCCATCAGGCAGCCGAACGGCACCCGCAGATCGCCTTCAACTTCTTCATAAAGCTGCAGAGTCCTCGGTGTGCTTCCTGTCCACAGTCCCATTCTTTCTTTTTTGGAATACTCCGGATTGTCTATGATAAGATTCTCACGACACCATGCGCGCATTTCACGCGTCGCATCATGGATAAAGATCTTTTCACCCACCTCACAAATCATAAGCAGACCTCCCGGATAATCGGTATTTCTTCTGCAAGATCAACCTTCCTGTCTATGCAAATTTTTTCAAAATTGATAGCATAAACGCTTGACTTATGTAACACGATAATGTATGCATTTGAGTTCCCTTTCCCAAGCCAATAAGAAAATGCAGCCTTCTGGTTATCTTCCAGGCGATCAATACGAAAGATGTGATCCTCGCACGTCTTACAGTCCATCGCTATAGGAATATCGTCTTTAACGGCAATAATGTCAAAAGGCTGTGCGCCGCGTCTGTCCGGAGACAGGAAGTGAACCCACCAGCCATGCTCCGCAAGGTATCCACACATAAACTGCTCGAACTTTGAACCAAGATTTTTGTTATTCATACACTTATACACTCCATACAAGCCAAAAATAGGGCGAGACTTCCATATCTCGCCCTATAAACAATAGATAATCAGAACAGCGGGAATCCATCACCCTCCGGCACCGGCATAAACTCCTCCGTGGACGCGTTGTCCGTAAAGCCGCCAGTGTAACCACCGCCACCAAGCGAACCGGACTTCGGCTCCTGCCACGGCGGGAGACTGTCCTGCTTGTCAACACGAATGAAGTAATGGATACGCGCCTGGACAGATCCGCCATTGTAGTCCGACTCTTCATGTTTCACGCGGCAGGCCCCCACCTTGCCGATCCAGTGAGACATATCGAAATCACCATCAGCAATGTCCTTGAAGGAATCAAAAAAGTTGGTAAGCTGCCGGTTCGTGATCTCCGGCTTATCGTCCAGGAATGTGATGTAGTGATAAAGCACCTTGTTTTTACCACTCACATCGAACTGCAGCGCCAGCATATCCCGGCCCTTCTTTGATACTGCCTTCTCAGCAGAATGGATTCTGATTCTGTAATCTCCCTCCGGGAGCGGAGCAAAGTTACCTTCTTCTCTTTTGTAAGACCAAGCCATAATGCAACTCTCCTTTTTTATCTTTCAAATT
>Ga0326512_10004215_pt1 | contig 10459 bp, 13 predicted proteins | sample 1_2617_0518_D_FD_203652 | JGI IMG/M metagenome (GOLD analysis project Ga0326512, IMG submission 203652) | Bovine rumen microbial communities from UC Davis, California, United States - 1_2617_0518 | ecosystem: Host-associated > Mammals > Digestive system > Stomach > Rumen | place: USA...
CGTCCGCACGGCCCCCACGTGCGCGGGTCTATGCGCTCGACGCGCCACGAGGACGCGTAGCCCTGCGCGAAGTCCACTGCCATGCGCTACGCCTCCTCGGTAACTTCCACTGCGTCGCCGTTCCCGTCGTAGAGAACAGCGCCGTCCCACGTCCACCCGCTGGGCGCCGCGCCGCTGCCGTCGCGCACGGCGTTATCCGCATCCGCGACGTACAGCGTGGAACTCGCATAGCCGATGAAAGTCCAGTCATCCATGGGGAACTGGCCCGCCGCGTCGTACACGATGCCGTTGTGCGCCTCGACCGCGCCGCCGCCCCAGACGGGCTGAACGATGTCGGTAGCCTGCGGCCTGCCCTCGTCGGTCAGGTCGTGCTCGGTGGCGCTCAGGCTGACACCCACGAGCCCCCCAGCCGCCGAGCGGCTGACGGTTCCTGGCTGCACGTCGGCGGCATACGCGTTGCCGTCGGGCGTGCGCACGAACACGCTGCCCGGATGCTGGAGCATGGCGCTCAGTAGCTCGCGCTGCTCGGCGTCCTCGAAGCGGATGAGGTTGGTCTCGAAGCTGCCCGTGCGCGTGATGCCGCTGTTCCAGTAGGCCTGCGTCGTGCCGTCCGCGTGCTTGCGCACCTCGCCGTCCTTCTGGTAGCCGTCCTCGATTTGGAGGTCGTACGGCAGCTCGATGCTGTCCGTCCCCCAGTCCAGGCGCAGCGAGCGGTTGGCCAGCGCGTACGGCGCATCGTCGGACACGCACGCGTCGCCGTCCGCCGTCCGCGTCACGGCTATGTAGCGCAGGCCGCTGCCGTCCAGCGTGAACGGTGCGAGCCTGTCCGTGATGGACGTTCCGAACGGCTGGGTATCCGCGATGCGGCGCTCCCCGTCGATTCCCACGCGGTACAGGTCGAAGCGGTCGCCCAGCGCGTAGTCGGCAGGCGCGTCCACTTGCACAGTCGCCGATACCGCCGCCGCGTCGGGCGTGACCGTGACCGTCGGCTGCTGCGCACGGTGCGCCCATGCGACCGCCACGGTGGAGCTCGCCGCCGCGCTGCGCAGCCCGGTGGACGCGTCCAGGACGGACACCTCCACGAGGTAGCGCGCGTCTTGATGCAATTCCATGGTCGGCAGGGCGATGGACGCGGTTCGCGCGTTGCCGCTGCCCGTCCACTCTGGCGTCAGCTCGCCAGACCATACGGTGTCGCCAGCATATTGCTGCGGGTCGCCGTACAGCCCCGTGCCGCTCGACCCCAGTGCCGTGACGCTCACGGATACCGTGTCGCCCGTGTCGCTTGCCACCGTCAGCGCCATCGGCTGCGCCGTGATTGTCTCGGCGATTGCCAGCGTGCAGGTCGGCGGCTCCGCGATCGCGAACGCCATGTACTCAGATGCCGCCCAGCCGCCGCCCGTGGTCATCTCGACGCGCAGGGTCAGGCTGGCAGCGTCGCCGTACTCGCTCGGCGTGATTACTCGGCTGGTCTCGGTTCCCTTGCCGCTGAACCGCGCCTTGCCGGACGTGTCCACGAGCCGCCACTCGGTCTGCGGCGATTCGGTGTCGTATGTCCACGAGAGGACGAGGTTGGAGCCTCTGGGCGTGACGCCAGCGCCGCTCAGCACCACCGCGCTCGGCGTCGTGTACGGCGTCGCGATCGCGGGGTCTGAGTACTGCCCGTAGACCATGTTGCCGTCGGAGTCGAGGTCGTACGCGCGCGCCTTGAACCAGTACTGCGTGCCCTCGTCGAGGCCCTTGACCGTCAGCGTGCTGCCAGCCGTGGCGAACACGCTCGGCTGGTCGGTCGATTCCCACGCGTCGGCGGCATCCGACCACGAGACCTCGTAGCCGTCGTCGTCGGCCTCCTTGCCCGTGATGGTCAGCGTCACGCTGCGCCCGTCGGCGTTGGGCGTCGCTGCGGTTATCCTCGCGCGGCCCGTGGAGGTGGACGAGCCGACCCTGTTCAGGCACTTGGCCTGCACGGGCGGGCCGTACGTCGTATAGCCGTCGTTTACAGCTGCGATACGGTACCAGGTGTACAGGCCCTCGTCGCTCACGCCGTCCGTCCACGTGTCGGTCAGGCCCTCGCACTTGCCAGCGTCGGTCTGCACGTCCGTCCACCCGCTCGCCGCCGATGCGCTGGTCGCGTCGGTCGCCGTCGCGGAGTTCTTCAGGCGTTGCAGCGTGACCTCCGCGCTGCCGATGTAGGTCTTGCCGTCCTTCACGCCGCCAGAGTCGGTGACGGGGACGCGCACGTATGCCGTGGACAGCACGCCCCGAGTGACGTATTGCAGCGACGGTGCGCCGCACGTCGGCGGGTTCGGGTGGAACACGTAGACGGCGTGCGACGCCTTGTCGGAGTCGCCGCGCAGCCCTCGGTTGTAGGCCGTCGCGACCGCCTTGCGCCACTGGCCCACGCCGAGGCTGTGCGCGCTCGGCAGCTCGTAGGCTGGCGTCGTTTTCGTCTCGGCGGTGGTCGCCTGGGAGTACTTTGTCTCGCCGTTGACCACCAGCTTCAGGTGCGTGTCGTAGCGTTCCCTCGCGCCGTCCACGTTCTTCGCCGTGTAGCTCGCCGTGAACGTTCCGCTCGGCTCGTCGTACTCGACCTTCACGGTGGGCTTCGCGGGCTTCTCCAGGGTCAGCGACTTGTGGACGAACGGGCCGTAGTGTTTCTTCCCGCTCTGCACGTTGTAGCCGCGCACCCAGATTTCCGCGTTGACCAGCTTGGCGCTCGTCTCGGGATAGAACTTCTTGCGCGGCAGCGTCTCGTTGTCGGTGGTCGCGGTGTTCTTGCCCGTGCTGTCGTGGCGCACCACGTCGCCCTTGGCCTTCTTCAGCTTCTTCTGCTGCTTGCCAGCGTCGAAGTCCCAGTACCAGTCCAGGCCGTCGAAGCGCACCTTGTTGGATGCGTTGTCCTTCTTGCAGGCCGCTGAGACTTCCCACTTCGCCGTGAACGCGTTCCCGCGTCGGGTCGGCGCGGTCAGCCCCGCGACCTTCTTCTCCAGTTTCGTCATGGGTTAGGCCTCCATCGCCAGCTTGCGGCCCAGGATGTGCGCGAGGTCGGTCGCCAGCGTGCTCGCGTCCTCGCCCGCGTCGTATTGCAGGTTGACCACGATGGACTGCGCCGCGCCGATGCGCTCGGACAGCGCCGACGCGAACCTGTCCATCAGGCCGCCGCGCTCGGGCAGCACCATCTCGGGGCCAGCCTCGCCCGCCACGATGAGCTGCGCGCCGTCCACGAAGCCGCCGCTGGCGTAGTAGTTCACCTCGGGGATGGAAACGGTCTCGTCGCCCGCCTTCACGCTTCTGTACGTGACGTGCGGCGTCGGGAAGTAGATGGAGCCGACGGCGCTGGATATGTCGCTTCCGAGTCCGCTGTAGGCGCTCACGATCTCGTCGGGCTTGCTCTTTATCTCGTTGACCGCCGAATCTACGGGGCGCTGCATGTTGGTCGCGGTCTCGTTGAAGACGGTTCCCACGTTGGACGAGACGTTCGGGAAGGACAGGCTCGCCTTAACCTTGTCGCCAGCCGCCGTCGCCTTGTTGCTCGCCGTGGTCATGGCGGTGTCCACGTTCTGGCTGATGCCGCTGAACGTGCTGGACGTGTTGAGCGCCATTGCCTGCCAGTCGCCGCCCATGGTCTGAACCATCGAGTCGCCGTAGGTCGTGACCGCGCCGCTCGCCCAGTCCATCGCGCCGCCGATAACATCCGCCGCGCCCTGGAAGAAGCCGCCGATTCCCTCGACTATCGGGCCGAACGTCGTGGACAGCCACTCGCCGAACGGGGCAAGCACGTTGTCCCACACCCACGAGATGATGTCGGCCACCGTCTGGACTGCCGTGGCGATTGCCTCGAAGCCGACCGCGACCGCGCCGCCCAGGATGTCGCCGAGCGTGGACAGGCCAGGGGATATGGTCTCGATGACCGGGCCGAGCCGCTCGCCGATGCCGCTCGCGATGTTGCCTATCACGTCGATGACGGGCTGGACGGCGGTCGCCAGCGTGGAGAGCGCGCCGCCTATCGTGTCCACGATGCCCGTCAGCGTGTCGAATATCGCCGTTCCCGTGTCCTCGCCGAACGCGGCGACCAGCACGGTCTTGATGGCCTCGCCGATGGGTGCCATCAGCTCGGGCATCTGCGCGGCTATCTCGCCCAGGATGCTCGGCAGCTCCGTGATGATGGTGGCGACTATCGTCCCGAGCCTCGGGATGACGTTGTGCGCCGCCGTCACGATGCTGTCCACGAGTTGCTGGGTCTTGCCCTCGAAGTCGGCGTCCTCGCTGCCCAGCGCCGTGAGCCAGTTGTCCCACGCCGCCCTCATCGCGTTCACGCTGCCCTCGATGGTGGTGGACGCCTCCTCGGAGGTCGCGTTCGCGATGCCCATCTCGGTCTGCATCACGTGGATGGCGTCGATCACGTCGGCGTAGCTGTCGATGTTGAACTCGACGCCCGCTATCTTGGACGCGTCTGCCAGCAGGCGCTCCATCTCGGTCTTGGTGCCGCCGTAGCCGAGCTTCAGGTTGTCGAGCATCGTGTAGTTCTGCTTGGCGAAACCCTGGTAGGCGTCCTGAATCGACGCCATGTCGCTGCCCATCTTGTTCGCGTTGTCGGACATGTCGCGAACCGCCATGTCGGCGTACTTCGCCGCCTTATCGGTGTCCCCGCCCAGCGATTGCAGCAGGGACGCCGAGAAGCCCGTCACGGTCTCCATGTAGGCGTTCGCCGACAAACCAGCCGACTTGAAAGCCTCGTCGGCGTATGCCTGCACGGCACCCGCGCTCTCGCCGAACAGCGTCTCGACGCCGCCGACGAGCTGCTCGTAGTTCGCATAATTGGACAGCGCGCCGCCGATGACCGAGCCGATGCCGCTCGCGGCAGCGTTCGCCGCGCTGAGCACGGCGCTCGACACGATGTTGCCGATGGCGACGGCCTTGGCGCTGATGCCCGCGCCGACGTTCGACGCGATGCCGCTGCCCACCTTCTTGTCGAAGCCCTTGTCGGCCTTCGGGTACACGGAAACGTACGCGCTGCCGATTTCGGTGTTCGGCATTACCTATCACCTCCGTAATACCAATCGTCGAAGTCTGATACTGGGATGGGGTCGCGGCCTATGCGCCTGCCCGCGTCGGAGTCCACGCCCGGGCGCGGTATCGGCCTGGGCTTCTCGGGCTTCGAGTGCCCGCTCTTGACCCGGCTGCACATGAAGTGCCAGTCGAGCGCCTCGACGGCCTCTATGAGCGTCGCGAGGAGGTGCTGCGTGATAGACCAGCCGCCCCGCGCGTCGGTCTCCGCGACGGTCGCCGATTCGAGCGGCAGGTGCCGGACGAACGCCAGGAGCGCCCGTTCGGGCAGCGCGCCGCCCAAATCGTCGAGCGTGTAGCGCGTCATGCGCATCAGGTCGTATTCGAGCGCCTCGCCGTGCTCCGCGACGAACGCGGCAAGGCCTAGCGTTCCCCCATCGTCGGCGTCCCGATCGCCTCGCGCTCGCCGTTCCATGCGTTGACGAGCATGCCGAGGTCGTCGTCGCCTATCTCGTCGATGGCATCTCCGAGGTACTTGCGGAAGAAGTCGAATATCGCCTCTTCCTTGTCCTCCGCCTTGCCCATGGCGACCATCTCCATGCGGTTGAGCGTCAGCGGCACGCGCATCTGCTCGCCGCCGTAGTTGACGGTCAGCGCGGGACGCTCGTCTTTGAGGGTGATCTCCATTAGGCGCTCACCACGCCATCGTCGGTGTAGATGTAGATGCTCTGCCCGTCCGCGTCGGCGTTGCACTTCAGGCGCAGCGCGAGGGAGATGGGCTGGTTGGCCACGAACACCATGTCGCCGTCGGGCTGGGCCTGGGCGTTCGGCACGACGATGCGGATTCGCGCGTCGCCGTCCTTCATGTTGAACGCGAAGCACTTGGGGTCTGCCAGGTGCGCGCCGAGCTTAACCTTGATCTGCTCGCCGTGCTGGGCGGTGGCGGCGACCCTCGTCACATTGTCCTCGCCGAAGATCGCGCACAGCTCCTCGTAGCCCATCTGGATGAAGACGAGCGCGATCTCGCCCGTGTACTCGTCAAGCATGGTGCGCACGGTCGCGCGCGACCAGTCGTGGATGTCGGTGGTGGAGTAGTTCTGGGACAGCGTGATGCCGTCCTCGGAAACGTAACCGCACTTGGAGAATGTGTTGTCGAGCGCCGTCGTCGCGTCGGTAGGCAGCGTCGTGCCGATGGGCGCGAAGTTGACGGCACCCGTGGTAGTGGACTGGTCAGGAGCGCCGACCAGCACCTTCTTTGCGTCGATAGCCATATATGGCCCTCCTTATTCGTCTAGGATGTTGCAGCTCATGGAGAACGCGACCTGCCAGACGTAGTGCCCGTTCTCGTCGCGTCCGAGCTGCGTGATGGTCGCGTTCCTGTCCACCGCGTTTATTCGCGGCGATTGCTGCGCCAGCGTGGGCAGCATGCGCGAGAGCGCGAGCGCGACCTGCTCGCCGTTCTCGTCGCTGTCCGTCCATATCTGGATTGCGTAGCGCGGGAAGTCGTGGGGGTACTCGGTGTCGCCGCCGACGCGGTTGACCACTGCATAATCGCCACTGCTGTTTGCTGGCGGGTAGCTGCCCGTCCTCACGCCGAGGAGCGATTCCGTCCACGCCGCGACTGCGGCTAGAGATGACCACATGCGCGGCCTCCTTGTCATTTGAGCGATTTCAACAGTGTGTTATGGAGCCTGTTCGAGCGCATCGAGTGGATGTCGCCCGTGTAGACGATCGCGTGGGCGCGGTTCTTGCCCGGTTGGCCCGGGCTGACCTCGTAGCCGCCCGCCGCGTACATGCCGTTCGCGCGTTCGGCTATCTCCTCGGCCCTGACCGTGCACTCGCGGCACGCGGCGTCGCCGTTCATAAGCTCGCGCATGCCCGCGCGGTTCGGCCTGTAGTCCACGCTAGCCATCGACCGCCTCCAGCTCCACGGGCATGTTCCACGGCGTCGGCGTGTTCTGCGGCATGTAGGGCTTCGGGTCGCCTACGACCCTGTACGGCCCTCCCCACGGGGCTGGGAGCGTCACCTGCGCGCCGCGCAGGCTCCCCGTCCACGTCTTCGGGAAGTGGGCGGTGAGAGCCACCACGACGCCCTCGGGGCGCACGGAATCGAGCTCCGCGCACGCCCCCGGCGTCACCAGCACGGGCGAGACGTCCACTGGCTCGGCGTATGCCTCCACGTCGTTGCCGAACGCGTCGCGGGCATCCCGCACGCGCAGCTCGACGCTCGCGGTGATGCCCTTAATCATCGTCAGGCTCCAATCTGCCGTAGAACGGCCTCGCCATGCCGATGCCGCCGCGCACGATGCCCAGCAGGCGCTTCTCGTCCCGTTTCAGGAACAGGTCGCCGTACGGGTTGCCCATCGTCGTTGACAGCGAGTAGCCGCCAGCCGCCTGGGTCGCCTGCGTCGCCCCGAACGGGACGGCGAACGCGGCATCCGAGCCGTCGCCGATTGCGCGGTGAACCATGTCGCGGCAGACGCGGGACAGGCGCGCCGCCATGCTCTCGGTCGGCTCGTAGTAATCCACGTGCGCGGCGTCCATCTCGTCGGCCATGATGCCGGACGCGTCCTCCAGCCACACCAGCAGCTGCGCGTCGTCCAGGTCTGTCGCATACTTGGCGCGGTACTGCGCGACTGTCGCGAATGCCATTGTTTACTCCTTGGGTTTCCTGCTCGCCCGCTTCTTCGCGGGCATCTTCTCCAGCGCCTCCGCTATGCCCAGCTTCACCAGTTCGCCCACGCGCTCGGGGGATGCGCCGAAACGCTCCCCCCTCGCATGGAACTCGCCCGTCTGGGCGTCGCGGAACGGGCGCAGCGCCCTGGCCTCCATGGGATTACCCATCGGCCTTGGCTGCGCGCTTGCGCGTCGGCTTCTCGGGCTTGTCGCCCACCTTCTCCAGGTTGGGATTGGCCGCCATCATCGCCGCGACCGCATCGGTCGGCTCGTAGACGGCTCCCGTTCGCTTGTCGCGGAACTTCATGGCTCCCCCTAGTACTTGAAGATGAGGTCGGGCGCGACTGCCTTGGTGCCGTAGTGGAAGAACAGGCCGAAACCGATGGCCTCGGACAGCTCGATCTGCTTCGGGCCGTACAGGACGGGCTTGACGGGCTGCGCGATGGAGCCGTCGGCCATTGCGACCGCGTTGGTGCCGTTGGGCAGGTAGACGGAGCTGAAGACCTTCACGCCGTGGAAGGTCGCGTAGCCCTCGCTCTGTGCGCCGCCGTCGTTCACTTTGTCGAAGTAGGTGCGCAGCTTGCCGTAGGTCGCAGGGTTGCAGACCACGGTGATCATGTCGCGCTCCACGCCGTCCACGAAGTCGTTGCTCACAGTCTCGACGGCCTGGATGAGGCCCTCGGCGATTTCCTCGATGGCGGTCACGCCGGATGCGGGCGTGTACGCGGTGCCTGCTGTCACTGCCTCGGCGAAGAACGCCTTCTCCAGCTCGCGGGTCATGGTCTTCTGGGCGGATGCGGCCTCGCGTGCAATGAGGTCTTCGACGCCGTACATCGTGACGTCCTTCTGCTCAACCTCGCGGATAACCTCGCGATCCTGGTTGATGTTGATGGTGACGGGCGTGACCTTCACGAGCTGGCCCGCGCCGCCGCTGCGTGCGGTGCCGTAGGCGTTCGAGGACACATTCTCGAAACGCTTGGCCTCGACGGAGCCTGCCTCGGGGTCGCCGCTGAGGGCGGTGTTCTTGATGATCTGCGAAATGCAGTTCTTCTGTACGTTCGAGATTACTGCGCCGTACTGCTCGGCGAGCATGTCCTTGCCCGTGGTGGACAAGAGGATGTTGAGCGAAGTGGTGCGTGCCATTTCTGGCTCCTTTCTAAATCATTGTCGGAATCTCTACCTTCTGGGCAGCGGCCTTCGGTTCCTCGCCGCCGTCGGGCACCTGCCCGTACTTCGGCTTCGCATCGGCCTGCTGCTTCAGGAACGCCACGTTCTCGGCGATGTCGCCTGACATGCGGGACAGCAGCTCGGCGTCCACGCCGCTCTCGCGTGCCGCCTTGGCTATCTCGTCCGCGCGGGTGCGCTCGGCGTTGAGCCGCTCGACCTCCGCCTTGAGCCTGTCGCGTTCCTCGACCGCCTTCTGCAATTCGCTTTTGGACGCTTCCTCGGCCTCGTCGTACTTGGCCGCCTTGCCCTTCAGCTCGTCGTAGTCGGCGTACTTCGCCCGCTCGCGCTTCAGACGGTCGCCGATGATGGCGTCCATCTCGGCCTGCGTGAATGTGCGCTCGGGCTCCGCAGATGCGCTCTGCGTGGCTTCTTCCACCTTCTCTTCGGTGTGCTCGGGCATGTCTGCCCCCTTCCCAGCCTTTGGCTGTCGTCATTCCGTGGGAAGCCCCCACGTGGGCATATGAAAAAACCGCCGCATTTACAACTGCGACGGCATGAAAAAAGCCACCCGTGCGGATGGCTTGATTCCTATAGTTGCCTGCGTTTCTTTTCTTTATCGGCGAACGCTTTACCCCAAGTTTTCCAGCTGTTGTATGGGCCGCCGCGCTGCGTGAAGTTGATGGGATTGCCACTGCTGTCGAAATATCCCCGCATGTCGGCCTCTCGCGGATGCGCGTTCGTGCTCCGCCCTGTTATCTCGCTTGGAACCGTAACGGTACCTGCTGCGAACTTCTGAGCCGCCTCGATTTCCGCCTTGTTGAAGTATTCCCTGTCGCCGTCAGGCTTTTCCTCGATGGCTTTCGCTATCCCGTCGCCACGAGCCTCGAACATCTTGGCTTTGAAATACAGCTCGTCAGCACCATCGTAGAATGCTTCGAGTTTTGACACGGAAACGCTAGACCCGGCAAGCGCCTCCTGCTTGAATCGGTGGTCGCGTTCCGCCCTTGCGAGAGCGCGTTGCTCTTGTTTCTCGCCCTTCTCTTTCAGCTGCTCGACAATCGTTTTGTAGTACTCGGCATCCTCGCTCAGCTCCACCTCTGCGTTCTCGTACTTCTCGGGATGCTTCCACATGTCGTAGTAGCGGTCTGGGTCGTACCCCTCGACCTCCATCCCCGCGAAGCCCTCCACGATGCGGCAGTCGCAGTTCCTATGGTTCGCGTTGAGGGCGGCAAGCTCCGACGAGTACACGAAGCCGCGCGATGCGAGCATGCAGCAGTACGGGCACGTCGTTGCCCCCGTGGGGATGCGCGCGAACCGCACCTTGCTGCCGAGCTTCTTCGCGTCACGCCTTCCGAGCGCAGCCATGGTGTCGTTGGCCCCGCGCTCCGAGAAGTACCGCGCCGCATCCGCTATCGCCCTCTTGAACCCGTCCACGTCCCCCGCTTTCAGCTTCTCCACCTGGTAGCGTGGAACGTCTCCGACGCGCTCGGGGTCGGGTTCGTACGCGTAATCCGTTTCGGGCAGCTCGACGCCCATGGCATCCGCGACGATGGCCCGCATGGCGTAGGCCGCGTCGCCAGCCTTCTCCCCGTACTCGGTGCCGACTCTCCGC
>Ga0326512_10004216_pt1 | contig 10459 bp, 8 predicted proteins | sample 1_2617_0518_D_FD_203652 | JGI IMG/M metagenome (GOLD analysis project Ga0326512, IMG submission 203652) | Bovine rumen microbial communities from UC Davis, California, United States - 1_2617_0518 | ecosystem: Host-associated > Mammals > Digestive system > Stomach > Rumen | place: USA: California...
GCTCATCATCATGGCCGGCACCAGGGAAGTGGGGCTTGACCCTGACTCTGAAAACTACGAATACACCTTCTTCAATCCATACAGCGATAATGCGTTGGATACCATGGAGTTCACCTATATTATCATTGCTCAGGCATTCAACTCCATTACTGATGATGTCCATTACCTATTTTTGGTGTATGCCCTGTTGGGAGTAGGCCTTAAATTCGTTGCCTTCCGCAAGTACAGCGGATCCTGGCTGTTGATGGTGTTCATGTATATCAGTTTCTACTACGGGTTACATGAGACTTGTCAGATTCGAGCTGGCGTGTTGTCTGCCTGTATGCTGATGGCTGTGCCCTGCATAGCTGACGGCAAGCGTTGGATGGCACTATTATGGATTATCATAGGCAGCTGCTTCCACATGTCTGGCATCATCCTGTTGCCATTGCTTTTCTTGGGCAACAAACCCTTGGGACGCAAATGGAAGATGACGCTGGCACTGTCGGTACTCTTCTCCTTCGCATTTGCCGGTCTCAACCTTGGCTTGGACTTTGCGTCTGAGATTCCCTATATCGGCAACAAGATTGACGTCTATCGTGAAATTGAAGAAAAGGGAACGATGGGCATGGCCAGTCTGAACATCTTCGGTCCGCTACACCTGATGATGGTCATGATCTTCTACTACCTGCTTTACTACGCAGATGTCCTTACGGAGAAATCCCGCTACTTCCCCATCATGTTGAAGATACTTGCAGCAGCACTGGTATCGTATGCCGTTTTCTCTTTCATCCCTGTGATTGGAGAACGCATGGGGTCCATGTATCGCGCCATCATCATTGTATTGATACCCACCGTCATCTATACACTTCAGCCCAAGTGGTGTGGTTTCATTATCTTGCTATTGATCACATTCATCCTCATCAACTTCTCCTTGAGAGACATGTATGGTGTAACCTTTTTCCTGCCTGAAGTCAAATGAAGCTATCCATCACCAACCCCAATGAAAAGAGAGTAGCTAAAAACACCGTGCTACTGTTCCTGCGCATGGTCCTGCTGATGGTTATCAATCTGGTGGCCGTAAGGTTTTTGCGTGCCGGCTTGGGGATTGAAGACTACGGTATCCTGAATGCCGCCATAGGATTGGTGCAGATTGTCATCTGCCTGAAGTCCATCCTGGCCACTTCCACCCAACGCTTCATCTCCATGGCCATGGGAAAAGACGACATCAAGGGAGCCAGGGATTCCTTCAGCGTCAGCGTAAAGCTAAGCCGCGAGCTCTCGTTCCTTATCTTTTTAGGGATGGAGACCATAGGCCTATGGTTTGTCTGTACGCAGATGAACTGTCCCGCCTCACGCTATACTGCCATGCTCGTCGTCTATCAGCTGTCGGTCGTCAACTTCATTCTGACCTTGCTGCAGGTTCCTTACCTTGCCGTCGTGCTGGCCTTTGAGCGGATGAATGTGTTTGCCTTGGTAACGGTAGCTGAAGGAGTCATCAATCTGGCAGCCACGCTATTACTGTTCATCGTGCCTGGCGACAGGATGATCTTCTACGCCGTGATGCTGATTGTCTCCAACCTAATCGGATTTGTGTTCTATATTGCCTACGTTAATCGGCGAATCAACGGCATCTCCTACCAACGGGTAACAGACAAGAAACTCTACCGTCAGGTGTTGTCCTTCTCAGGATGGACCATCTACGGAAGCATTGCCGCAGCCCTGATGTTTCAGGGCAACATGCTCTCACTGAACGTCTTTGTCGGCCCCGTGGCGAATGCCGCCTTTGCCGTTGCATTGCAGATATACAATGCCATCAGCAGCGTAGGCAACAACGTCATCATGGCCGTGAGGCCCCAAATGGTGATGAACTACTCCAACGGAAACTACAAAGTCCTCAACCGACTGTTCTTATTGTCCACGCTGGCATTGATCGTGCTGTTGGGTATCATCATTGTCCCGTTGGAAATCTGGATGCCCGATATTCTCAAGATATGGTTGGGTGATGCGGACGATCTGACCGTCATCTTCTCACAGCTGATGATTATCGTTGCAGCCCTGCTCATGGTGGGCATGCCCATCACCATCATCATGCACGCCGTGGGCTGTGTCAAGCAATACCACTTGATTGTGGAGACCATCACCATTCTCTGTCTGCCAGCCGGATGTCTGTTCCTCAGTTTAGGCTATGCGCCTGAGAGTGTCTGCTGGTCTATCGTTGGCTTCATCGCCTTGGCCCATGTGAGCCGTATGTTTTGTCTTTGGAAATTCTATCTTCAGAAAATATGATATTCAAGTTGTTACATACCATCTGCCCGCCACGGATTGCCGCCCTGCCAGACCGCTTCGTCCGGCGCGTCTATTCCGAATGGATCAAGTACGAGTTCCGCTCCTGCGGCAAGGGCTGCTACTTCGGCAAATTCATCAGCCTGCTAGGCGGAAAGCATGTTGATATTGCCGATCATGTCACCATGGGACGCGGGCTTGTCTTTGAGGTGTTTGACCAATATCAGGATCAGCACTTTACGCCCAATGTCAAGATTGGCAACTATGTCAACATCGGAGACCATAGCCACCTGACGTGCATCAATGGCATAATTATCAAGGATAATGTCCGCATGGGACGCAAGGTCTTCATTACCGACAATGCCCATGGAGCCTCTGAAAAGAGCCTGCTGGATATGCGTCCCAACACGCGGCCGTTGGCAAGCAAAGGCCCTGTCGTGATTGAAGAAAACGTATGGATAGGCGAGATGGTCTGCATCATGCCGGGTGTGACCATCGGACGCGGTGCCATCATCGGCGCCAATGCCGTCGTCACTCACGATGTTCCGCCCTACACCCTTGTAGCTGGCAATCCTGCACGAATCATTAAGGAAATCTGTTAACATACGAAAGAGTTGAAAAGAGCATTTGTCAGATATATGGCGGTTGGCTGCCTGATTCTCCTGTGCAGCCTTTCCCTGAGTGCCTGCAAGGATGATGATACCCTGACCATTCCCGCTGAACCCTACTTCCAGAACCACCCATTGCCGGAGGGACAGGGACGACTGCGCGTATTGGTCATCGGAAACAGCTTTGCCGAAGACGCCATGTATTATGTGCCAACCATCATGGAAAGCCTTGGCGTTGACCCTGCCACATACTCCGCCTACTTTGCTTCCCACACTGCCGCCTCCTTGCAGTACTGGTGCAAGGTGGCAGAAAGCGGCGAGACCGTGGAGCTAACCTACAGTGGAGGGGAACGAATGGCTGTAGAACAAGGAACCCTTACCGAAATCCTTGCACAGGACTGGGACGTCATCACGCTCATGCAATATTCAGAGCATTCCATTAACTACTACACGTTCAACCCCTGGCTTCGCCAGATGATAGACCTAATCCGACAACACTGCACCAACCCCAATGTCACGCTGGCGTGGCAGATGCCCTGGTCCTACAACGACACCTATGTAACTTTTTACTCCAACAATAAGCGTTGGTCATTGATTGCCCGGGCAACACTAGTCATGAGCAAGTCTGACGGCATTGATGTCATCATACCTGTCGGGACAACAATTCAGAATGCTCGCAACACCACGCTCAACTCCGCAAGCCAGCTGACACGCGACGGATGGCATCTCAATGCCGGCATCGGACGCTACCTAGCAGCTTGCACCGTCGTACAGTCGCTCTTTGCACCCGTCTATGGCATCACGGTTCAGAACGACCATTCGCAGCTTGACATCCCAGACCTCTCCCCCCAAGACTTTCTCCCCGAACCTGTCACCGACGAGAACCGCCCCCTCTGTCATCAGTGTGTAATTAATGCTGTTGAGCAACCATTCCAAATAACGAAATAGAAACTCATTGAAATCGCATAATGATGAAATAATTATATAATACCATCATTATAAGACAATAATCAAGAAAAAATAATTACCTTTCCTCTAAAAAATGTACCTTTGCAACATTGATGATGAATATAAATAAAAATAGCGCCAATATTATATGAAAGCAAGAATCATAGCCAACTATTTGCCTCAGTTTCACCCCATCCCCGAGAACAATGAGTTCTGGGGACCTGGTTTCACCGAGTGGAACAATGTCGCGAAGGCTCGTCCGATGTTCAAAGGGCACTACCAGCCACGTATTCCTGCCGATTTGGGATTTTACGACCTGCGAATGCCAGAGGTGCGAGAGATGCAAGCCAAGATGGCACAAGAGGCTGGTATTGAGGGATTCTGTTACTGGCATTACTGGTTTGGAAAAGGCAAACGCCTACTAAACCTTCCTTTTGACGAAGTTGTTGCCTGCGGTAAACCAGACTTTCCCTTTTGTTTGGCATGGGCGAATCACGACTGGGCTACTACGACTTGGAAAAAGGGTATGAAAAGTGGCATGATAGCCGAGCAACTCTATTTGGGCAAGGAAGACAATGTGCTCCACTTCAACACCATGTTGCCCGCATTTCGCGACAAGAGATATATTCGTGTTGATGGGAAACTGCTATTTGTCATTTACGACCCCTATCGCTTTATTCATATCGAAGATTTCATTGCCGACTGGCGTCAGTTGGCACATGACAATGGTTTGGATGACTTTCATTTTGTGGCAATGACCAACTCGACGAACACATTGCAACGCTTGCCCGAAGGGGGAATAGCACCGGGACGAATTATGCCCGACCTTGAAAGCAGCGCAAAGGTTTACAACGACCTGCTCGCTATTGGTTTCGATGCTATCAACTCTTTTGGAAAGACACGCGCAGAAATGATTGTCTCGGGAAAATTTCAACGCGCCATATTGTTCAAACTGCACGAGAAATTGAAATTCCTGCCGACATTGAAGTATGACTTTAAAAAAATCACACCCCACATGTTTGCACCTGAAGATGTATGGGAAAATGTATATCCAACCATCTTCCCGGGCTGGGATCGCACACCGAGGACTGGAGATCAAGAGGGGGTATATGTCAATGCCACTCCAGAAAATTTCGCCATACATGTGAAAGAGGCCATAAAACTCATTTCCGGGAAAAAGCCAGAGCACAGAATTCTCTTCCTCAGGTCTTGGAATGAATGGGCTGAAGGTAATTATGTAGAACCAGATGAGCGATATGGACACGGTTTCCTTGACGCAATAAAAAATGCTAACCTATGAGATTATTTGTCTTTCCAGAAGCACCTGTGCCTGACAATGGATTTGGCATTGCAGTAGCCGATGCCTATCAACGCCTTGCTCCTACTGACAAGGATGTTGTGGTATGGTATTCAACGAAAAAGACCTTTCCGCAATTGAAGGACACCCATCACCTCATGATGAAACTGCCAATATGGTCTCCACGACGGATAATAAACTTATTGATCAATCGTCCCTCTCATGGGCTGAGTCCCAATACATTCTCATTCCTGAGCAAATATGACTTTGAAGAAATACACTGCGATGACACAACGTTTTTCTTCACACTCCGGAAGCTCTTCCCTGACAAACATATCAATGTACGTTTTCACAATTCCTATGCACGCATAGAGGACAGAAGACGACTGTTGAACATTCCGCTCGGTCTGAAATTCAGGTTAGTACTTAAAGCCTATTATCAGCTTGAGCGAATGATTTTTAACGACAGGAACTCCACTAAGATATTTCTTACTGCTGAAGACCAAAACTATTACCGTGCCCATTTCGGCATTTATTCTGACAGCTACGTATGGCCTGGCATGGAGTATGAGAAGTTGAATGCGCTGAAAACCCGCTGCCAAATGTCCAAAGTGGACAGACTTGTATGGTTCGGAGGAATTGAGTCACACAAAATAAGTTCTGTCCATTGGTGTATCAATACCATTTTTCCACAGTTGAAACAAAAGTTCCCAGAGCTTACATTCCATCTCTATGGCTCAGGCACACAGCAATTTGACAATCAAGCTGCAGGAGTTTTTGGTCACGGATTTTATGAAGGTGAAGGCACTCCCGACAAAGGAAGGAGTCTTTTCGTGAACCCAGACATCATTGGTTGCGGTATAAAACTGAAGCTACTCACATATATGCAAGCAGGCGTACCGTTCATCACTACGCCATTCGGTTTTGAAGGCTATCCCAAAGAACTCGCTGACGACTTTTGTCTTATCTCAGAAAAAGAACATTGGGTTGACGATATCACTAATTTTATCGCGAATTACAATAAGTAATCTTATACAAAAGCCAGATAACTGCTCCCAATATAAGACACCACAATCCAAGCCTTGCCAGTCAGTGGTAGCCCATATCGTACATTAGCTGGTCTATGTCAATGCCTGATTCTCTGACAATGGTACTGTCGTTGCGCATGATGTCGATTAGTTGTTGGGCTGTTCCATTAGTAACAGAACCAATCGTGTGACGTCTTAACTGCATATAATAGCATTGTGCGGCCAGTCTGTTTACTCGTTTCCGTGTCTCTTTGTCACGACTTACAGCAACAGCTTTTTTCAAGATTTTATCGGCATCGGTCAGAAAACCGTCATTGTATAACTCCGTATCCCATTCAATATTGATAGCGAAATGAGTATCAGCTGTAACCTGTCTTCTACATAAATCGTAGTATTTCTGCACATGTGGAGCAGCCGAACCATAGTAATCTTTGATAAAAAGAGCGGCCAACGAGTCTGTGCTCAGCCTAGGATTCCACAGTAACTTCGCAATCATCCATTGTTTCAACTCAGAGAACTCGCTCCACGGGGCATTCCAAGAGCCTAGTTCCAAAATGCCAATAACATTTGATTGGCTGAGATATTGATAGTTACGAGCCAGTACGTCAAAATTTGGGAAAGGTATCAGATAATGTCTGAACCCTGTGGTGTAATCCCATATATAAACATTTTTTGTGATACGATTCCAATTGTCCAGGTCACGCAGGAAAGTCTTGTTCCTTTCGCATTCATTGAGCGGATGCGCCATACAGCACTCTATATCACAAAGTCGAATCACCACATTATCGGCAGGCTTAATCGTACTTGTAGGAGCCTGACGGGTATATTGATAGGCCAGGGTACCTACATAGACATCAGGAAAAACCTTTTTTATTTCAGCAGCAACCCTGTTGACAAACCACAACATTGCTCCAGATTGTCCACCATATTTTGCCACCAATTTCTCACACTTCGAACACTCGCAAGGATAACGATTATCATTCTGCGACACATCATAACACCAATGACCTGGGTTTTCACGAATAATCTTTGCAAAGTTCTTTGTCAGCTCTTTGCACATCTCTTCATTGCTTAGGCACAACTGCGTTTTATCTGAACGCTTCCCTTTGTAAACAGCAAAGTACTCAGGATGTTCCTTGAAATAGACCGAGGGAGGAATAAGCTGTGCAAAGGTGTGTACACCCCATGTAGCCGTCATGTATCCATACTTTGTTTCAGCAGGGTAAAGACGAGTGTTTATCATGTTGTGCGAAGCCCAATCGTTGTTTCTGACAGCATCATAATAAAAATCCAGCCGCAACCGTATAGCAGGCCGTTCACTATGTTCCATTGGCTGAAGGACGAACTGCTTCATACGGGGAATCTTCGTGTAGGTACTTGTGTACCAATGTACGCCTAATTCCCGTTCCAAGAAGGCAAAGACACCATACATCGTGCCTCTGTCCCTGCCGCCATAAATATACAAGTCATCACCTATAGTACGATAGGTATAGCCTTCGTCAGCATCATCAGGACGAGGCACTCCTGTCTTTTCAGTCCATCCAATATACACATGTTTACGAGCCTTACCTTGGGAAACAATTGGTAATGTAACATTTCCAATCTGACGAATATACCCTTGAAATTCAGATGCAGCTGTTTTTTCAGAAACAGAAGCATCCACACCCACTACAATATCATATTCAGCACGACCGTTCGAAAATAAATAATTGTCAGCTTTGGCTGAAGTAATGACTATTGTTAGCAATAGAATTGTGAAAACTATTGATTTCATACTTTTCATCTGACTAAAGTTTTAAGCCCAAGGCCATGGACAAAGGTACAACAATTATTTATGATATGAGAAGTTTTTTCTCGGAAAATGCAAAAATCACGAAAATGTCGCCGACATACCTTTTGAGGGGTACATCAGCGACATCTGTGAGAGGTCGGTTGGACAAGTTCATCTACGCTCGCAGAAACGCAACCTTTCGCCTGTTACCAGATGGCCTTACCGCGAAGTGAATCCAGTAGGTGCCGCGAGACGAACGCTCTAACAGCAGTTCATCGAAGGCCTCTTGGCTCTCGTCGCTGATGTCGAGCAGGACGGCGGCGTAGCGCACCAGTTGTTCGATTCCCGTCACGTGGATGTCGGCAGCGCAGCCAGTCAGATGATTCGAACTTTTCACACCGCCAACGGCCTTGTTGACTGCCTCAGAACGATAGCCGCTGTTGATGATGATGGGCTTCCCGACCTTCTCACGCAGCCGTTCCAACCAGCCGCAAAGGCGTTTCAGGTTCTCAACTTGTGCCTCGTTGGGCACGTTTTCAATTCTCGTATTCGTTCGCGTCATCTCCGCGAACGTAAAATGTTCACTCAATTTCATACTTTTCATTTTCAATTTAAGTTTCGGATTTTTTTTAACCACGGATTACACAGATTTCACGGATTTTCTTCCTAATCTTCTTCATCTTCTTAATCATCCGCAACGCGGATTAGTTTTTTCGACTACGCCGCAAGCGGCAGATTTTGAGGATTTGAAAGATTTTACGGATGAGAGTCGTGGACGACTCTTGAGCATTCTGGCCGCACGGTGCTTCGCCGAGAAGCCATAATCCGTTTAATCAGTGAAATCCGTTGTTGAAAAAATCTGCTGAATCTGCTAAATCTGTGGTTCTTTTATTACATCAGAAGGTTGAGTAGCTTTTCTTTTCTTCTTGTTCACGTTGATGGGCGTGCTTCCCGGAAAAGCTATGCTATATGCCTTATCGAGGGCTTTCAGTTTGACTTTCCAATAGCTGATGCCCAGACAGACGGCCACGATAGCTCGCAAGAGTTCACGGTGTTTGCGCGGATAGAGCGAGGGCGGCGGCAGTTCGTTCCAACCTTCCTGCTCACATAGCATACATACCTCCCAGATAAAATCGTCGTTAGCTTTATGTTCGAACCACGACTTCAACACGTTGCGGATGCAGAACCGCTTGTACTGACCTCCGAGGAGGCGCCTCGTGCGCTCCAGCATGCGCCAGAGCTGCACGAAGCATTCTTGATTGTTTTCTACGTTCATCATATCTTTATTTCTACATTAATTACCATTCATTGCCCGTTAATTATCCATTAATGATAAATTATATGGTCAATTACATGATAATTATATGTTCAAATTTGAAAATGACCATTTTGACCATGACCGCTTTGACCACTTGTAGATTGAAGATGGAAGATTGAATATTGAAAATTAGGCTGACGCGGTGTAGCTACCTAAAAAACAAGCCGCACGGCAATCTTCAATTTTCAATCTTCAATTTTCTGTACCTCCCATCCTCTTCCAGCACTACCAGTCCCTGCTTGCGCCAGTTTTTCAGCATCTGACGAACGGTGTTGTGGTTCACGTTGGCACCCTTCACGGCAATGCTTTGCTGCATAGCCTGTTCGAACGAGAACAGAATGTCCAGTCGCCCAAAGATGGAGTCGTTCTTGCCGCGCTTGGTACGTTCGCCGTTCAGACCGCTCACATAGTCACGACTCTGAAAGGCGTTCTCTATGCGGTCGCGGAAGAAGTAGAGGGCATTCTCCAGCAGCGAGTCTGCTATCACGTCGTAGGCCTCCAGCATCGTTGGTGTCTGAGCCTTCAACAGCATTTCCTTCCACAGGTTCGGGTGTTGCTTCAACTGTGCCTCAGCACCGCTCAGTCCGTGCTTCTGAATCAGCGTCTCGCACACCTTGCAGAGCATCAGACAGCAGGTCATTCTCTGCGCAGTCACACAGACGCGGAAACGTTGACGGGCACGGGTGCGGTCGTCATTCTTCATCGTCTCCAGACGGATGCGTTCCACCCATTCACGACCCTTTGCCTCCAACTTCGGCAGCACCACCTCGCCGTACATCAAGGGTAATAGGTGGGCTATCTGCTTAATGCGCTCGCGCTGGCGGTCGGTCAACACGTGTGGCTTTTCCTCCAAAGGTGCAAAAGTGTTGTCGGGCGTGCGGGCTACAGCGATACGGCTCTGGAATCCATCGGTGTAATTCGAGACAACGCGGTAAAGGGCATCTGGTGTTCCGCACATCGTGACGTTCCACAACAGCTTGTCGATATGCACGTTCACCGCATCGGCACTACGCGCCTCACGCTCATACTTGGTGCCGTCGTAGCTCTGGCGCAGCATCACCGAAAAGTCGCTCATGGTCGATTTCCACTTTTGCGCCACCGTGTCGGCCTCGGGCGTGAAAGAGAAGGCATGCTTGCCCTCCGTGTTCGCCAGACGCTCGGCAAGGTTGGCAACGGTGTTGTTCAGCGTCAGGCAGCGCACAGGCAACTTCGGTTCCTCGGGTT
>Ga0326512_10004218_pt1 | contig 10458 bp, 8 predicted proteins | sample 1_2617_0518_D_FD_203652 | JGI IMG/M metagenome (GOLD analysis project Ga0326512, IMG submission 203652) | Bovine rumen microbial communities from UC Davis, California, United States - 1_2617_0518 | ecosystem: Host-associated > Mammals > Digestive system > Stomach > Rumen | place: USA: California...
GGCGAGGTCGGCGCCCTTGGTCGTGTAGTACGCCTTGATCTTCGGCTCGGTGCCGGAGGGACGGACCACGACGGTCTCGCCGTTTTCAAGGCTGTAGGTGAGGACGTTGGACTTCGGAAGACCGGTCTCTTCGGGTTTGAGGTAGTCGGTGACCTTCGCGACCGGGATGCCGGCGATGTCCTTCGGCGGGTTCTCACGGAGAGATGCCATCATGCCGGCCATCTTGTCCATACCGGAGAGGCCGGGGAACTCGAAGGAGTCGACCTGGTTGAGGTAACGGCCGTACTCGGCGTAGATTTCCTCGAGGCGCTGCTTGATGGAGGAGCCGATGCTTCTGTAGTAGGCAGCCATTTCGCAGATGAGCATGGAGGCAATGACGGCGTCCTTGTCACGGACATAGGGGCCGGCCAGGTAGCCGTAGCTCTCTTCGAAACCGAAGATGAAGCGCTCAACTTCGCCGTCCGCTTCGAGGGCCGCGATCTGATCGCCGATCCACTTGAAGCCGGTGAGGGTCTCTCTCATCTCGACGCCGTAGTGCTCGGCAACGAGGTTGGCCAGCGGCGTGGAAACGATGGACTTGCAGGCGACGGGGTTCTCGGGCATGGTGCCCTTTTCGAGTTTGCCCGCGCAGATGTAGTCGAGGAGCAGGACGCCCATCTCGTTGCCGGTGACGAGCTCATAGGAGCCGTCCGGGCACTTCATGGCGATGCCGACACGGTCGGCGTCGGGGTCGGTGGCGAGGAGCAGGTCCGCGCCGACTTCCTTCGCGAGGTTCACGCCCATTTCCATGGCGGCGTAGATCTCGGGGTTCGGGTACGAGCAGGTGGTGAAGTAGCCGTTCGGGTACTCCTGCTCCGGGACGATGGTGATGTCGGTGATGCCGATGTCCTTCAGAACGGTGGTGACCGGGACGAGGCCGGTGCCGTTCAGCGGAGTGTAGACGAGTTTCAGACCGGCGTCTTTCGCGAGACCGGGGCGGACCTGATGGGACTCGACGGCATCAAAGAAGGCTCTCTTGCAGCCGTCGCCGACGAATTTGATGAGGCCCTTGGAGACACCGGACGCGAAGGAGATGTACTTGGCGCCGGTGAGGACGTCGGTCTTCTGGATGACATCGTACACAACGGCGACCGCGTCATCGGTCATCTGGCAGCCGTCGGGGCCGTATGCCTTGTAGCCGTTGTACTTGGCGGGGTTGTGGGACGCAGTGACCATGATGCCCGCGTTGCAGTTGTAGTACCGGGTGGCAAAGCTCAGTGCCGGGACCGGGTTCAGCGCGTCATAGATGCGGACTTTGATGCCGTTGGCGGCGAGGACGCCGGCCGCGGCTTTCGCGAAGTCCCAGCCCTTGAGACGGCTGTCATAGGAGATGGCGACGGTCTGAGTGCCGCCCTGGGTCTTGACCCAGTCTGCGATGCCCTGGGTGGCCTGACGGACGACCCAGATGTTCATACGGTTGGTACCGGCGCCCAGCGTGCCGCGAAGGCCGGCGGTACCGAATTTCAGCGCGACGGCGAAGCGGTCCGCAATGGCGTCCTCGTCGCCTTCGATGGTCTGCAGCTCAGCCTTCAGGTCGAAGTCCTCGAGCTCGGCTTCCATCCAGCGCTTGTATTCGTCCATGTACATAAAAATACAACTCCTTCCGGGGAAAACTATTTCCTTTTTAGTATAAAATGGTTTGCTAATTTCAGTCAAGAAAAAGCAGGGGCGATTTACGGATTTGTTTCCGTAAATCGCCCACAAAAAATCCAATTCGGTTTTATACGTACTCGAGTGCCTCTTCGAGCGCGATGGCGAGCTGGTCGGCGCAGGAGGTGCCGCGGCCGGCACAGTCGTTGCCCTTCAGGATATCGATGACCTCCTGAGCCGGCTTGCCCTCGATGAGTTTTCCGATGGCTTTGAGGTTGCCGTTGCAGCCGCCGTAGAAGCTGACGCCGGAGACGTTGCCGTCGTCGTCGAGGCTGAACTGGAGCTGGCGGGCGCAGACGCCCTGGGGTGTGTACTGGAATGTATTCATAGAAGTTGCCTCCTTCAGTTGTTTCGTTGTGTACCTTATATTAGTAGTGGCGATGCAAAAAGTCAAGCACAATTCAATTTCAAAGAGCGTTTTCCTTTACATGCGTCGCCGGTTTGCGTTAGAATAGTAACAGTCTTTTCAAAAGCTTTGCGGAAGGAGGAGTACCCCATGATCCAGATCTTTGCGCCGGACCAGTCCAAAGACTTCTACAAGTACATCGATATGCCCACGAAGCGGGAAGTCCGCGGTGCCCGCGACTACGTCGTCCGCACCCACAACGGCGCCCTCCTCGTGTCCTTCCACACCGTCGACGAACACGGCGCGGTGCTCTTCGCGAACGACGAGCGCTGCAGCATGATGACCGGCACGCCCCGACTCATCGAAAAGGCCGAAGGCATCGACCACGAGTCCGGGTTCGACGAACTCTTCTCGTTCTTCCTCGCCCTGACCTCGTCGGACATCTACGAGCTCGCGCGGCTCGAGGACAAGATCGAAGCGCTCGAAGACGAACTCTTCTCGGAAGAAGCGGTCCCCGACAAGGACGGCATCAACGCCATCATGGAACTCCGCCGGGAGATCTCCCAGAAAAAACGGTATTACGAAGAGATGGAACTCCTGTCCGACGAGCTCGCCGACATGGAACCGGAATTCGTCTTCATCGATAAGAAATTCGACCGTCTGTACGACTTCATCCTCCGTAACCAGGAGTACCTCGAGCAGGTCCGCGAGGCCTACCAGGCCCAGATCGACCTCGTCCAGAACAACACGATGAAGACCCTGACTGTCGTCACCATGGTCTTCCTGCCCCTGCAGCTCATCACCGGCTGGTTCGGCATGAACCTCATCATGCCGGAATTCAACTGGGCCCACGGGTACCCGTACGTCATCTTCCTCTCCCTTGCCATCCTGCTCGGAGAGATCATCTTCTTCCGCTGGAAAAAATGGTTTTGAGCATCGTTTATATGAGCGATGCTCTTTTTCTTTTGGCAAATCGCCCAATAGAACGCACACATTTTTGTGAAATGTGCGACCCTGTACGTGTATTGTAAACTATATGGGCAACGTGGGATAATGATAGATGGGTAATATCCTTATTTATGATGTTTGAAAACAGAATTGGGAGGAAACGTCTATGGCATTGTTCAAGAAGAAAGTGAAAAAGGAAGCGGCTGCCGCGGCGCCGGCGGTCGAGCCGAAGAGCTTCGTCATCATCAAAAACGCGCCGGAGAAGGTCGACTACATGAACGACTTCGCGTCGCTGCCGAAGAGCTACGGCACGAAGAAGTACTTTGAGCGTGAGGACATCAAGGCGATCCACGACACCGTGTTCGCCGCCCTCGACGACCTCAACGCGAAAGTCCACTTCACGGACGACCTCGCGAACGACCGTCCGGTCCTCATCAAGCCAAACCTCGTCTTCGTCTACCACAACGTGGCCCTCGACAAGAAGAGCTATCCGGAAAATACCGACCCCCGTGTCTTCGACGCCGTCATCGAGTACATCAAGCAGTACACCGACGACATCACCATCGTCGAGTCCTCGGGCAAACCCTACCCGACGTCCGTCGCCTTCAAGGCGGCCGGCTATGACCGCATCGCGAAGTACCGCGGCACCGGCCTCGTCGCCCTCGAGAAGGAGCCCGTCGTCCGCTATGTCCTGCCGAAGGCAGAGGTCATGAACGAAGTGTACCTGCCCGCCATCCTCGACCGCGTGGTCAAGGGCGAGGCGTACTACATCTCCGTGCCGAAGATGAAGACGAACCTCTACACCGGCGTCACTCTGGGCTTCAAAAACGCGATGGGCACCATCCCCTACTTCCTGCGGGAAAGAAACCACACGCACCAGATCAACAAGAAACTCGCCGACCTTCTGTACCTGTTCAAGCCGGACCTCACCGTCATCGACGGCATCATCGGCGGCGAGGGCAACACGCCCGCTCCCGTCGACCCGGTCCAGGTCCACAAGATCGTCGCCTCCAACAACTCCGTCGAGGCCGACCGCATCACCACGAAGATGATGGGCTTCGACCCCGAGCAGGCATGCCACGGCGGCTGCCTTGCCGCGGTCAAGACCGGCCTCGAGTTCTTCAAGTACAAAGACTCCATGAAACAGGACTTCAAGTGCTGCTTCATCATGGGCCCCGGCGTCCCGATCGACGGCGAACGCTACTGGTTCGACCGCACCGGCAAGCCCTACACGAAGGAAGACCTGAAGGCACTGCCGATGAAGAAGTACGGCATGGGCGACTGCACCCTCGCCACCACCAGAGACATCTGCTTCTGGAAGGCGACCGGCTGCTGCGACCCGGCGAAGAACATGTCTCTCACCACGCTGGCCGGCGGTTACCTCGTCCCCATCGTGGCTCCGAACAACCCCTGGCTCCTGCCCACCGGCTTCGGCGCCCTCGGCGTCGTCGGTGCCCGTATGGCGCACATCCTGAAGGGCGAATATGTCGACGCTCCGCGACTTGCCCGTGACGACCACATCTTCGACCTGCCGAAACTGACCGAGGCGGAGAAGCAGGAGAACTACCTGCCCGCGGACCTTCCGAAGATGAACGTGGTCGAGAAAGCGAAACAGCTTTCCATGCAGCCCTACATGCTGCTGACCGCCCTGCCGATCACCGTCCTCAAGCAGAAAGGCTCCGGCTTCCACGGCTGATGCGCGCGGTCTCCGGACCGCCGCTTCGTAAAAACGCTCTGGCGATGTACTGCATTCGTTGCAATACATCGCCTTTTTTTGTAAAATAATAGAGATATGATAAACGCCCGTTTCGGGCAGACTTTTGGAGCACAGGAGGAACCCCTATGTTAGTTGACAACAAACTTTACATCGGCAACGCGAACGGTGAAAAAGCGTATATCTACCTGAACAAGGCGAATCGCCACGGCATCATCGCCGGCGCCACCGGTACCGGTAAGACCACGACCCTGCGCGTCATCGCGGAGTCCTTCTCCGACGCCGGTGTCCCCGTTTTCCTCGCCGACGCCAAAGGCGACCTGGCCACCCTCACTCAGCCCGGCACGCAGAACGAGAACGTTCAGAAGCGCGTCGATGAGATGGGCCTCGCCGCGGACGGCTTCCACTTCTCGTCCTACCCCGTCACGTTCTGGGACGTCTACCAGGAGATGGGCCTGCCCCTGCGCGCCACCGTTTCCGAAGTCGGCCCGCTCCTCCTCTCCCGCATCCTCGGGCTCAACGACACGCAGTCCGACATCATGCAGGTCATCTTCAAGATCGCGGACGATGAAGGCATCCTCCTCATCGACACGAAAGACCTCCGCTCCATGCTGACCTATGTCGGCGAGAACGCGAAAGACTATTCGCTGACCTACGGCAACATTGCGAAACAGTCCCTCACCTCCATCATCCGCGCGGTCATCGCGCTGGAAGCCGAGGGCGGCGACATGTTCTTCGGCGAGCCCGCCCTGGACATCCACGACTGGCTCACCTGCGACGCTTCCGGCAAGGGCAAGATCAACATCCTCGACTGCCAGAAGCTCATGAACAACCCGAACATGTACTCCACCTTCATGCTGTGGATGATGTCAGAACTCTACGAGACCCTTCCCGAAGTCGGCGACCCCGAGAAACCGAAGATCGCCTTCTTCTTCGACGAAGCGCACATGCTCTTCGACAACGCCTCGAAGGAACTGCTCCAGAAGATCGAGCAGGTCGTCAAACTCATCCGCTCGAAGGGTGTCGGCATCTACTTCATCACCCAGAACCCGGCGGACATCCCGGAGGGCATCCTCGCCCAGCTCGGCAATAAAGTCCAGCACGCCCTGCGCGCCTACACGCCGGCGGAGCAGAAGAAGGCCCGCGCCGCTTCCGACTCCTTCCGCGTGAACCCCGCGTTCGACACCTATGAGACCCTCCTCGAGATGGGCACCGGCGAAGCGCTCATCTCTGTACTCGACGAGAGCGGTGTTCCGACCCTCGTCCAGCGCTGCAAGATCCTGCCGCCCCAGAGCGCCTTCGGCACCCTCGACAACGCCACCCGCGCCTCTCTCATCCAGGGCGACGCCCTGAACGCGAAGTACGGCTCTTATGTCGACAACGACTCCGCCTTCGAGTTCCTGCAGAGAAAGAACCTTGCTGACGCGGAAGCCGCCGAAGCCGAGAAGCTCGCGAAGCAGGCGGCGAAGGAAGCCGAGAAGGCAGAGGCCGCGGCCGAGAAGGCTCGCCTCAAAGCCGAAGCCGACGCGGTGAAAGCCGCCGAGCGCGAAGCGGCCGCCGCGCAGAAGGCCGCTGAGAAGGCTGCCGCCGACGCGGAGAAGGCCCGCCTGAAAGAAATCGAGAAGGCGGAAAAGGAAGCGCAGAAGGAAAAAGAGAAGAAAGAAAAAGCACGTCAGCAGAGCATCAAGAATGTCGCGAAGTCCGGCGGCTCCACCGTCGGCCGTGAGATCGGCCAGACCGTCGGCAAGGCCATCGCCGGCGACTTCGGCAAGAAGCTCGGCGGCAACCTGGGCGCGTCCCTCGGCCGCGGCATCATGGATACCCTGTTCAAGAAATAATATTTAAATCGCCAAAGGAAACACTTTTCCAATGAAACACAAGAGATCCCAGAGGAGCGTGCTCACGCTCCTCTCTCAGTACCGCGGCATCGTCATGGGCTTCGCGGCACTGACCATCGTCTACTTCCACGAGTGGCAGTACCTGTTCCTGTGGAACGACACCCTGGCACGGGCGGAGGACGTCTTCCACCGGAGCATCATCTTCGGTCCGGACCTGTTCTTCCTCATGTCCGGCATCGGCCTGACCTTTGCCATGCGCAAGCACAAGCTGCTGCCCTTCTGGGGCGGCCGGCTGAAACGCCTTGCTATCCCCACCCTCGTGGCCGCGTTATGCATGGCCCTGACCTGGCACTGGTCCATCGCCGACTACATCAAAAACGTGACCGGCTGGAACTTCTATGCCCACAGCATCTACAGTTTCCTGTGGTTCATTCCGGCCATCATGACCCTGTACCTCGTGTTCCCGCTGTACTGGCGCTTCTACTCCCGCGCGAAGAACCAGCTGGTGTTCACGCTGGTGGCGCTCGCGGTCTGGGCCGCCATCTCCTACGGTGGCACACACCTGTTCCGAGCGGACCTCTACGGGTTCATCAACCGCATCCCCATCTTCCTCACCGGCGTGCAGCTCGGCTGGATGACCCAGCAGGAGAAACTGCCGAAGGAAGAGCGCCGGGGCACGTTCGACCTCGAGTGGAACAAGCCCCTGTTCTGGGCCGTCATGGTCGTGTTCTTCGTGGCCGGTGCGCTGCTGAGCTATTTCACGAACCAGAGAGGGCTGCAGCTCGGTGTACCAGACTCCAACTGCCGCATCCCGAACTACCTGCTGAGCATTTCGCTCACGTTCTTCATCGTGAAGCTCAGCGACATCATCGACCAGAGCAAAGTCGGCCACACCGTCGTGAAGTTCTTCGGCTTCTACGGCGCCATGTCCCTCGAGTTCTACGCCATCCAGGAATGGCTCGGCGGGCTCCTCCTGCCGCACCTGCAGGGGCACATGCCGAACATACTCATCGACATCGTGCTGTTCGCCGTCATCACCGCCGCCGGCTACGCCCTCTGGGCCCTGAACCACTGGTTCTGGAAAGGTGCCGACGCGGCCGTAGCAAAAATGAAAAACTAAAGGTTGGAGAAATTGGCTGAAAAGCTTCTCCTTGCGGCGAAAGTAAGGAACTTTTCTGTAGCCAATTTTTCCATTTTATCAACCAAGCTGAACAGGATGTTTTGCTGTGAACACTTATCTACACTTTTTATCACAAGAAGAGGCCCATATAGTCTTCCGTCGGTACCTGAAGCACCACTTCCCCGCCGACGAGGTGAAGCCCTGGAAGAGCATTTCCCGCATGTGGGCGGACGACTGTTACTTCGCCGTCGGCGTCTTTGAGGACGTGGGCGATGTACGCCCGGACTCGCAGAACAGTTCCGGTGCGAACGAGTCCGACCCGCTCGACACGCTTCGCGGCTACGCCTTCTTCGTTGAGTCCCCGGACTGCGATGCCTGTCTCCTCGACTATTACGCCATCCTCCCGGAGTACCGGGATGCCGGTCTCGGCGGGCGCACCCTGCAGCGGCTCGCGGAGCTGGTGCGGGACCGCGGCAAGTACATCCTGCTCGAGACCGAGGACATCGACTTTGCGAAGAACGATGGTCAGGTCGCCGAACGGACCCGGCGGGACGCTTTTTACACCCGCAACGGCTGCGTCAAGACCGACGTCAAAGGCAAGGTCTTCACGGTGCACTACGCCGTCTGGGCACTGGGGCTCGAAGCGGCCCACGGCGCGGACGAAGCAGCCCGCTCCACTGCCTTCGACCGTGCCTGCGCCGACATGAACACCCTCTACCAGCTCATGATCCCCGGCGAGAAGTTCAGGCTTTTCGTCAAGATCGTACGGGCGTCGGAAGCGTAAGGCGTATATCGCCACACAGAAAGGAGCCACCCCATGGCTAAAAGTTACCTCATCAAAGATACGACCCGCGAAGAGCGGAAGCAGATCGTCCAGGACTCCCTCGGCAACCTCTCCGACTGCGACAGCGAAGTCGAGGCCCTCGCTGATATGTACTGGGACTACATCGACGGCAAGAAGGAGATCCGCGAGATCAACGAAGCGTTCCAGGCCAACTATGTCAAAGGCGACATGGAACTCGAAGACCGCGGCAAGTGCCCGGTCTGAACCACTGAAAAAGAAAAGCTGCCGGCCAGTGCTGGTCGGCAGTTTTCTTATATCTCCAATTCTCTCCTGAGTGTCAGTGTTGTCTTCACCGCAGGCCGAAGAGCATGCGGTTGTATTTCGACTTCCGTTCGTCGAGCCAGGGGTGCCCCCTCAAAATAAACTTTTTCTGTTTATTGAGAAAAAGGGTTGTTTTCTGAAAATAAATTGTGTACAATCTATTCGAACAAAGAAAAGGGCACGGAGTCCCGGTCCACACTCTTCGCGAGTGGTCCGAACGGCACGCCGTATATCGCCCCGGAAACCCCAGTACTAACGTTCCAAAGGAGGAACCCTCTATGGCAAGCATTTACGATTTCACCCTCAAGACCGGCCTCGGCGAAGACTATGATCTCGCGCAGAACAAAGGCAAGGTCATGCTCATCGTCAACACCGCCACCGGCTGCGGCTTCACCCCGCACTACGAGCCCATCGAGGCGATGTACGAGAAGTACCACGACCAGGGCTTTGAAGTCATCGACATCCCCTGCAACCAGTTCAAAGACCAGGCCCCCGGCACCGACGAGGAGATCTCCTCCTTCTGCCGCCTGCGCTACAACACCCAGTTCCCGCAGATGAAGAAGTCCGACGTCAACGGCCCAGACGAGCTGCCGCTGTACACCTACCTCAAGAGCCAGCAGGGCTTCGAAGGCTTCGGCAAAGGTCCGAAAGCGCTGGCGATGAACACCCTGCTCAAGACTCAGGACAAGAACTACAAGAAGAACCCCGACATCAAATGGAACTTCACGAAGTTCGTCGTCGACAGAGACGGCAACGTCGTCGCCCGCTTCGAGCCCACCGCCGACATGGCCGACGTCGAGCAGTGCGTCGCCTCCCTGCTGTAAGCGAGCACTTCACCACCGACAGGCATACCCTCTTTGCAGGGATAAATAGCAAAAACCGCGCTCCACAGCGCGGTTTTTCTTTTGCCAACCCGAGCCCCTCTGCTCTACAAACTGGAATATGTCGAGCTTGCCAAACTGGGATTAGCGAAGTTTCCTGAGCTGAAACTAGTCGAGTTGATTGTTCTGATTCCAACCACTCTGCAGAGGTTGCGCGCCCGTGCACACTGTCCGACACAGGCGGGCAGGTGGAAAGGTTCGAGAGCCCGGGCTACGGTGCCCGTGCTTCGAACCTGCGGCGTTCCACGACCCCGCCTGCTGAACGTTTCTCCCTGACTTACGCCGAAGAAAACTACATAAAACTCATTCAATACCTATTTGCGTGGTTTTTGAATCAGATTTTTTGTTTGTCAAACTACATTTTTGAAATGAATTCATTATTTCCGTAGTTTTTAAAGACCGATCAACATGGATAAACTACATTTTTGAAACAAACAAGCTTGGTTGCGTTGTTCTTGGCTGATGGTGAGGCACTCAAAAACAACGCCTTTCTGTTTCCCAAGGAGATTGTGTAGTTTTCATTTCTTCAAATAACATAGAAAAAGAACAATTTCTAAAATAGCAAAAGGTTTATGTAGTTCTCAGATCCGTCATTCCCCATAAAACAACTACACAATAAAAGAGTCTATGTGGTTACTGCTCCTGCGACTTCGGGTAAGCGAGCAAGCGGGGTAAGCAGGAGTAGTTCCCAAAGTCAATGATCTGGCCATACAATCAGACCGAAACGATGGGTTACGCTATTTGGGTCTGACTTCAACAGCACTGCCAGGCCTTAAAATCAGACCTAGCCAATGGGTTACGCTATTTTGGTCTGACT